>Ga0102592_1001146_pt1 | contig 32533 bp, 35 predicted proteins | sample AraplaCol_mMF_r2_FD_76861 | JGI IMG/M metagenome (GOLD analysis project Ga0102592, IMG submission 76861) | Arabidopsis root microbial communities from North Carolina, USA - plate scrape MF_Col_mMF_r2 (SPADES assembly) (version 2) | ecosystem: Host-associated > Plants > Roots > Endosphere...
TCCGCTTCGCGTCGAGCTTGAGCCGGTCGAGCAGCGCGCCGGACAGGCCGTTCGCCTCGGCGGCGGCCATGTCCTCTTCATTGGCGGCCTGGATCGTGGCGGCATCGGCACGGATCGCGGCGGCGGCGGCACGCAGCGCAGCTGCCTTGGCCGGGGTCGGCATCGCGGCAAGCTTCGTCGAGGCGAGGCGGGCGCGGGCGGCCATTTCGGCGATCAGAGCAGCGGTGTCGGTCATGCTGCGCTTGCGCCTAGCACGTGCAGCATCAAGCTGATAGGCCTGCTGCCCATGGTGGGGGAACTCGAAGCAGCTGGGGAACTGGCAACGGGGGCGTTGCTTGGTCGCGCCGTGGAACCGAACGCAGGCGAAGGTCATGGCGACGGCCACGGGCTCTGCCTCAATTGCGGCACCGCGCTGATCGGCTCGCATTGCCATAATTGCGGCCAGTCGGGGCATGTCCACCGCTCGCTCCACGCGATCGGCCACGACATCCTGCACGGCGTCTTCCACTTCGAAGGCAAGCTGTGGAACACGCTGCCGATGCTCGCCTGGCGCCCGGGCGAGCTGACTAGGCGCTACATCGCCGGCGAGCGCGCGCGCTTCGTCTCGCCGATGGCGATCTTCCTCTTCTCGGTTTTCGCGATGTTCGCGGTCTTCTCCTGGGTGGGCATTTCGGCGCCGACCGAGCTGGGCGGCGGCAACCTGAAGCCGGTGGCCGCGATCGACTTCGCGAAGAAGGACGCACAGGACGATCTGAACAAGGCGCAGAAGAAGCTCGCCAAGGCGACCGACGAGGACGACAAGGCCCAGTATCGCGAGGACATCGCCGATGCGCAGCAGCAGCTCGCCGGACTCGACAAGGCGGCCAAGTCACTGGAAGGCGGCCCGGTCGATGTGTCCACGTCCGAGGCGCATACCGGCTGGCACGCGCTCGATCACGGCATCGAGAAGTGGCAGAAGAACCCGGCGCTGATGATGTACAAGCTCCAGTCGACCAGCTACAAATTCTCCTGGCTGCTGATCCCCTTGTCGCTGCCCTTCCTGTGGGCGCTGTTCTTCTGGAAGCGCCAGTACAAGCTCTACGACCACACGATCTTCATCACCTACTCGATCGCGTTCATGTCGTTGTTCTACATCGCGATCGCAGTCGCTGCGGCGATCGGGCTGCGCAGCGGTCCGCTGTGGATGGTGGCGGTGCTGGTGCCCTTCGTCCACATCACCCGCCAGCTCAAACAGGCCTATGACATCGGCTGGTTCTCCGCGTTCATGCGGGCCTGGGTGCTGACCTTCTTCATCAGCTGGATCCTGGTGATCTTCCTGCTGATCCTGGTGGCGCTGGGGATGTTCGGCTGAGGCTGGCCCCCAGGGTCACAAGCGACGTGGCAGAGAAACCCTGGGTCCCGGCTTGCGCCGGGGAGCAATAGGGCAATGAAAAAGGCCTCCCCGATCGCTCGGGGAGGCCTTCTTGCTTTTGCGGAGACCTAAGCTCAGGCGCCCTGGGGCGTCGGCTGGCCGAACGGCCCCTTGGGCTTGCGGATCTTGGGGATCGAGGTGCCCGCCACCGCCACCGGACGGTGGATGTTCTGCGGATCCTCGCGGCCGATATCCTCGCCCGAGATCAGGCGCTTGATCTCCTCGCCGGTGAGCGTCTCATATTCGAGCAGCGCATTGGCGAGCGCGTGGAGCTGGTCGTTATGGTCGGTCAGCAGCTGCTGGGCGCGCTTGAGACCGCCCTCGACCAGCTTCTTGATCTCGCTGTCGATCAGCTTCGACGTGTCGTTGGACATCGGCGCGTTGCGCAGCCCGCCCTGGCCCAGATAGCTGTCGTCCGAATAGGTGTGCTCGATCGGGCCGACCTTGTCGGACATGCCCCACATGGTGACCATCGCACGGGCGAGGCGCGTGGCGCTCTGGATGTCGCCGCTCGCTCCGCTCGAGACCTTGTCATAGCCGAAGATCAGCTCTTCGGCGACGCGGCCGCCCATCGCCACGGCGAGGTTGGCGTGCATCTTGTCGCGGTGGAGCGAATAGCTGTCCCGCTCGGGCAGGCGCATCACCATGCCCAGCGCACGGCCGCGCGGGATGATCGTCGCCTTGTGGATCGGATCCGATGCCGGCTCGTGCAGCGCGACGATCGCATGGCCGGCCTCGTGATAGGCGGTCATCCGCTTCTCATCGTCGGTCATCACCATCGAGCGGCGCTCGGCGCCCATCATCACCTTGTCCTTGGCCTCCTCGAACTCGCTCATCGCGACGAGGCGCTTGCCCCGGCGCGCCGCGAGCAGCGCGGCCTCGTTGACGAGGTTGGCGAGGTCGGCGCCCGAGAAGCCCGGCGTGCCGCGCGCGATGACGCGGGGATCGACGTCGGGCGCCAGCGGCACCTTGCGCATATGGACCTGGAGGATCTTCACGCGGCCATCGATATCCGGGGTCGGCACCACGACCTGGCGGTCGAAGCGGCCCGGACGAAGCAGCGCGGGATCAAGCACGTCGGGGCGGTTGGTCGCCGCAATGATGATGATGCCCTCGTTCGCCTCGAAGCCGTCCATCTCGACGAGCAGCTGGTTGAGCGTCTGCTCGCGCTCGTCATTCTGGTTGCCGATACCGCCGCCGCGCGAACGGCCGACCGCGTCGATCTCGTCGATGAAGACGATGCAGGGCGCCGACTTCTTGGCCTGCTCGAACATGTCGCGCACGCGGCTGGCGCCGACGCCAACGAACATCTCGACGAAGTCCGAGCCGGAGATGGTGAAGAAGGGCACGCCCGCCTCCCCCGCGATGGCGCGGGCAAGCAAGGTCTTGCCGGTACCCGGCGAGCCGACCAGCAGCGCGCCCTTGGGGATCTTGCCGCCCAGGCGGGCGAACTTGGTCGGGTCCTTGAGGAACTCGACGATCTCCTGCAGCTCCTCTCGCGCCTCGTCGATGCCCGCCACGTCGTCGAAGGTGACCTTGCCTTCCTTCTGGGTGAGCAGGCGCGCGCGCGACTTGCCGAAGCCCATCGCACCGGAGCCCGAGCCCTTCTGCATCTGGCGGATCACGAAGAAGGCGATGCCGAGCATCAGCAGGAACGGCAGCGACTGGTACAGCAGGTAGAACCAGATGTTCGGCCCCTCCTCGGCACGCGCGGTGACCTGCACGTTCTTGTCGAGCAGGGTGCGGATCATCTGGGGATCCTCGGGCGCGTTCGTGCGGAACTTGCTGTCGTTGGTGAAGATGCCCGTCACCACGCCGGTGCCGCGCGCGATGTTGACGCTCTTCACCTCGCCATTGTTCACCTTGCCGATGAACTGCGAATAAGAGATCGCGTCGCCGGTCGCCGGCGCGTTGTTGCCGCCGAACAGGCTGACGAACAGGGCGAGCGCCGCCAGGATGCCCACCCAGATCAACAGGCTCTTCATCCAGGGGTTGCCCCCGTTTTCGGGACCCTGCTGGTTCTTGTCGTTGTCGCTCATGCGGATTCGGTACCTTTCCGCTACCTAAGATAGGCGCGGCCAAGTTAATGGCAATGGAACAGCGTCGATCAGTGTGATCGACGCGGCGGCGCCAGTTCGAAACGCCAGATACCGGCTTTGGTTCGGCCGATCACTTCCGCAATCGTACCGGTGCCGCCAGCGTCGAGCGCGGCGAGCAGCGGCTCGAGCCCGGTCTCGCGCCAGTCGGGGCCCAGGCCGTGGGCGGCGCGCACCGCGGCGACGGCGCGCTCGACGAGGCGGCGGCGCAGCTCGCGGGGCAGGCCGGCGGGGTCGAGCGTCAGCTTATCCGGCGAGACCGTGGCACGGGTCCGCCATTCACGCTCGGTGGCCCAAGCCAGCGCATCCTCGGCATCGCGGAGATTCGCCGCGGCAAGCGCGAGGCGATCGGCGGGCAGATCGCCTGCCTCCGCAAGCAAGGCTCGGATGCGGGCACGGTCGAAGCGCGGATCGGCATTGGAGGGATCGCGGACCGGGGCGATGCCGGCTGCCGCGACCAGCGCCTCCAGCTCGGCGCGGGTCCAGCCAAGCAGCGGGCGGATCAGCGTGACCGGGCCGAGCGGCCGCGCCGCCGCCATCGCCGCCAGGCCACCCACGCCGGCGCCGCGCCGCGCGCGCATCAGGAAGGTCTCGGCGACGTCGTCCTGCTGGTGCGCGGTGGCAACCCAGGTTGCGCGGCCGATCGCCCAGTCGGCGAGCAGGGCATAGCGCAGCGCCCGGGCGCCCTGCTGGAGATTGCCGGCGGCGGGGACGGTGCCGGCGAGCGTCTCGTGCGGCACGTCGAGCTGGTTGCACAAGCGCCGGACCAGCGCCGCCTCCTCGGCCGCCTCGGGGCGCAGGCCGTGATCGACGGTGGCGGCGATCACCGCACGGGGCCAGGCATTATGGGCGAGGAGGAGCAAAGCGAGGCTGTCGGGCCCGCCAGAGACGGCGAGCGCCAAGGGATCGTCCGGGGAAGGCGCGGCACCGGTAAGCGCCACGCAGTCACGCCGGAAGCGCTCGACCATCTCCGGGTCGAGCGTCAGCCGGTCACTTGCACTTCTGACTTGCACGGCCCTCGGCCACACCGGTCTTCATCTCGATCGACAGCTTGTCGCCGTAAAGCTGGTCGAGCTCGGTATAGACCTTGCAGACTTCGCTGGCGGGCTTCTTCAGCTTGATGAGCGCCTGGGCCAGATAATAGAGGCTGTCGGGCGCGCGCTCGCCCTTGGGGTTCTTCTTGTAGTTCTCGTAGAAGGCGACCGCCGCCAGGCTTGGCGCGCCGCTGTCGAGATAGGCGCGGCCGAGCAGGTTCTGCGAATAGCTGGCGCGACGATGCGTCGGGTACTTGGTCGCCACCGTCTCCAGCTCGCGGCGCGCTTCCGGATAGAGCTTGGCCTGCCACAGGCGGAAGCCATAGGTATAGCCATCCTCGGCCGGATCGCCGGTCGCCGGCTTCTCGATCGCGGCGACCTGCTGGGCGCGCGTGCCGGTCGGCTTCGGCGTGTTCGCAGGCGTGGTGCTCGCGCCCGGCGCCGGGATCGACGGGCGCGTGCCGATTGGGGCAGGCGGACGGATCACCGCACCGGCGGTGTCGCCGGGCACGGTGGTGTCCTCGCCGCCCAGCGCGGCATTGGCGGTCGAGCGATCCTCGAGCGCCTTGATCCGGTTGTCGGTCAGCCGCTTATAGGCGGCGAAGGCGTCCTCGAGCTGGCGCAGGCGATACTGGCCCTGCTCGACCTGGCCGGTGAGCGTGCGCTGCTGCTCCTCGAGCGCGGTCACGCGGCTGGTGAGGTCATTGAGCGGCGAGCTGGACGGAATGCCGGGGATGCTGGTGTTGGTCTCGGGCGTGATCTGCGGCTCGACGGTCTGGCCGGCGCCGCCCGGGAAGACCTTGCGCTGCACCGCGCGCATCTCGCGCTCGAGCCGGTCGACGCGGCCGGAAATGCCCGAATCCTGGGCCTGGGCCGTGCCGGCGGTGGCGAAGACGACGGCCATTGCCGTTGCTGCGAGAAGAAAACGCATCGATCACACCCCCCGGTGCAGGTCAAACAAGGTGAACAGACATTCGCTATAACCGGTAGGAGGCGCTTCCCGCCAGTCCCGGGGAAAATCCTTATGGCGCGCTGTTGGCAGTGCTCGTCGCAGGTGCCGGCTCGACAGGTGCCGGCGTCACCACCGGCGGACGCGCCGCTGCGGGACGTTCGCGCCGGGCAGGTGCCGCGGACGTCGCCGCCGGGCTCGCCCCCGCGATCGGGCCGGCGCCGGGCTGGTTGCGGTTGCGCAGCGCGTCGGCGCTCACCTCGACATCGACAGTCGTGCCGGCGCGGCCGAGCGGATCGATGTTCGAGCCGTTGAGCGTCACCTGGATCTTCTCGGGACCGCCGGTGCGGATGCGCGGATGATCGGCATCGGCCGGCACGTCATAGCGCTCGCCCGGGGCGAGCTCCTTCTCGACCAGCCTGGTGCCCTTGGCATCCGTGACGCGGATCCAGACCGTGTCGAGCGCGATCAGCGAGACCTGGCCGCCGGCTGCCGCCGGCACGGTCGCGACCGCGTTGCCGGCGATGCCGTTGTCGGCGGTGTTCGCCACCGGCTCCTCGGTCGCCAGCGTCTCGGGCGCGGGCGCGCTGCCGCGGAACAGGTCGGTGCCGTAATAGAGGATCGCGCCGACGATCAGGACCAAAGCGAGCAGCGCACCGAAGATCGCCAGGCCGCGTGGCGGCACGCGCGCCGGATCGCTGGTCTCATAGGCGGGGATCGGCGCGGCGCGCTCGGGATTGCGGTGCAGCTCGGTACGCAGATCGCGCGCGATCGCAACCTCGTCGGCACCGACGGCGCGAGCATAGGCCTTGGCGAAACCCAGCGCATAGGTGATCGAGGGAAGCCCGGCATAATTGCCCTTCTCGATCGCCTCGAGATGGCGCTGCGGAATCCGGGTGCGCGAGGCGATTTCAGGAAGGTCCAGTCCCTGCGCCTCACGCGCGGCACGCAGCTTGTCACCCACCGTGGCGGGGAACAGGTTCGGGTCTTCGGCGGCTTCGCCTTCCATCCATACTCTCCGTAGCGGAAGGGTTGCGCCCGGTGCTTCCGCCACGGCTGAAGCTGTCGTTCACCACGCCGCCCCTGTCAACGCCGACAGGGGCTATTTTGCCCGCAGATCAGGCCAGTTCGACGGAATGTTCGCTTGCCCAGGCTTCGAGCGCGTCGCGCAGCGAGCGGCCCGGCTCGGCGAGCATCGCGGACATCGCCTCGATCAGCGCCGCGCGATCGAGCGAGCGGATCATCGCCTTGATCGGCCCGACCGCGGCGGGGGTGATCGACAGGCGATCGATGCCCAGGCCGAGCAGCGCCAGCGCTTCCAAGGGTCTTCCGCCCATCTCGCCGCAGACGGCCACCGGCACGCCGGCCGCCTGGGCCTGCGCGGTCACCCGCTTGAGGAAGCGCAGGATCGACGGGCTGAGCCAGTCATAGCGCAGCGCCAGCTTGGGATGCGCACGATCGGCGGCGAAGAGGAACTGGGTGAGGTCGTTGGTGCCGATCGACAGGAAGTCGAGCCGCGGCAGCAGCACGTCGAGCACCTCGGCCAGCGCCGGCACTTCGAGCATCGCGCCATAGCGGATCTCGGTAGGCATCTTGCGCCCGCGCGCGGCGAGCCAGCCGCGCTGCGCCTCGAACAGCTCGCGCGCCGCATCGAACTCCCAGGGCTCCGACACCATCGGGAACATGATGTTGAGCGTGCGCCCGGCGCCCGCCTCGATCAGCGCACGCGCCTGCGCCTTCATCAGGCCATCGCGATCGAGCGCGAGGCGCAGCGCCCGCCAGCCCATCGCCGGATTCTCTTCCTCGCCGTCCTCGTCATGGTTGAGATAGGGCAGCGCCTTGTCGCCGCCGATATCGACGGTGCGGAAGGTGACCGGCCGGTCTCCCGCCGCATCAAGCACGTCCTTGTAGAGCCGGCGCTGCATCTCGCGCTGGGGCAAGGTGGCCGAGACGAGGAACTGGAACTCGGTGCGGAACAGGCCGATGCCGTCGGCCCCGGTCAGGTCGAGCGCGGCGAGATCGTCGCGCAGCCCGGCATTGACCATCACCGTCACCCGGTGGCCGTCGGCAGTGACCGGCGCGACGCCGCGCATCTGGGCGAAGGCGGCGCGGCGCTTCTGGCTGAGCTCGAGCTTGGTCTCGAACGCTTCCTGCATCGCCTGGGTCGGGCGGACGAACAGGCTCTCCTCGCTCGTGTCGAGCAGGAGCATGTCGCCCTCGGCGATCAGCTGGCGGATGTTGCGGACGCGGCCCAGCACCGGCACGCCCATGGCGCGCGCGACGATAGTGACGTGGGCGGTGAGCGAGCCTTCCTCGAGCACCACGCCCTTCAGGCGCCGGCGGTCATATTCGAGCAGCTCGGCGGGACCCAGGTTGCGCGCGATCAGGATCGAATCCTGACGCAGGCCCATCTGCGCCGCGGTGCCGAGCTGGCCCGAGACGATACGGAGCAGCCGATTGGAGAGATCCTCCAGATCATGCATCCGGTCGCGGAGCAGGGGATCGTCGATCTCGCGCATGCGCTGGCGGGTGCGCTGCTGGACGCGCTCGATCGCCGCCTCGGCGGTGAGGCCGGAATCGATCGCCTCGTTGATCCGGCGCGACCAGCCTTCGTCGTACGCGAACATCTTGTAGGTCGCGAGGATCTCGTCCTGCTCGCCCCCCACGCCGAACTCGGCCTGGCTGGCCATCCGGTCGATCTGCTCGCGCATCTTGTCGAACGCGGCATAGACGCGGTGGCGCTCCGCCTCGGTATCCTCGGCGACGGTATGCTCGATGGTGATGCGCGGCTGGTGGAACACGGCGACGCCGGCGGCCATGCCGTCGACCAGCTTGAAGCCATGGCCGAGCTCGGGCGCGGTCGACTGGAGCCGGGTGGAACCGCCGGCACTCGCCGGATCGATCAGGTCGGCATTGGCGATCAGCTCGCTGAGCACCATCGCCACGGTCTGCAGCGCCTCGATCTCCTCGCTGGCATAGCGCCGCGATTCGGCATGCTGGACGGCGAGCACGCCCACCGACTGCTCGCGGCGGATGATCGGCACGCCGGCAAAGCTGTGGAACGCCTCCTCCCCCGTCTCCGGCCGATAGGCGAAGGCGGGATGCATCTCGGCCTCGTCGAGGTTCAGCGTCTCGACATTCTGCGCGATCGTGCCGACCAGGCCCTCGCCGAGCGCGAGCTTGGTGACATGGACTGCTTCCTGGGCCAGGCCCCGCGTCGCGAACAGCTCGAGCAGGCCTTCGCGCAGCAGGTAGATCGAGCAGACCTCGCTATCGAGCGCCTCGCCGATGATGCCCACCACCGAATTGAGCTTCGACTGCGCCGGATTGCGCGACGCCATCACGTCGTGAAGGCGGGTCAGGATTTCACGGGCCGAGGCGGCGGCGGAAACGGGCATGCGCAAGGCGCTAACAGATTGTGTTCGCCCACGCCATGCGCAGGCGAACACAAACCGTTACGGCACCGTTGTTTTAGCGCTGAACGCTCGCCAGCTGGCCATGCCAGGCACGATCGGCGGCGCGCCATGCGTCATAGTCTCGGTAGAAGTCGGTGAAAGGCTGCTCGAGCCGCGGCAGCGCATCGGCGGCAAAGGCCGCGAACTGCCCGGGCGCGACTTGCCCCACCTCGGCCAGTACCTCCCGCGCGACCCGGCAGAAGCCGGGCTGGGCGGGCGGCTGGGCGAAGAAGTTATACACCCGGGTCATGTCGCGATCGTGCCGCGAATCCCAGCCCGCGCCATAGCGCGCCCGATACTGGCCCTTCACCGCCGCATCGGCGGCGGCGAGCGGCGCCCGGTGCCGGCCGAGCATCGCGTTGTACGCCGCAACCGTCTCGCGCTCCGCCACGTCGCGGCAGCCGAGCGCCGCCACGTTGAGCGCCGCCCGTACGTGCCAGGCCGTCTGATCGCGCGAGATGCTGTGATTGACCGTGTCGTAGCGGCCATCGGCGGCCACCGCCGGGATCAGCTGGTTCATCGTCGAACCCGCCGGCGGCAGCGGCCGATCCCCCGCCCCGCCATCTCGATATTGCGCATGCGCAGGCAACGCGCACACGAGTCCACAGAGCGCAACCGCGCTCCAAAACACCTTCTTCATGCAAGAAACCCCCCGGTCTCTATCCCCTGCCCTCAGCATTGCCCATCGCGCTGAATCCGGCCTGAAGAATGCTTGTGAATCAGATGTTTACCGCCTCGATTCGTCGCAAATTACAAGCACTTGCGTAACGATCGGCGACCCCCTTGCACCCACATATACTGTGCGCTACATAGTATGTGTCATACACGATATGAGGCACAGGACGATGCCGGTCGAAGAAGACCTGTTCGAGAAGCTGCGCGTCGAGCTCCGGCGCGGATCGCTGGTGCTGGCGGTGCTCGGGGCGCTGCGCGAGGAGCGCTATGGCTACACGCTGCGCACCAGCCTGGAGGAAGCGGGGCTGCCGATCGACGAAGGCGCGCTCTACCCGCTGCTCCGCCGGCTGGAAGCTCAAGGGCTGCTGACCAGCGAATGGCGCGAGGAGGCCAAGCGCAACAAGCGCTTCTACCGGCTGACCCCGGTCGGCCTCGACGTGCTCGGCCAGCTGCTCGCCGAATGGAACGCAATCTCCGAATCGATCCTCCGCCTGACGCAGGGAGACAAGTGATGGACCTCATCGAACGCTATCTCGGCGCGGTGCGCTGGAACCTGCCGGCCGCCAAGGCCGACGACATCATCGCCGAGCTGGCCGACCTGATCGCCGCGCGGATCGAGGATCGCGAGGAAAGCCTGGGCCGGCCGCTCGACAAGGCCGAATTGAGCCAGCTGCTGCGCGAGTTCGGCCATCCGATCGCCGTCGCCGGACAATATAAGGAACAGCGCGCGCTGATCGGGGCGGAGGTCTTCCCCTTCTACTGGTTCGTGCTCAAGGTCGTGCTGGTCGTCGTCGCGGCGATCGAGCTGGTGCAGATCGGCGGCGGGATCGTGGTGACCGGCGACCTGGTCCGCGCGGTGGCGCGCGGATCGGGCGGGCTGGTCCACTCGCTGATCTACAATGCCGCGCTGGTCACCCTGTCCTTCGCCGTGATCGAGCGGCTCGGCTGGCTCGACGCCTATCTCGCCAAGTGGAAGCCCGAGGAGCTGCCCGACCTCGGCAAGCTCCGCCTCGACCTGCCGCCGCGCAAGCGCTGGGAGCCGCTGTTCGAGATCGGCTTCGGCATCGCCTTCCTGATCTGGTGGGCGGGCGGCTTCACCTTCCCCTTCGTGCCGCACGATGCCGGCGTGCGCATCACCGGCGCACAGGTCTGGGCGACGCTCTACTGGCCGGTAGCGCTGCTGGTCTGGGCACGGATCGCGCTGAGCCTGATCGGCTTCCTGCGCCCGGGCTGGAAGGCAGTGCGCGCCGCGCTGATCCTGGGCTGCACCGCCGGCACCCTGCTCATCGCCAAGGCGCTGCACGAGGCCGGGCAGATCGTCACCGTCATCGGCACCGACACGGCGAAGGCGGCGCGGATCCAGGAGAGCCTCGACAAGAGCCTGGAGATCGCGGTGATCGTGATCGCCGCGGCGACGGCCTTCCAGTGCGCGAAGGAGCTGTACCAGCTGTACCGGGAGCGCCACTGAGGCGCTCCCCGAGCCGGGCTCAGCCCTTCGACAGACTCAGGCCGCGCGCTTCTCCAGCGCGTGGGCGGCCTCGGCCATCAGCGTGGCGATGATGTCGGCGACCGGCTCCTCCTTCGAGACCATGCCGACCGACTGGCCCGCCATCACGCTGCCATGCTCGACATCGCCGTCGATCACCGCGCGGCGCAGCGCGCCGGCCCAGTAATGCTCGATCTGGAGCTGGGCCTCGAGCATCTCGACCTTGCCCTCGTCGAGCAGCTGGGCGACTTCGCGCTGCTTGGCGGAGAACAGCTCGCCCGCGGCATTCTTGAGCGCGCGGACCGGGATCACCGGCAGGCGGGGATCGATCTGGACGCTGGCGATGGCGTCGCGGGCCGAGGCGCGGATGAACGCCTTCTTGAAATTGGCGTGGGCGATGCTCTCGGTCGCGCAGACGAAGCGGGTGCCGAGCTGGACACCGGCGGCGCCCATGTCGAGATAGCCGGCGATCGCCTCGCCCCGGCCGATGCCGCCGGCGACGAAGACAGGCACCTGCTCGGCGACTTCGGGCAGGATCTCCTGCGCCAGCACGCTGGTCGAGACCGGGCCGATATGGCCGCCGGCCTCCATGCCCTCGACCACCAGCGCATCGACGCCCGAGCGGATCAGCTTCTTGGCGAGGCTGAGCGCGGGGGCGAAGCAGATCAGCTTCGCGCCGTTCGCCTTGATCGCATCGAGCGAGCCGGCGGGCGGCAGGCCGCCGGCGAGGACGACATGGCCGACTTCATGCTTCTTGCAGACCTCGATCAGCTCGAAGAGCTGCGGGTGCATGGTGATCAAGTTGACGCCGAAGGGCTTGGCGGTGAGCGCCCTGGTCCCGGCGATCTCCTTGTCGAGCAGCTCTGGCGTCATCGCGCCGCAGGCGATCACACCGAAGCCGCCGGCATTGGAGATGGCGGCGACGAGGTTGCGCTCGGACACCCAGGACATGGCGCCGCCCAGGATGGCGGTCTCGGTGCCCAGGAACGCGCAGCCGCGCGCCATGCGGCGGGCCAGGCGCTCGGCGCCGATGGAAGATGCATTGGTCATCCCCCTCGCCTAGCCGCCCAGGCCATTGCCCGGCAAGGCCCCCGCGAATCGCCAAAGTACATGAAGTACACGCCGGAAGCGGGTTTTCGCGGCTCGGTTCGGTCCTACAGCGCGGGACCGGGGGCGGGCCGGAAGTTCACAAAGGTCACGACATATGCGCAGCACGCGCCCCTGCGATTTCGGCAAGCTTGTTGCGCAGGCCAGCGAGCGGACCGGTCCTATATTTCCTACCAGTCAAAGAGCGATCGAGGGCACGCCCCGATGCTTCGACGCAACCATGCGAAATCCTACATTGCAAGCAGGGCCGCGCGCCGAACCTAGGGCTCCTGGCCTCCCGGACCCGAAGGCGCGACGTCCGCCGACGGGCGATTGGTCTGGCGATAGTCGATGCGGATCACCACCCATGCGCCGACCATCGGTTTCTTGCCGACGCGCGGTGGGCGGACGAGGAACTGGAAGGCGGCCTGGCGGACCGATCCGGCAAAGCCGGTGCCGCGCGTCTCTTCGAGCTCGTAGCAATCCTCGACCTTGTAGCGCGCCGCCGTCCGGCAGGCGACCAGCCCGTAGCCCGGAAAGCGCGCCCGGTTCGGGTTGATATAGGGATTGAGCTCGGCGTTGCGCGGTTCGCGATACCATTCGGCGATGTAGAGCGTCTCGCCATTGCGGCCCTTGCGGCCCGCGACAGGCGTGTCGCCCGCCCCGCCCCCGCCGCCCGCATCGGCGGTCTCGGTGGACGCACCGTCGCTGGTCTCGGCACGCGAGGGCACCTTGGCGATGTCGCCCTGCTGATAATCGTTGCGGCTGAGCTTGAGGAAGGTCGGCGGCCCGACCGGCACCGGCGTCTCGATCGGCACCGGCACCGGGGGCGGCGGCTGGGTCTGCGCCTGGGCTTGCGCCTTTTGCGCGCGCGCGGCTTTCTTCTGCTGCTTCTCGGCCGGCTTCTTGTCGGGGCTTTCCTCGCCCTTCGACGCCTCGATCCCGAAGGTACTCAGGCTGTTGCTCTGCTTGCGGCCCGGCAAGGGCGGCACGAAGAACAGCAGGAGCGCCAGCAGCAGCAGCTCGAGGACGAGCGCGATCAGCAAGGCGGCGCCGCGCCTGCGGAGCAGTCCCGAGTCAGAAAAGAGACGGGAAGGCCACCGCATCACGAACTTCCCCCAACCATGGCGGCGCGGCGGCACCGCGACCGAAACATGGCAGCATCGCGCCGCATGTTACGCTTCGTTGCAGCGCACAGTCAGAACGCGATCCGGCAGGACGCGGTCAGGCAGCCTCGTCGGTCGCGTCCAGGCCATAGGCGGTGTGGAGGATGCGCACCGCCAGCTCGGTCTCGTCCTCGTTGATCAGCACGCTGACCTTGATCTCCGAGGTGGTGATCGCCTGGATGTTGATCCCGCGCTCGCCGAGCGTCTTGAACATCGTCGCCGCCACGCCCGCATGGCTGCGCATGCCGACGCCGACCACCGAGATCTTGGCGACGCGCGTGTCCTGGAGCAGATCGTTGAAGCCGATCACGCCCTTGGCCTGGTTGAGCGCCTCGATCGAGCGGGCCAGATCGGCGGCCGGCACGGTGAAGGTCACGTCGGTCGCGCTCGCCGAACCCGTGCTCTGGTGCGCGATGTTCTGGATGATCATGTCGACATTGATGTTGGCCGCGGCGAGCGGATTGAAGATCGACGCCACCGCGCCGGGCTTGTCCGGCACCGCGGTGAGTGTGATCTTCGCTTCGTTCTTGTCGTGCGCGATGCCGGTGATGAGCTGGCTTTCCACGTCCTGAATCTCCTCTTCGCCCACGATCATCGTTCCGGGCAGCGTGTCCGCCATCGGGGCATCGTCGCCGGTGAACGACGACAGCACCTGGACGCGGACCTGTTCCTTCATCGCCAGGCCCACCGAGCGCGTCTGGAGCACCTTGGCCCCGACGCTGGCGAGCTCCAGCATCTCCTCGTACGTCACCTTCTTGAGCTTGCGGGCCCGGGGGACGATGCGCGGATCGGTGGTGTAGACGCCGTCGACGTCCGTGTAGATGTCGCAGCGATCGGCCTTGACCGCAGCCGCCACCGCGACCGCCGAGGTGTCCGAGCCGCCGCGGCCGAGCGTGGTGACGCGGTTGCTGCCATCGCTGGTAACGCCCTGGAAGCCGGGGATCACTGCGACTTCGCCCTGCGCCCAGCCCGCTTCGAGCCCGGCGGAATCGATCGTCTGGATGCGCGCCTTGGCATGCGCGGCATCGGTGTGGATCGCGACCTGCGAGCCGAGCCAGGAGCGCGCCGGCACGCCGAGCGCCTGGAGCGCCACCGCGAGCAGGCCCGAGGTGATCTGCTCGCCGGCCGAGACGACCACGTCATACTCGCGCGGATCGTAGAGCGAGCTTGCCTCGCGGCAGAAATTGACCAGCCGGTCGGTCTCGCCGGCCATCGCCGAGACGACCACCGCGACCTGGTTGCCCGCATCCCATTCGCGTTTGACGCGCTTCGCAACGTTCCGGATGCGCTCGATGCCTGCCATCGAGGTGCCGCCGAACTTCATCACGATACGCGCCATGGAAAGAGCCTGTCTGCTTTGCGGGCCTGGTCCCCGCAGCTGCGGGGATGACGATAATGGGGCGCCCTGATAGGAGCGGCGCATGGCAAGCGCAACCAAAGCTACGATTGACCCGCGTGAAGCTGAGCATTTCGGCAAGCTGGCGGCGGACTGGTGGAATCCGAAGGGCTCCTCGGCGATGCTCCACCGGCTGAATCCCGCGCGATTGGGCTATATCCGCGCGGCGGTGGACGCGCATTGGGGCGGCGATGGCGCAGGCTTCGCGCCGCTTGCGGGCAAGACCGCGATCGATGTCGGCTGCGGCGCCGGGCTGCTCGCCGAGCCGCTCGCCCGGCTCGGCGCGAAGATGACCGGCATCGATGCCGCGCCCGAGAATATCGGCGCGGCCCGCGCCCATGCCGCCGCGACCGGGCTCGCCATCGAATATATCGCGGGCGGGATCGAGGACCTGCCGGGGCGCAGCTTCGACCTGGTCACTTCGATGGAAGTGATCGAGCATGTCACCGATCCGGCGGCGTTCGTCGGCGCACTGGCCGGGGCGCTGGCCGAGGGCGGGCTGATGATCCTCTCCACCCCCAACCGCACACTCGCCTCGCATCTGGCGATGATCACCCTGGCCGAGGGCACCGGCGCGATCCCGCCGGGCACGCATGACTGGCGCAAGTTCCTCCGCCCCGAGGAGCTGGAGGAACTGCTGGTGGCGGCCGGGCTGAAAGTGATCGACCGCACCGGCCTGGGCTTCTCGCCGGCGCGCGGGTTCGTCACCGGCACCAGCGAGACGCTGAATTACCTGGTCACGGTGGTGCGGGTGTAACCGTTGTTCCGCTTTGAACTGCTCCCCGGCGAAGGCCGGGGCCCAGGGTCACAAGCGACACAGCAGAGAAACCCTGGGCCCCGGCTTTCGCCGGGGAGCAGGTCAGGCTGTAGGCGTCAGGGCTTCTGCCCATAGTTCAGCACCGCCATCGCGCCGATGTCGAGCGTCTGCCTGGCGGTGTTGATGTGGAGCGCGGCGGCGAGTTCGCCCTTGGCATAGTCGCGGTCGGCATGGCCGGCGGCGGTGTAGAGCTTCCACTCCGGACCCACCGTCACCGGGTTGCCGAACACCTTGGTGTAGGGCGCCCCGGCGAGCTGGATCTGGGCATTTGCGATCTCGGCCGTGGTGACGCCTTCGGCCGGCTTCTCGACCCGGGCGTAGAAGGCGATGACGATCTTGTCGCCCTTCTTCACCCCCAGCTGGAGCGGCGAGTTGACCCCGATGCTCCAGGGGTCGCCGGCGCCCGGCGTCTGCACCCGGATGGCCTTTCCGAACTGGACCTTGGCGTCCTTGACCGGTTGCGGCTTGCCGCCGCCCGGCAGGCCATAGACCTGGAAGCTGTCCGGATTGGCGTTGTTGAGGATTTCGGGCTCGGCCGGTGCCGTCTGCGCGGCGAGCCCGGCCGGGATCGTGATAGCAATGGCGGCGAGCGCCAGTCGCATGGTCATTAGGTGCCTCCCCTTGTTGTTTTGCGGGGAGGCTATGCTTGTGTCCGGCTCGTTTCAATCGGATTTGTTAGCGTTACCGATCAGAACAGCCGGCCCCCGTCCGGCACCTTCTCGCTCGGGTGGAACAGCACCACCTTTCCCTCGGCATCGGGGAAACCGAGCGTCAGCACCTCGGACATGAACTTGCCGATCTGGCGCGGCGGGAAATTGACCACGGCGGCGACCTGCAGGCCCGGCAGCTGCTCGAGCGTGTAATGCTCGGTGATCTGCGCCGAGGAGCGCCTGCGGCCGATCGCCGGGCCGAAATCGATCAGCAGCTTGAAGGCGGGCTTGCGCGCCTCCGGGAATGCCTCGGCCTCGACGATCGTGCCCACCCGGATGTCGACGGCGAGGAACTGGTCGAAGCCGATCGTCTCGGCGGCCGGGGCGGCGGGATCGTGAGTCATGTGCATGGGAGGCCCCATGCCACCGCCCCGCCGCCGCGGCCAGTCTCAGCGGGCCGCCCCGTCATATTGCTGGACGTTCAGCCCATCGAGGTCGACGCCGTCGGCGCAGCGCAGGTTGATCTCGACCATCGGCCCGTTCGGCCCCCGCCCCTCCGCGAACGGCGCGACGCCGCAATTGCTGCAGAAGTGATGCTGGATGACGTGGTGGTTGAACTCATAGGTCGCCACCGCATCGCGCGGGGTGTGGAGGGTGAACTTGTCCGGCGTGGTGAAATGGTGGAGCGGCGCCTTGCGGCGGCAGATCGAGCAGTTGCATGCCATCGCCTGGCGGGGCGGATCCTCATCGACCGTATAGGCGATCGCGCCGCAATGGCAGCTTCCGGTGAACGGCATCGTCTCCTCCTCTGTTCTTTTGCGGGGCAACGCTCGGGCTGCCCCATTGTTCTTGTTCTCATTATGTTCTATGCATGGCCGCATGCAACCGGGCTTCGGCTTCCATGGGCATGACGATATTGCGCGCTGGCAGCAAGCGCTGGAGCCGATGCGCGCGCTCGCCGGCCCCCTGCCGCGCCGCTCGCCGATCGGGGCGCTGGTCAAGTCGCTGATCAGCGGACGGACCAGGGACCCGGTGTCGCTCGCCGCCTATGACCGGCTGGTCGCGCGGTTCGGCACGCCGGGCCAGGTGCTGGCGGCAGGGCCGGCCGAAGTGCTGCGCGCCATCCATGCGGTCACCCATGCGGAGGACAAGGCGCGCTACCTGATCGGCGCGCTCGGGCGGATCGCGGCCGAGCGCAGGACCTTCGACCTGCGCTTCCTGGGCGCCCTCCCGCTGGGCGAGGCGCTCGCCTGGCTCGAGCGGCTGCCGGGCGTGGGGCGCAAGGTCGCGGCGGCGACGCTCAACGCCAGCACGCTCGACCGGCCGGTGCTGATCGTCGACACCCATGTGCTGCGCGTGCTCCAGCGCACCGGCTTCGTCCGCCGCAGCGCCGAGGGACGCGACGCGAGCGAGGCGGTGACCGCGGCGATGCCCGAATGGCAGGGCGTCGACTTCCTCGACTTCCATATCGGCACCAAGAAGCTGGGCCAGACGCTCTGCCGCTTCGACGCGACCGACTGCGCCCGCTGCCCGCTTCGGACCGATTGTCGCTCGCGGAGCAATTGACAGCGCGCCCGGGCTTTCGGACAGGAGGCCATGGCCGAGGTGAAACTCCATCCGAGCTGGCTCGAACCGCTGCAGGGCGAGTTCGCCGATCCGTACATGGCGGCGCTGCGCCAGTTCCTCGTCGCCGAGAAGGCAGCGGGCAAGCGCATCTTCCCGGCCGGCAGCGAGTGGTTCCGCGCGCTCGACCTGACGCCGCTGGAGAATGTCCGCGTCGTCATCCTGGGCCAGGACCCCTATCATGGCGAGGGCCAGGCGCATGGCCTGTGCTTCTCGGTCAAGCCGGGCGTGCGCACCCCGCCGAGCCTGGTCAACATCTACAAGGAGATGGAGGCCGATCTCGGCATCCCGCCGGCGCGGCACGGCTTCCTCGAGCATTGGGCCGAGCAGGGCGTGCTGCTGCTCAACGCGGTGCTGACCGTGCAGATGAGCATGGCCGCATCGCATCAGGGGCGCGGCTGGGAGCGGTTCACCGATGCGGTGATCCGGCTGGTCAACGCCCGGGCCGAGCCGGTGGTCTTCCTGCTCTGGGGCAGCCATGCCCAGAAGAAGGCGGCGTTCGTCGATTCGATCGACAAGGGCGGACGGCACCTGGTGCTCAAGGCGCCCCACCCCTCGCCCCTGTCCGCCTATTCGGGCTTCTTCGGCTCGAAGCACTTCTCCAAGGCCAACGACTTCCTGAAGAGCGTCGGGCAGAAGCCGATCGACTGGGCGCTGCCGCCGCTACAGGGCTAAGGCGTACTGGCGCTGCACGAGCGGCCAGCGGCCGAGCGTCTCGTGGCCATGGTCGCTCCGGATCAGCTGGAATTCCTCGACGCGCCACGAGACCGGATCGATCGGTGCGCGCGGCACGCCCATGCCCTTGTAGGCGAGGCTGAGGTGGAGCCAGAAATTGTGCACCGGCAGGTCGACGCCACAGCGCAACGCGGCGCGGCGGAGCGCACGGTGGAAGGCCGCCGATGCCGGCATCCCTTTGCGGCCCCGCAGTGCCCGCCCGTCGATCGCGTCGAACACCGTGTCGAACGGATCGAAATAGAGCGCGCCAAGTTCCTCGCAGAGCCGGTCCAATTGGTGCGGCGCCCAGTTGCCGGCAAGTCCGAGCTTGAGCATCGTGCAATGCCAGCGGTCCGGCGGATAATGCGCGTCCAGCCGATGCACGCTGCGGAGGCCCTGCAAGGGCGGGTGCACTTCCAGTGAAGGCTTGGCCATGACGTACAGGACCGGCTCGGACATTCCCATGCTTTCGATTCGCTTGATATGTTCGCCTTATGTTCCTTTCCGTGAATTGAGTCGAATCCGGCAATAACAAGGGGATGACTCGCAAATTTACTGGGCCTAAGCTCGGGCCAAGGAGACACCGATGCGCCGCACCCTGACCGCCCTGATCGCGCTTTCCCTTGCCGGCTGCAGTGGCGGTGGCGGCGGGAGCGGTTCCGTCTCGGGTGGCGGGGGCGGACCCACGGGAGTCACGCCCACCCCGACGCCGACCACCGCGGCAGGCTGCACCCTGCGCGAGCGCCAGACCTGGGCCGCCGCGCAACTCAACGAATGGTATCTCTTCCCCGAGACGCTGCCCGCCAGCCTCGACCCGGCGCCCTATTCGACGGTCGAAGCCTATGTCGACGCGCTCACCGCCACCGCGCGCGCCCAGGGCCGCGACCGCTACTTCACCTATGTCACCTCGATCGCCGAGGAGAATGCCTATTATAATTCCGGCTCGAGCGCGGGCTTCGGCTTCCGCCTCTATCTGAGCGGCAACCGGCTCTATTCGGCCGAGACCTTCGAGGGCACCAGCGCGCTGACTGCCGGGATCGACCGCGGCACCGAGATCCAGGCGATCGGCACCACCACCGGCAACCTGCAGAACGTCAGCGACATCCTCGCCGCGGGCGGCACCGACGCGCTGACCAACGCGCTCGGCCCGAGCACCGCCGGCACCAGCCGGGTGATGCGGGTGAGCGACGCGGCGGCGGGCACCCGCGTGGTGACCATCTCCAAGACCGACTACACCCTCACCCCGGTCTCGTCGCGCTACGGCGCCAAGATCATCGACGATGGCGGCCACCGCGTCGGCTATGTCAATCTGCGCACCTTCATCAACACCGCCGATTCGCCGCTGCGCGCCGCCTTCGCCCAGTTCAAGGCGGCGGGCGTGACCGAGGTGATCATCGACCTGCGCTACAATGGCGGCGGCCTGGTCTCGATCGCCGAGCTGATGGGCAATCTGCTCGGGGCCAATCGCAGCACCTCGGACGTGTTCGACTACATGACCTTCCGCCCGAGCAAGTCGGCGCAGAACGAGACCGCCTATTTCGCGCCGCAGACCCAGTCGATCGCGCCGACCCGCATCGCGTTCATCGGCACCTCCAGCACCGCCTCGGCCAGCGAGCTCGTCGCCGCCGGCATGCTGCCCTATCTCGGCACCAACATGGCGCTGGTCGGCACCAACACCTATGGCAAGCCGGTCGGCCAGATCGCGCTCGACAAGGCCGCGTGCGACGACCGTTTCCGCGTCATCGCCTTCGCGCTGGAGAATCGCGACCATCAGGGCGCCTATTTCTCCGGCCTGGCCGGCACGGTGAAGGCGAGCTGCCGCGCATCGGACGACATCGCCTATCAGCTGGGCGACCCGCGCGAGGCATCGACCCGGGCGGCGCTCGACTTCATCCAGGGCAAGAGCTGCACCGCGATCAGCGCGGTCGGCGGCGCCAGCGCCAGCGCGCGCAGCACCGGCGAGACCGGCAGCCCGAGCGCCCAGGAACTGCTGAGTCCCAGGGCGCCGACCATTCCGCAGCGCGACGTGCCGGGCATGTTCTGACCCGTTTTTGCGGCGCGCGGCATAGGCGTAGCGCCCGGCAGTTGCTATCTTGCCCTCCGGACGATGGAGGAAATGATGAAGTCGCTGTTCGGCCGGTTGTTCGGCAAGCGCGCGCCCGAGACGGAAACCGAGGCCGCACTGGCGCCCCCTGCGACGCCGATCGAGGAAAAGGCCGAATGGGTGCGCGACCAGATCCGCCGCGACGTGGCGAGCGGCTTCTATGACGAGGACGCGATCCTGACCAACGCGGCCGACGCCTTTGCCGACGACCTGACTCCCGACGAACTCCGCCCGATGGCGCAGAAGGCGCTGCGCGAGGCGCTGGCCGAGCAGCGCTATGCCGAGCGCCAATGGCCCGAGGAGACCGATTGCGACCGGCTCGACGCCGCCTTCGCCGCGCTGGAGGAGAGCGGCGTGATCGCCCGCCAGAACTTCAGCTGCTGCGGCAATTGCGGCGCGACCGAGATCTGGGACGAGGTCCGCGCGGTCGAGGAGACCGGCGCCCCGGCGCATGGCTATGCATTCTACCACATGCAGGACACCGAGGGCGCGGTGGACGGCGGCGGGCTCTACCTCAACTACGGCGCCTGCGACGAAGGCGAGGACGCCGCGCTGGCCGTGGGCCGCGAGATCGTCGCCGAGCTCGAGGCGCATGGCCTGGAGACCCAGTGGGACGGCAGCTGGGACAAGCGCATCGGCGTGACGCTCGACTGGAAGCGGCGCCGGGGGCTCTGAGCCGGGCCGGCGCCGGGGGTCCAAAGTACACGAAGTACACGCCAAAAGCTTGTTTTCGCCGGCTCAGTCGTCGTCGAACTCCGCGTCGGACGGGGCTTCGCCGCGCAGCCGGGCAAGTTCGGCATCGATCCGTGCGTCGATCGCAGCCTGCTCCGCCCGCACCGCTTCGTCCTGCTCGTCCTCGGACTTCTCGTAGAGCCAGTGCGGCAGCTTGCCGTCGGCGAGATCGGCGATCTCGATGGCATCGTCCAGCGCCTCGGGCGAGAGCAGCGCGGCGGGATCCATGGGTCCCACCGGCGACAGCGCGGCGAGCGCCGCCGCCAGCGGCATGCCGGGCCCGGGCTGCGCCACGCCGGGCGGCGGCGCCTCGCGGTGGGCATGGGCATAGCGCTCGGGCAGATGCGCGCGCAGCAGGAACATCAGCAGCCGGTCGTTCAGGCGCATGCGGCGCCCGACCCGGCGGCCATCCTTGTCGAACACCGGCTCGTCGCTGCCGTGGATCGCGCGGTCGAAGGCGACATCGGCAAGATGCAGCGCCGCCTGATGAAGCGCGATGTTCCAGGCGCGGGCGAAATTCTCCCCGCGCGGCGAGCGGCGCAGCTTGTAGGCGCTGCTGACCGACATGCCGACCGCCTGCGCCGCCTCGGTCACCGAACCGCGATCGGCGAGCGCCTCGATGAAGCTGCGCTGGCGTTCGGGCGACCAGCCGTCGTGGCGATGCTTCCGCCGGACCGGGACCCATTCATAGTCGTCCGGGTCATGGCCATGCGCGTCGAGCAAGGCCGGCGGCGGCGCCGCGGCGGATGCCGTGACGGGAGGGTGGAAGGAATCGATCCCTGCGGATAGCGCGGGATCGAAGGCGATACGATGGTCCTGCTGTTCCATCCGCAAGCTTGGATCAGACGAAATCCTATTGTGCGAGTGCCGTAGGATCGTTTCCCGGCAAGTGTTGCACGGGAGCATCCATCAGCCGGGCGGGAGCCGGTGCGGCGTGCGGGCGGCGCGGAGGATCGGCGGCGCCGCGAGCGGGATCGCCGCGACCATCCCGCCGATCGCGAGCAGCCCGATCGGCGTGGCGCGCGCCTTGGCCTCCAGCACGATACGCTCCCCTATGCGGATGCTGGCGCGGGCGGTCTGGGGCGTGGCGAGGGGATGCGGCTCGGCGCCGCAGCTTCGCAGGCGAGGCGTGGCAACGGCGCGGGCGGGCCGTCAGGCCGGGGCGTCGGCGGGCCGGGCGCGATCGGCGTGGAGCAGCCAGGCCAGCACTGCCGCCATGATCAGCAGCGCCGACACGTCGCCGGGGATGTGCCCCATATGCATCGGCTGGGCGAAGGACTGGGCGCCCATGATCAGCCCATGGATCAGGCTCGACCAGATCGCGAAGAGGATCAGCGACCGGTTCGCCTGCGGATCGGCAGCGGCGCGGATCAGGAAGATGCCGAGCGTCGCATAGACCCCGACGATCATCAGGAAATAATTGGAGGCGGCCGGCGACCCCTCATGCCAGGCCCAGCCCGACGGCCAGACGATCGCGAGCGGATAGACGAGGCAGCAGGTGATGCCGAACAGGATGAGCGCGGCCTGCAGCAGCTTGTGCGTGTTCATGGCGGTTCCCCCCAGGACGGATGGCGGGAGGATATAGCTTCAGGAGTTTGCAGGCAAATCGGGGCGGCGGCGATCAGGCTTGGCGGAGTTCGATCAAGTCCCAGCGGTTGCCGTAGAGATCCTCGGCAGATCTCTAGCATGGAAGATATAGTATATATTCTTTCTATTTTATCCGCGTCCTACATAATTATCGCGCGCTAGCCTAACACCTTTGTTTTCAGCAACAAGCCTAACGTAACCACGAAGAATATTTTCCCGGAAAGAAAACCATCCCGCCCCATGGCCAACAAGAACATTACCGTGATTCTCCGTTCTTAAACTCAGAAGTCTTTGATTGAATTTTTCTCTTTCTAATTTATCTATACTAGCAACTCCAATTTGATTCGCAATGTGCTTATAGGAATCATCATATATAGAACTTAGTTGTCGCCTGGTATCCGATCGATCAGCCAAAGCCCATAATGCATGTTCGTAATCTACCGAATTTTTGGTTTTCTGGGTCGCTTTCTGATACAGCGATTTATGTTCGGCCTCGGTTCGCTCTAGAGCGCCTTTCACCCCAGCCTTAAAATGTTCAGCATTACACGCCATTACCCCATCAGCATCATCAAACATGGACCAAAAAAGTGCCTCCCCTATAAGGTGCACATAATGCGGGAAGCCATCACTAAGCACACTGATTCTGACGAGTGCCTCGCGGTCTATTGTTACGCCTAATTCTGACGAAACAGAGGTAATAATTTGCCAGAGTTCGTCGTGGCGAAGTCTATCTAGAGCAATATTCTCTAGCTTCCTAACCGCAGACTGATGTGCACCAAGCAAATCTTCTATCGTAGATCCTATTCCTGCCAAAATTACCTTAACCTGCGGTAGGGCGGAGCTGAGGCTATTTATAAATTCAGCCAACTGAATCTTGTCGTCCTCGCTATTTAACCTCTCCAGTTCGTCAATCACGATAACTGGTGGTTTCGCACGCCGCTCTAACACGTATCGAATTATATCTATCGCGGTATTAATGTCTGTAGGCTTCTGCAAGTCCGCCTTAGCCGGACGCCCCTTTTCAAAGTTTCCACCAAATCCAGCGACACTCGCACCGAGCTTAGCTGATGAACCGTCCGTTTCAAGGCGCTCTCGAATTGGTACGGCAGCATTCCCGATTGCTAGTACGATGTCACCAAAATCAGATTTTGTACTGCAAAGAATATAAATCGGTTCTTCTAAACCTTCCTGCTGAATATTCGCGGCTGTAAGTGCCAATGAGGTTTTTCCTACACCACGATCTCCATGTATGAAGATGTGACGTCCCGGCGAATTGAACGCCCGCGCAATCTCAGTCAGCCGTTTTTCGCGCCCGAACAATCGCTCGGGAGTTGTGATATGTAGCGATGGAGTTAAGTGCGCGGCTAATACCTCACGCATGCGATCCTCTGATACACCTGGTATCGTCACGCACCCTCCCATGTTAGCGTTTCGGCCCCGAACGTAGTGAATTTCGCTAAGGGATGCTACTACCTGGGCTAGGATGCAAACTCCCCAGAAACTTGTCCAGCATCGCGATCATCAGGACATTCTCTAAGTATTCTACCAAACCTCCACCACCGCCTCGAACGGCTCCCCGCCCCGGCTGTGCATTCCGATATAGCGGATGCGCGCGGGGATGATGCTGGTGCCCTTGTACTCCATCTGCACGTCGAGGCTGTCGATCAGGTCCTCCTCGGCGAAGCGGCGGAGGGTGCCGATCAGGAGCTGGCGGGCCTCCTCGACCTCGGGCGGGACGTAGAGGAGGTTGCGCTTGTAGTCCGGCCTGCCCAGCTCGGCGGGGAAGGCGCGGATCCGTACCAGTCGGCCCTGGCGGACCAGTCTCTGCGCTGCCGCCTTGCTGGTGATTTCCGAGAAGTCGGGGCCGTTGACCATGCCTTGCGCCTCCTGCGCCGCTGCCTCGGGCGCGAGGCTCAGCGTGCCGAACAGCAGCAGCGCGCCGGCCAGTCCCTGCCATGCCTGTCCCATCCCGCTTTCCCCTGATGCCGGTGCCAATGCCCGATGGGCGCCTAGTGCCAGATGTTCACCAGCTGCTCGAACGGCGCGCCGCCGCGCTTGTGGCGTGCCTTGAACCGGATGCGGGTGGGGACGATGCTGGTGCCCTTGTACTCGGGCACCACCTCGACGTCGTTCGCCTCGTCCGCCATCAGGAAACGACGGAGATTGCCGGCGATCGTCGCGCGCGTTTCGGCGGCTTCGGGGGTGATGTAGACGATGTTGCGGGGATCGTCCTCGCCGCCCAGCTCGGTGGGCCAGAGATAGACCTTCACCAGCGCTCCCGACCTTACGAACTCGTCGGCCAGCGCCGTGGTGTTCACGTCGGACAGCTCGAGCGCGGTCGGCGGCACGTTGATCAGCATGCGCTTCTGCGCGAGCGCGCCGGGCCCCGCAAGAAGCGCCGTCCCCAGGAGCAGCGCCCCGCTCCATCGACGCCATGCATATTCCATTGCCCCCTCCTCTTGCTGCCTGCGCGCGAGGGTATCGGGGTTTGGCTCGGCTTTGGACGCAAGCTTGTCCGTTTCGGACATGACTCCGGCGCTCGAAATCTTCCTCAGGCGCGGGTGAAGTCCATCGTCCAGTTGGTTTCCCAGGTTTCGCCGCCATCGGCCGAGAGCGCCTGTTCCCAGCGCGGGATCTCGCCGTCAGTGTCGAGCCAGAGGAAGCGCATGCGGACGGGACGACCTTCGTGCATGTCGTCGGCGTAGAAGCTGCCGGTGCCGTTCTCGAAGCGTCCGATCACGGGCACGTCGAGCGCATGGGGGGCTCGGCCGTCGAGCCACCAGATCGCCCAGGTGCCGGCCTCCGGATCATAGGAGCGCAGCGCCACGGCGCGATAGTCGCCGGCGGGCAGATGGAGGAGATTGTCCTCGACATTGCCGTTGCCGCCGAGCAACGGGCGCTGCTCGCTGGTGCCGGCGAAGGCCTCCCATTCGGTGCAGCCGGCGAGGCGGGACTTGAGGCGGCGGTGCCGCACCTGCCAGCGACCCTGCTGGAAATCGAAATCGGTGCAATGATCGGTCATGCGGCAGGCTCCGGCGTGTTCGGGCCGATGTTGCCATAATGTTCCAACGGGTCAAGCCGCCCGCCGCTACCGGATTATCCGGCCCGTCAGTTTGCTGGCACCGGGGCGGGCGGCACCGATGTCGCCTTGTCGCGCGAGCGGGCCTCGGCGATGGCGCTGGTCGCGAGCGCGCGCATGTCGTCGGACTTGGGATAGGCGCGCCAATCGTCGCAGGCGGCGTCCGCGGCCTTGTAGCCGGCTTCCTGATATTTGCGGAGCTCCCAGCGCAGGGCATGGGCCTTTTTCTGCTCCGGGGTCTCGCCCGCGGCGCAATCGACCGACTCGCCCAACTCCGGATCGCCGCAATCGACCGGCCCCTCGGCCATCGCCGCGATCATCAGCAGCGGATAGACTTTCGCCACGCGCGCGCATTCGGCGCGCAGATCGTCGTCCATCGGCGGGAAGGCGGGATTGGCGGCCGCAAGGGCCAGGGCAAACAGGGGCATCGTTCCTCCGCACAGCGTTTCGCCTGCGAAGCAACGATGCCCGGCCTGTCCGAGTCAAGCCATGCGGCTCAATCGTGCTCGCGGTCGCCCTGGCCCATGTACAGCTCGCGGCCGGTCTCGTTGTAGAGCTTCGACATCGCTTCCATGCCGGCCTCGGCGTCTTCCGCCGCGAGGAAGCCTTCGACCGGCGCGTTCTGCTTGGCGGCGAAGTCGCGCACTTCCTGGGTGATCTTCATCGAGCAGAACTTGGGGCCGCACATCGAGCAGAAATGCGCGGTCTTGGCGCCTTCGGCCGGCAACGTCTGGTCGTGATACTTCTCGGCCGTGTCGGGATCGAGCGACAGGTTGAACTGGTCGCGCCAGCGGAACTCGAAGCGGGCGCGGCTCAGCGCGTCGTCGCGGACCTTGGCGGCCGGGTGCCCCTTGGCGAGATCGGCGGCGTGCGCGGCGAGCTTGTACGTCACCACGCCCACCTTGACGTCGTCACGGTCGGGGAGGCCGAGATGCTCCTTCGGCGTGACGTAGCAGAGCATCGCGGTGCCGTACCAGCCGATCATCGCGGCGCCGATGCCGCTGGTGATATGGTCATAGCCCGGCGCGATATCGGTGGTGAGCGGCCCGAGCGTGTAGAAGGGTGCCTCGCCGCACGCTTCCAGCTGCTTGTCCATATTCTCCTTGATCTTGTGCATCGGCACATGGCCGGGGCCCTCGATCATCACCTGGACGTCCTGCGCCCAGGCGCGGTGGGTAAGCTCGCCCAGCGTGTAGAGCTCGGCGAACTGGGCCTCGTCATTGGCGTCGGCGATGCTGCCGGGGCGCAGGCCGTCGCCGAGCGAATAGGCGATGTCATAGGCCTTCATGATCTCGGTGATCTCGTCGAACTTCTCGTAGAGGAAGCTCTCCTTGTGGTGCGCGAGGCACCATTTCGCCATGATCGAGCCGCCGCGCGAGACGATGCCGGTGACGCGCTTGGCGGTGAGCGGCACATAGGGCAGGCGGACGCCGGCATGGATGGTGAAATAGTCGACGCCCTGCTCGGCCTGCTCGATCAGCGTGTCGCGGAAGATCTCCCAGGTCAGGTCCTCGGCGATGCCGCCGACCTTCTCGAGCGCCTGGTAGATCGGCACGGTGCCGACCGGGACCGGCGCGTTGCGCATGATCCATTCGCGGGTGTCGTGGATGTTGCGGCCGGTCGACAGGTCCATGATCGTGTCGGCGCCCCAGCGGATCGCCCAGACCATCTTGTCGACTTCCTGCGCCACGTTCGAGGCGACGGCGGAGTTGCCGATATTGGCATTGATCTTGACCAGGAAGTTGCGGCCGATCGCCATCGGCTCCGATTCCGGGTGGTTGATGTTGTTGGGGATGATGGCGCGGCCGCGCGCGACTTCCTCGCGGACGAACTCGGGCGTCACATAATCCGGGATCGACGCGCCGAAGCTCTGCCCGTCGCGGACATATTCGGCGAGGCGGGCGCGGCCGAGATTCTCGCGCTCGGCGACATATTCCATCTCGGGCGTGATGATGCCGCGCTTGGCGTAATACATCTGCGAGACATTGGCGCCGGGCTTGGCGCGCAGCACCTTCTTGCGGACGTTCGGGAAGGGCTGGACGCCGCCCGAGCGATCGGGGCCGAGCTGGCCATTGTCCTCGGGACGGACTTCGCGCTGGGTGACTTCCTCGACATCGCCGCGCGCGCGGATCCAGTCGCGGCGCAGCTCGGGCAGGCCGGCCATGATGTCGATGCGGACGTCGGGATCGGTATAGGGGCCGGAGGTGTCGTAGACGCGGACCGGGGCCTCACCCGAGCCCGGCTCGAGATGGATCTCGCGCATCGCCACCTTGAGCGGGCCGACATGGATCTTCTTCGAGCCGCGGATCGCGCCGGTGGTGACGGCGAGTTCGGTCTTGGCGGGGATGTCGGCCATTCGTCACTTCTCCAAATCGGGAGAGGACGGTCCTGTTGTGGGGGCCGCTCCCTCCCTACGCCGGTGTCAACCGGATCAGGTTCAGCGGGTCGAAGGCTGCAGCCTTCCTCTCAAGCGCGCGTCAGCGCTCCCCCGGGGATGGCGCGAGTCTTAGGCGCGCCGCGGGAGCGGGTCCAGACTATTCGAAGATTTCGCGCGCTTCGCTGGTCACGCCATAGTTGCGCTCGACCGCCTGCGACTTGAGCAGGAACCAGGCACCGCCAAACGCGAAGAAGCAGCCGCGCGAGAGGACCCCGCCCCAGCGGAAGAGCGCTTCTTCCGACAGCGGCACGAGCAGCGCGCTCATCAGCATCTCCAGTAGCGGGACCCCGATCAGCAACAGGGCGAGCGCGATGGCGCAGCGGCGGGGCGTCGCCGGCGTGCGAACCCACAGCATCCGCCAGACGATGTAACCGCACAGGCCGAGCCGGAGCACGAAGAGCAACGACATCTCTACGGCCAGCGTCACCGGTATGCCGGACAGGCCCATCGCCTGCGCGCGCATATGCGTGACGCTCATATCGAGATAGAAGCCGTGGACATAGAATAGCGGCAGGCACACGCCCAACAGCCCGATAAACAGCACCAGCCAGGGATCGAACCCCGCGCGACCACCTTCTTCCATGTTCCCCCTGCCCCAACCGACACCTTCCGCCGGGAAGATGCGATACTCGCGGCAGTGAAGCAGCTTCAGAAGGTGAGCGCCAGCCCGGCCGCGCCGGTCCACTGGTTGCGGTCGCCGGCAATGCTGACCAGCGGGCTGTCGGCGAAGTCCTTGACCAGCTTGCGATAGGTGCCGCCGGCGACCAGCGACAGGCCCTTGGTCAGGTTGCCGGTGAGCGCATAGGCGAAATAGCCGCCGAATGTGATGTCCTTCTGCCCGCCTTCGGGACGGAACACGGGCAGCCCGCTGGCGAGGCTCTGCGCCGGGGTGACGCCGAAATAGGTGCGGGCATAGCGATCCTCGACGATCTCGGCCGACGCGGAGAGGCTGACCATCGCCCTGGTGCTGAGCGGGGTCGAATAGGTGACCACCGGGTTCCAGATGCCGGCATTGTGCACCCGGGTCACGTCCTTGCGATAGGACACCGTCACCGAGAGCTTGTCGAAATCGCTGGTGATCAGCCCGGTGCGGCCGATGCCGAAATAGCCGCCCACCTCGAGCGCCGAATCGACTTCGCCGAGCGCGCGGACGCGGGGATCGTGGATGGAATCGCGGTTCGAGCGGTTCATGTTGTAGACCGCGACGGGGCCGAACTGGATGTCCCAGCCGGGGCCGGTTGCGTTCGGGATCACGTCGAGCTGGGCGCGGTTGCCGACCAGGGTGAAGCTCATCCCCGCCACCGTGCCGTTGGCGACCGGGATCGGCGTCCAGCGATTGTGGCTGGAGCCTTCATAGTCGGGGAAATAGGCGGCGCCGACCCCGAGGGTGAGCCGCGCGGCGCCCTCGCTTGCAGCCTCGGCGACTTCGGCCGATTGCGGCGCGGACTGCTCCTGCGCCCAGGCGGGCACGACGGCGAGGAGCGAGACGAGGAATGCGCCGCAAAGTCGAATCATGAACTGGCCTTCAGGATGTTGCAGGCGCGAAACGCGGCCCGATCCCAGCAAGTTCCTATAAAAGGTAGCGAATCCGAACCTGTTGCATCTGGGCATCGGCACCGAGGGTGAAGCGCGCGTCCTTGTAGCGCGGTGGGCCGAAGCGGATCGCGGGGTTGCGCGAGAAGCCGAAACCCTCGCGCGGGATACCGAGCACCGTATCGAGCCTGGCATTGCCATTGGCATCGTGGATCGCGGCGATGGCATAGTCGCCGGGCGCCAGGCCTTCGAGGCGGATGCGCGGATTGGCAGCCGGGAGCGTGCGCTTCAGCGCGCCCCTGCCCTCCCGGCAATCGGGAAAGTCGGTCGGGTCCTGCACCAGGCAGATCCGCACCACGCCCTTGGCAGAGCGCAGCCCGGTAAACGCGATGTCGAGCGCGCCGCCCTCATTCGGTGCGGGCGCGGCGGCGCCCAGCAGCAGCGTGGTGGCGATCGAAAGCGCCAAGGCCCTTGTCGGTGCCGCAGAGCCGGTCCCAGTGACGGAAATAGAGTCCAAAATTGCATCCATATTGTTCGTGGTGCCGCTGATGATGGCTGGCGGTGATCAGCCAGGCGCCGAGCGGCCCCTGCCAGACGAAGCGCGGCCAGATCTCCCAGCCCATGTGGTTGGTGACGCCCATCACGGTCATGATCGCGAGCACCAGCCCGAGCGCGCCGACATGGATGGGGATGAGGAAGACGAGCGCCGGGATCACCACCGCGCCGGTGATCGCCTCCAGCGGGTGGAAGCTCATCGCCGCCCAGGCGGTCGGCGGACGGCTGGCATGGTGGACGGCATGCATCCGGCGGAACAGCGCGGGCCGGTGCATCCAGCGATGCGTCCAGTAGAACCAGGCATCGTGCGCGAGCAGATAGAGCAGTACCGAGACGGGCAGGTACCAGAGCGGGAAGGCGTGGACATCGGCGTAGATCCGCGTCCAGCCATGGTTCTGCCAGCCCCAGGCGACGATCCCTGCCGGCACGCCGTAGATCGCGGCACTGGCAAGGCTCCAGCCGATCTCGCGACGGATCTGGCTATCGAGCCCGGCATATAGGCCGGGGTGGCGCAGCCGGGTGGCCAGCGCGAAGCCGCCGCTCGCCAGCAGATAGCGCACGCCGACGATCAGCGTCATCGCCAGCGCGGAGAGGAGGATGGCGAGCAGTATCACAGCCCGCCGACCAGCCCGCCCGGATCATAATCGAGCCCGTTGCCGACCGCGTCGATCGTCGGGAGCCCGGTGCCGGGAAGCCGGCTCCAGCGAACCTTCTCGGCATCGCTCTCGATCGAGCCATGGCCTGTCCGTACCTTGCGGGTGAGATAGTTGATGCTGAGCGAAGACGTCTCGCCACTGTTACGTTGGGTGTTCCGGACGTCGAAGCCGATCAGCCGCAGCGCATTCTCCCGCCAGCGCAGGGTGAAGACCGTGCTCCCCATGCCCCAGCCGCCGGCGCTCATGAACCGGCCGAGCGTGACCACGACATTGCCGCGCTGGATCGCCAGTCCGCCGCCGCTCACCCCGTCGCTGTCGAACCAGTCCTCGGCACAGGCATTGTCGCGGCGCGGGACCAGGCTGTGGTTCTGCACGACGAGCCGGTATCCGCCACCCGGCCGGGCCAGCGCGACGGCGAGGATGCGCGGATTGGTGTCGAGCGTCTCGCCGCAGAAGCCGCCCTCGTTCTTCACGACATTGGCGGGGTCGGTCATGTGCAGCGCGAAGGCGAGATCGGGCTTGCCGTCGCCATCGAGATCACCGGTGGCGCTGCTCTCCAGCGTCCATCCGGTGGGCACGAAGCCCTTCGCGCTCGTCGCCTCGGCCACCAGTGCGGGATAGCGGACCTGAGGGAGGTCGTCCTGCGGGGCGAGCAGCAGCAGGGAGAAGGGAAGCGCAAGCGTCATGCTTCGCTGCTTACTTCATTTTTCGAGCGAAGGCGCGGCGGGGAAGAAGGTTTGTTCGCGCGGAGGCGCAGAGGAGGCCGGGCACCCGGCCGGTCGTAGCCCGTCTCTTGAAGGAAAGGCGGCTGCTTCGCGGTGCGGTCCACCTTCTCTGCGCCTCCGCGCCTCTGCGCGAAAATCCGGCAACCACGCGTTGCAAAAATCTGCCCGTTTTTTAAGCACGCCTTCGCAACTGCACAAATTTTTACCTCTCCGTAATATTTGATTGCGCCAGAACCTCGCGGAATCGTGCGTTTCTTGCGCTTGGCACGCTGTTTGCGACGAGAGCCCCCGGGATAACCGCCAAACGAGGGGGCGAAATGAAGCTCATCATCGCCATCATAAAACCGTTCAAGCTGGACGAGGTCCGCGAGGCGCTCACGGGCGTCGGCGTCGCGGGGATGACCGTGTCGGAAGTGAAGGGATTCGGACGCCAGAAGGGCCAGACCGAAATCTATCGCGGCGCGGAATACAGCACCAACATGGTGCCCAAGATCAAGATCGAGGTCGTGGTGGGGGCCGATCTGGCCGACCGCGCCGTCGAAGCGATCCAGGCCGCCGCCAGCACCG
>Ga0102592_1001155_pt1 | contig 32293 bp, 29 predicted proteins | sample AraplaCol_mMF_r2_FD_76861 | JGI IMG/M metagenome (GOLD analysis project Ga0102592, IMG submission 76861) | Arabidopsis root microbial communities from North Carolina, USA - plate scrape MF_Col_mMF_r2 (SPADES assembly) (version 2) | ecosystem: Host-associated > Plants > Roots > Endosphere...
ACAGAGCACACCGTGACGCCGGGCTCGCAACTCTCCGCAATAATCTGCGCCTTCTGATCGTCGCTCCATTCGCGACGACGGCCATTGCCTGTGAACACCTCAAACCGGCGTATCGGCTCATCCTTAGATTTAAGCGTAAGTTCTGAAATCGACATATGTCCAAGCCCTCTTTCGAGGTTGAACATCAATGATCAAGCGATGATCCGGAAGGTGGGATCAGGACAGCGCTTACTTTTCACCACGCGCGCGGCTGACAGCAGCTTGTTTGCCGCCGCGCAGGGCAGCGAGATCTCAAAAACCATCAAGCACATGGTGGAAAGCCCGCGCCTTGCCGACATGTGGAACCTCGACCGACAGGTCTACGCGCTGATGGCGGCCTGGATGGACGTGGGCCAGCGCATGGCGGCCTATCACGCCATCGCCTCCTTGCCGTGGAGCAAGGCCTATGAACGCTATAGCGCGACGCTCGCCGACACGAAGGAAGAAGACGCCAAGGATTTCGGCTGGCGCAAGGCCTTCAAGGCGTGGAGGAAAATCGCCGACGAGGAACTGATCAGCAACCTGCGCTCTAAGGATTTCCTCGCCGCGCAGCGCGAAATGCTGCTCGCCGCGCTGGACCTGCGCACCTGCCAGCAGCAAATGACCGACAGCGTCGCCAAGCTGTTCGGCGTTCCGAGCCAGCACGACTTCGACGAGCTGACGCGGCAGTTCACGGAACTCAGGCGGGAGCTGCGCGCCAGCCTCAGGGCACAGCGCGATGCGGCCGAAGGTGCACGCGGTGTCGCCACACAACCAGGAAAGGGATGAGCCATGACCGAACCCCGCGAAACCGCACATGCAAGCAACGATAGTCTTACCGCACACTCGTCTCGCAGATCGCACGAATACGACGTCCGGACCGGCCTGATCGGCCTGGAGAGAGGTGTAGTGGTAGGTGGTCCGATCGAAGTTCAACGGCCCACAGGCACGCCGGATCGAGACCATCTAATCCCGGCACATGTCCTTCACCCCTCCCGCTTCCGAGCAGGCCCTGGGCGTTTCGGCGAATGGACCTCCCGCAACATATTGAGCTCCAGCGTCTGCTCTGCGACAATCCGTTTCAACCGGGCGTTTTCGTCTTCGAGCTGCTTCCGCTTCTTCACCTCCGGAATGGCATCACTCGCGTCCCGAGGCGTGCCCGCTTCTGGCGAAGACTTCCTGAGATCTTCGCGGATCCCCGCGATGGTGAGTCGTCTGTCTTTTCTAAGCGATGCGATACGCTTTAACCGCGTAACGTGGTCAGCGTCGTACCGCCGGTGGTCCTTTTCCGAGCGATCCGGTACGATGAGACCCTCCTTCTCCCAAAGCCGAAGTGTCGATGCAGAAACTCCCGCTAGACGTGCAGCTTCCGCAACGCGATAGATTTTCTTTTTGTGGTCCATCTCGGCACTTTCGTTCAGCCGCAATTTTGCCGGTTAGAAATACGCTCGATCCAAGGAAGCGTCTTGAACGCTGCATTGTTTGCAAAACGCGTTCGCACAGGGAAAGACACGGGCACATTTGGAGAAAAATACCCGTGGCAGATCGAAATCAGTGTGGGATTTCATAGCCATGTGTTCGATCACTCGCAACAGCGACGCTGGCGAATTTATCAGACAAGTCAGCGAGAAGGCGCCTTTCAAGGGCTGATCCTGCTCACCTGCGGCGTTGGGCCACATCATCCGCTTCCTCGCACCGATCACTACCGAGGAAAAATGCTTTCGGCACATCGCTCGCATTGCTTGCAGAGCGCGCAGGCCTGTCGACTGGTATCTTCATGTTCGTGCTCTCCGAGGATTCCCATTTATCGGCACGAAATTCACGGAGAACGAGAAGGTACGCAAGCTCACCTTCACCGGCGCGAGCAATGCCGGCAAGATCCTGATGCTCCAGGGCGCCAACGAGATCATGAAACGCGGCGCCGAGCTTGGTGGCAACGCCGCTTATCGTTTTCGATGACGCCTCGCGGCGAGTAGGAGCATAGCGGACCGCCTCGGCTGTCTTGGACTTGCCGGAGGCCACTAGTTTCTGTTTATGGACTCCGAGCACGTGTGTGTGGCCAAACACCGCCAGTCCCTGCTGGCTCGCCTTAAGCAAAAGGGAGGGCCAGCCCGCTCCTATTCGGCCTCAAGGAATGCTCGAATTCGCTCTCCCGCCTGAGCAATGCTCAACACGCCATCCATGTGCCCTCGCGTGCCTTCCAGTTCGACGAATTCGACCGGCGTACCGTCGGATTTAATAATCGTTCCTGTCTTCCGCACTGCATTTCCAGGAAAAATCAGGTCTTCGTCGGTATAGATCAGCATCACGGGCACATCGATATTCAGAAGCCCTTTGTAGAGGCAGTCTTTGGGCTGTCCAGCGACGAACAGCTGATTGGCGCGCGCGAGATAAAGGAAATGGTTCGCATCTGACTGGGCTACTCGTGCTGCGCCCGCCTCGTTCAGCTTCGTGACAACCTTATAATCATTCGCCCAACTCTGCCCGGGATCCGCACCTTCGCTGGCCCAGTCACGCCCAAATGTACCGTCGGTCCATTCTGCCGAATTTGCCTGCAACGTTAAAGTCTTCATCGCTTGAGCTAGCCCTGCATTCGGCGCCTGGCCTGTGTAATAATCTCCACCGTTCCAGTTTGGATCCAGTTTGATCGGCGACGCCCAGACGTCCAGCCACGCGATAAGGTTCGCGTCTGCCCAACCAGAGGAAATGACCGGAATCACCCGCTCCAACTTGTCGGGATAGCGTGCTGCCCATTCATAGCTTTGCAGCCCTCCCATGGAGGCGCCCATGACAGCATGCCATTTCCCGATCCCCAGTTGCTCCATCAGCCCTTTCTGCGTATCAACGAAATCGCCGATTGTCATGATCGGGAAATCCATACCCCAAGGCTTTCCTGTTTTGGGATTGATCGTCGCCGGTCCGGTGGTGATGACGTTCGGATCGTTGGCACCGAGATTGACCGGTGTGTCGACCGACACGACAAAGTATTTTTCCGTATCGATGGGCTTGCCGGACCCGATGATCGCATCCCAATAGCCGGCGCTTACATCCGCCTCCTTATATTTTCCCGCTGCGTGACTGCTTCCACTGAAATAATGCGGAATCAGGATGGCATTATCTTTGGCGTCGTTCAGCGTGCCATAGGTTTCATACCCCAGCCGCATTTCGGGAACCGTCCTGCCTCCACGTGTCACGAAGTTCTTCAGGGTAAATTCCCGCTTCTCAACTAAAGGCTCGTACGCCAATGCCGGGCCGGCCATCATGGCGACAGTGATAAGTATTTTCAGGCGCATTTACTTCTCCTTGGTCGGTTACCAACGAAACAAAGTGGTGGCCTCAGCCTTCCAAAGCCGTATCCTAGTCACTGGATTTCACATTGATCCAGGTCAAAACTTCTGAGCTTATAAGGGGCTTATTCGCCCCTGTAGGATCATGTCGCGGCCAGACCGCGGCGACTTCTCAAGAGTAATACTCTGGTGCCTTCTTGAAGGTCGACCACGCATCCGGGTCGTGACCGGTGACGACGTTTGCCCCCGTCCTCTCCGCGATTGTGCGCAGCTTCTGTACAGAGCGAACAGTATCCACCGTCGATGCGAGGAAGCCGGGCAGCGCCTTTTCTTCCCAATGGTCGAGTGTGTAGGCGGCATCGATCGTCAGAAGCAGCGGCTCGCTGCTGGGAAGGCGGACGAGAAAGGATTGATGGCCCATCGCATGGCCAGGACTGAAGATCGTCGTCAGCGTTCCGTCGCCATAAACATCATAAAAATCGTCTTGAGTGCCGTTCAAAAACTGCCATTTCAGACCCGGGCGATCGAAATCCTTGCGGATATAGCCGCCATCGGCAAACCAGTCGGGCGTGAAGGCGTATTCATATTCGGCCCTCTGCACGATATGCGTGGCATTCGGAAAGCGGCCGATCGCGCCGGTATGGTCGAGATGCAGGTGGGACTGCACGACATATTTAACATCCGCCGGATCAAAGCCGAGAGCTTTGACCTGATCGACGCATCCTTTGTCCTTGTCAAGCACCGGCCAGTACACGTCGCAAATACCGCCCCAGTGGCCGCGCGGGTCCGTCGCGACTTCAATGGCGACTCCACCGTCGATGATTGTGTGACCGTCGGGATGGGTGATCAGGTAAAAAGGAACCGGGATTTCGTAATCCGCACCATTTCCCTGATTCATTTTGATGTTGTGCACTTTGCATTTCAGGGTGCCGGACTGAAGCATGTAAAGTCGGATATCCGTCACGTTGGACCTCCCGTGTTGATATGAACGGCGAATTTCTGCGGAAATCTTCAGAAGGCTTCCCGATACAGCGCCAGCGCATCCTCTTCCCGAACCTCGACCGGATTGTTGACGAGCAGGCGCCCCTGGTTTTTTATCGCATCCGTAGCCAGCATGGCGAGGCTGTTGTCGGTTACCCCGACATCGCGGAGCCGGCGCGGCGCGCCGCTTTTATCCATCAGCACTTGCATATGGGTAACGAAGTCCTCGGAACGGGCCGCAGTGTCGCCGCTTCCCTTGACCCCAAGCACATCGGCGAGCTCGGCGTAAAGCGGGGCAGCCGCCTGTGCATTGTAACGAAGGACTGGGCCGAGCATCAGAGCGTTCGAAAGACCATGCGTAATGTGATAATGTCCACCCAGCGGATAGGCCAACGCGTGGACCGCAGCCACCGGGGAATTGGAGAAAGCCTGGCCCGCAAGCATTGCACCGAGAAGCATGCCTTCGCGAGCATCCCGGTTTGTCGGCTCCTTGCAGCCAGCGATTAGATTGGTGCCGAGAAGCCGCAACGCCTCACGCGCAAGCGCGTCCGAAAGCGGGTTTTTTTTATGCTTACTTGTATAGGCTTCGATGGCATGCACCATCGCATCGATGCCGCTTGCTGCGGTGTGAGCCTGCGGCAAACCAACGGTCAATTCCGCATCCAGGAGCACGAAATCCGCATAGAGTTGCGCCGACACGACTCCCATCTTGGTCGTCTCGCCGGTGGTGATGATGGAAATGTTGGTGACTTCGGAACCGGTGCCCGCAGTTGTCGGAACGAGAACCAGTGGAACACGCCCCCCCTGAACTTTGCCGATGCCATACATTTCGGCGAGCGGTTGTGCCGACGAGAGCAGCACCGCCGCGAGCTTTGCTATGTCCAAGGACGAGCCACCACCGAGACCAATGACAATATCGGCTGCGACTTGCCGCGCCTCCTCGACACAACCATACAAAACACTTTCCGGTGGATCTGGCACAACCCTATCGAAAATCGCCACGCTGAAGCCAGCCGCCTCCAGACTGGCGGCAATGGGCGCAATCAACCCAGCCTTCACAAGGCCCGCATCGGTGACCAAAAGCACCTTGCGCGCGGCAAAACGCGCAGCGATGATTTCACCTAATCGCTTAGCTCCGCCCCAGGCCATTTCAATGGATGGGACAGTTCGAAACTCGAACGGATTGATCGTCATTCAGTCCTCCCTTGTCGTCAGCTGCTTAAGCGATCGCCGAGCACAGATATTTGATTTCCAGGTAGTCATCGATCCCGTAACGGGAGCCTTCCCGTCCGAGGCCGGACTGCTTGACGCCGCCAAATGGCGCTACCTCGTTCGAGATCTGACCGGTGTTGTGACCCACCATGCCGTACTCCAGCGCTTCGGCCACTCGCCATGTCCGACGGACGTTTTCAGTATAGAAATAGGCAGCCAATCCGAATTCCGTATCGTTGGCCATAGCGACTGCCTCTTCCTCTGTCTCAAAGCTGAAGAGAGGCGCGACTGGCCCGAAGGTTTCCTCGCGTGCGACCTTCATCGCCTGTGTCGCTCCCGTCAGGACGGTTGGTTCGAAGAATGTCCCGCCAAGGCTGTGTCGCTTGCCACCTGCGACCACTTTCGCTCCCTGCGCGACCGCATCGCTAATATGGTCCTCGACCTTGGTAATGGCGTCAGCATCAATCAGCGGCCCGATCGTTACGCCTATCTGCGTACCTTCACCGACTTTCAGTGCAGAAACCTTCGCGGCAAGCTTTTCAGCGAAGACAGCGTAAACACCGGACTGCACGTAGATACGGTTTGTGCAGACGCAGGTCTGACCAGCATTGCGGAATTTCGAAGCGACGGCACCATCGACGGCGGCATCGAGGTCCGCGTCGTCAAAAACAATAAAAGGTGCGTTGCCGCCGAGCTCCATTGATAGTTTTTTTATCGTCGGCGCCGACTGCGCCATCAGAATTCGGCCCACCTCGGTCGATCCGGTGAAAGAGAGTTTTTTGACAATGTCGCTTTCCGTCAGCACCTTGCCGATCTCGCGTGCTTTTCCTGTCACAATCTGAAAAACGCCGGCGGGAATACCTGCCTGATCGGCCAGAACGCCGAGAGCAAGCGCCGTGAGGGGTGTCTGCTCAGCCGGCTTAACCACCATTGTGCAACCGGCAGCCAGCGCAGGCGCCGCCTTGCGTGTAATCATTGCTGCCGGGAAGTTCCAGGGCGTGATCGCAGCGCAGACACCGATCGGCTGCTTGAAAACCAGGATGCGCTTGTCGGTGGTGGGTGCGGGTATGATGTCCCCATACACTCTCTTTGCCTCCTCGGCAAACCATTGAATGAAGGAGGCAGCATAGAGTATTTCCCCCCTGGCTTCGGAGAGGGGCTTACCCTGTTCAGCCGTCAACAGCGCGGCGAGATCGTCTGCATTTTCTACTATCAGATCGAACCAGCGAAGCAGGACGGCCGCTCTTTCCTTGGCTGCAAGCGCGCGCCACGATCGGAACGCCATCTCGGCCGCTGCGACCGCCTGCTCAATATCTGCCGTCTCCAGCGCAGGGACGGTGCCGACAATCTCCCCCGTCGCGGGGTTCTTGACGGCTACGTTGTTCTGAGAGCTCGCAACCCACTTGCCATTTATCAGGCATCGATCGCGCAGCAGTTCCGTTTTTTTTAGATTGACCATGACCTCCCCCAAGCGTAGAGTTCAATTTGTTGAACCAATATCGTTATATTGAACTAGCCTGACAGGAGGTATCGAAAGTGTCAAGTGCAAGACTCGCCGCAGTGGACGACACTGCGATCGGCAAATCCGTCGACTCTGTTCCGGCGCTCAGGCGCGCGGTCTCGATCCTCGATCTTGTCACCAATTCCAGCGACGCAATGTCGGCCGCCGACATCACACGGGCGATGTCGTTGCCAAAAAGTACGGCTCACGGCCTACTTGGCGTGATGGTAGAGCTTGGCCTTCTTGTTCGCAAACAGGACGGCACGTTCCGGCTCGGCCCGCATCCTATGCGTTGGGCGCACGGTTTTTTATCCGAGATGGACATGGTGTCAGTTTTCCGGAATTATTTCGCTTCCGACACCACATTGTCTCCCTACACGGTCACACTGACGACTCTTGACCGTCACGAGGTCGTCTATATTGATTGCCGTAATTCCGACCAGCCCCTGGGGCATACTTTCCGGATAGGAATGCGCCTTCCTGCCACCTTTACCGCGACAGGCAAAATGCTGCTTTCCGAAATGCCGGAGGATAAGCTCGATGCTCTCTTCAGAGCGAACTTTCCTTTGCCCCTCACCTCTAGAAGCGTCAAAAATCTTGCCGCACTAAGGCAGGAGCTGGCTGACATACGTATGCGTGGTTTTTCGATCGATAACGGTCAGGTTCGCGAAGGGATGATCTGCATCGGCACCGCTCTGCGAGATCATACGAGATGCGCGGTTGCCGGCATTGCCATCAGCCTTCTGGAAAGCGAAACGACTCCGGCGCTTATCGAGTCACTCGGAGAGACGATGCGCAAATCAGCCGCCATTCTTTCCGAGCAATTGGGGCATAACAGCTCATCACGCATCAGTGTCGAAGGATAGCGCAGCGTTTTGAGAGAGCGGAAATTTACTGCCGACCAAAGGAGACCAGGTGGGGTTGGCTCAGCTTGAGCAACGTGGCTGCTCTTTGACCCTAAGGCAGGCCGTCGCAGCGTCGAACCGAATGGCTGCGAAAATCGTGCATTTGGGCTCACCGTCAATCCGATGCAAGTGTCAATGTCGCGGTTCGCTCGCCAGGCGAATGGCTACACAAGCAGCTGACGAAAATCCTCTCCACGTCGACTTGTTGATGGAGGTTTTGCCAAAAGCGAGCTTCTGGCGGAGTTCAGGAGAAGTCGTCCTCAGTGATTCTTCGTGAGGCTGACGGCGCCCGTTTCCCCTTTAGGAACAGTTCGCGCCGCTGATTGTACTCGCCTTCTGGCTGAACAGCCGCTCCTCCATCTTGACGTTGGTTGCAATACTCACTATACACAGTAATGAACCGAGTTCAACATAATGAACTCGGTGGCGTGGCCGCAGCGTGAGAGGACGCTTTCGGCCTACCACGCAAGCGTGTCATTGCACCGGAACAAGCAATTTGCCGTAGAGGAGGAATCTATGAAAAAGTCGTGGTCTCTGACCATTGCAGCCATCTTTCTGTCTGCCACCGCCCCCGATGGCCTCTCGGCTCAGGAGCCAAAGCCCTTCACTATTGGTGTTGTGACGTTCCTGTCCGGTGCACCGGCTGGTCCCTTCGGCATCCCCGCAAAGATTGCCGCCGAAGTCTTCGCCGAGCAGGTCAATGCCGGTGGCAAGCTCCCGGCGCCGTATGACAAGGTCGGCTTCGGCGGCCGTCCGATCGAACTCGTCGTCATCGACGAGGCCGGTGGCACCACCAAGCAGGTTTCCGAACTACGCAACCTCGTCGAACAGAAGGGCGTAGACATGATCGTAGGCTACACGTCCTCGGGCGATTGTCTTGCGGTCGCGCCTGTTGCCGAAGAACTGAAGACCATGACACTTCTCTTCGATTGCGGCACGCCGCGCATCTTCGAGGAAGCTGACTACGAATATGTATTCCGCCCCGTTGCAACCGCGACGATGGACAACGCCGGTGCCGCACTCTACGTCAACGAGACAGTCAAGAAATTCAACACCTACGCCGGCATCAACCAGAACTACGCCTGGGGTCAGGACGCCTGGAACGACTTCGAGGGCACACTGAAGAGCCTTCGCCCCGAAGTGACGCTGACGACCTCGCAGATGCCGAAGCTCGGTGCCGGTCAGTACAATACTGAAATCTCCGCAATTCTCGGCAGCAAACCCGATATCATTCATTCGAGCTTCTGGGGTGGCGACCTTGAGGGTCTCGTGCTTCAGGGAGCGCCACGCGATCTATTCAAGAACGCCACTGTCGTTCTGACGGCAGGCGAAACGGCGATTCATCGCCAGGCCAAACAAATCCCAGATGGCACCATCATCGGCGCCCGCGGTCCAAACGGCATCTTTGCACCGGACAACGCCTATAACGACTGGTTCAAAACCGCTTACAACGCCAATTCCGCCACGCCCCCCAGCTATCCGTCCTACCACATGGTGCAGACGCTTTTTGCGGCGAAGTTCGCTTATGAGAAGGCACAGGGCGGCGACACCGCCAAGACGCCGACTACGGAGGAGATCGCCGCTGCTCTCAAGGGTTCCACCTTCCAGGGTCCCTCGGGCGAAGTGAAGATGTCGATGGGCAAGGGCAACCAGGCTGTGCAGGAAATGGTCTATGGCCGCACCAAAACCGTCAATGGCAAGCTGACCTTCGTCGATGTGATCCGTTACGCTCCAGAAAGGGTGAACCCACCGGAAGGCATGACCAGCCATGAGTGGATCAAGAATAAGCTGAAGTGACTTGTCCACCGCGGCATCGCTTGCGCGGGTTCTCCCGGCGCGTTTGGCGCCGCAATCCCTTTGAAGCGGTTTTCGCCCGTCGCATGCCACGCTGGCACCGAAAGATGAATCCCGCCCGTCGTTTCGAAATGGTGTGTGGCATGAACGCGTTTCTAGGCGCTATTATTGACGGCATTCTGTATTCCGCATGGCTCTTCATCATCGCAGTCGGCCTGACGCTGATCTACGGGGTGATGAAGATCCTCAACATGGCCCATGGCACGTTCTATGCCATCGGCGCCTACATGTCGGTGACTCTGCTGGGTTGGTGGTTCGCCCAGGGCCTGCCGCCCGCTGGAAGCATTCCGGTCATGATTGTCGCGGCGCTGATCGCCGGTACGATTGTCGGCCTCGTCGTCGAACGGGGCGTCCTGCGCTTTTTCGCGGGGCGCGATCCCGTCGTGCTGCTGCTGGTAACCTATGCGCTCTTCCTCATTCTGGAAGACGTGGTGAAGCTCATCTGGGGTGTCGATCCATGGATAGCCTCCGACCCGGTGTGGGCATTCGGCAACGTCTATCTCGGCCCCCTTGTCTATCCGACCTACAACCTCATTGTCGTCGTCGTGGCGATCGTCAGTGGTGGTCTCCTGACGTGGTTTCTGCAATTCACTGCCAAGGGGAAGATGCTGCGCGCCGTCATTCATGATCCGGAAGTATCGCAGGCGATGGGCATCAATGTCAGCCGCTGGAAAGTGTCGGCCTTTGTGGTCGGCTCGATCCTCGCCGCACTCGGCGGCGCCTTCACAGCGCCGACCATCTCGGTGGCGCCGGGCATGGGCGTCGAAGTGGTCGTCATGATGTTCGCAGCGGTGGTGATCGGGGGGCTTGGATCGATTCCTGGCACCATTGTCGGCGCCCTGATCGTCGGCTTCGTCCGCTCACTTGCGGTCCACTATTGGCCCGAAGTCGAAGTGTTCAGCATCTATGCAGTGATGGCTATCGTTCTCGCCATACGTCCGCAGGGGCTGTTTTCCGGTGTGGAGCTGCGCAAGATATGATGAACAAAACCAAAACCTTTGTGCCGGTCGCCGTCGGCGCGGCACTTTTCCTAATCGTCGCGGCCTGGTCGCTACCCACCTGGAACTTCGTCATCTCGATCGGCCTTGCCAAGGGGCTCGCGGTTCTCGGCCTCGTGCTGATGATGCGCGCTGGGTTGGTCTCGTTCGGCCAGGGACTTTATTATGCTATCGGCGGCTATTCCGTCGGCTTGATGGTCAATCTCTGGAGAATCAACGAAGCGGTTCTCTTGCTCATCGCCCCGGTCGTCATCGCCGCGGCGACTGCAGCAGTCGCCGGTCTCCTTCTGTCGCGTTACCGCGACATCTTCTTCGCGATGCTGACGCTCGCCCTGTCGATGCTTCTCTACGGTCTTCTGGTGAAGTCGGTGGAACTTGGCGGCACGGACGGCTTCAACATCCGAGGCGTGACCTTGTTCGGCCTGCCGCTGAGCGGTACTGCGCGTTTCAACGGCCTCGTTATCCTCGTCCTGATCTGTTTCACAGCGGTGATAACCGTCTGGTACTTCGGCAAGACGGCGCTCGGTCGCCTGCTGCCTGGCATCAAGGATAACGAGATTCGCGTCGAGTATCTCGGCGCGTCTGCAAGCAAGACGATCTATCTCTCCTACATCCTTGCGGCAATTCTAGCCGCCGTAGGTGGCTCCATGAGCGGCATTCTCGTCGCGCATGTGGATCCGGAAATGGCCTTCTGGGCAACCTCGGGCGAATTCGTGGTGATCGCAGTCCTTGCCGGTACTGGCAACATCTTCACGCCCTTCATCGCCGCGCTTGCACTCGAATTTGTCAGGACGTTCGCCTATCAGCATGCCCCCAACACTTGGCAACTGGTACTTGGCGTCATCATCCTCTCGATGATCCTGTTCCTGCCGACAGGCCTGGGCGGCATCCGTTTCGGTAAGCGCAACACGACCACCGTCGAGGCAGGAGAAAAAGCATGAAGCCGATTATTGAAGCAAAGAGCCTCATTAAGCGGTTCGGCGCGGTAACTGCCGCAAACGACGTGAATGTCGACATCATGTCTGGAACGATTTCGGGGCTGATCGGCACAAACGGCGCCGGCAAGACGACGTTTATCAATATGATTACGGGCTACCTCGGCCCGGACTCCGGTTCGATCCTGCTCGACGGACAGGAAATCGTCGGGCTTTCACCTCGTCAGATCACTCGGCGCGGCGTTGCCCGGTCCTTTCAGATTCCGCAATTGTTCAACTCGCTGACAGCGATTGAGAACCTGATGTTTGCCTACAGCGCCACGGACAGCGTTGGCATCAAGGGCTTTTCAATTCTTTCCGACGACGAGCTCGCGACCCATGCTGACGAGAGGCTCGAGGTGTTCGGACTTGGAGCGTTCCGCAACTCGATTGCCGGCACGATGCCCGAAGGCATCCGCAAGCTTCTCGACATTGCAATTGCCATGGTTGGCAAGCCGAAGGTTCTTTTCCTGGACGAGCCGACGAGCGGTGTCGCCAGCGAAGAAAAATTCTCGGTCATGGACCGCATTATTGATGCGACCCGTGTCGCAGGCGTCAGCGTGCTCTTCGTCGAACACGACATGGAGATCGTTGGCCGCTACTCCGACCGCGTGCTCGCTTTCTTCGAAGGCCGGGTGCTGATTGATGGACCTCCGGAAACGGTCCTCAGCGACCGACAAGTGCGCGAACTCATCATTGGTGAAGAACATTGCGTTCGCAGGGAGGATAACCATGCTTGAAGTGAAGTCAATCAACGTCTCCATCGGCGGGGTACCTATTCTGCGTGACGTTTCCATGAAGGTCGAAGCCCGCTCGATGGTCGGAATCGTCGGCCGCAATGGTGCCGGCAAGACCACGTTGATGCGTGCGATAATGGGGCTCTTGCCACTCCGGGCAGGTTCGATCCATTATGAGAAGAAGGACATTTCTCGTGAGGCGCCGCATCTGCGCGTGCACCACCAGATGGGCTTCGCGCCGGAAGACCGGCGCCTTATTCCCGAACTGACTGTTGAGGAAAACCTGCTTATTCCGGCATGGGCAGCTGGCGTCACAGATGCGCAGAAGCGGCTCGACGATGTCTATGCGCTCATTCCGGAGGCAGCGGACTTCCGCCATCGCCGCGCCCTGCAGCTTTCAGGCGGCCAGCAGAAACTCGTGGCCATCGGTCGCGCACGCATGACTGGCACCCAGCTGTTAATGCTAGACGAGCCATTCGAAGGCGTCGCCCCCGCGCTTTCCAAGCGCATTTCCGAGGTAGTCGCATCCCTGCAGCCGCTTGGTCTTTCCATCCTTCTTTCCGGCGCCGATCTTCGGCACGCCGGTAAGGGCCTCGATATGGTTTATCGCATGGACCGTGGCCAGATCACTTCTATTTGACCGTCATTGGCAGCGCCTGTGCATCTCTGCTGCGTCCCAACCGCCGCATACGAAATTGTGAACCACTTCGGTAACCTGTGGTTTCGACGGTTGCTCTTTCAAGGCTGCGTTGAGGCATTCGCGCGGGCTTAGAGCGTATCCGGATTTAGTTGAATCGGAAGGGATTGAACGAAGCCGCTGGCGCGGCATTTGGAGCGCGGGATTTGCATGATGCGCTTCTGATTTGAAGGATTGGGCTGTTTTAGCCCAACCTTTGAACAGGAGATGACGATGACAGAGATAAGCCCGCTACGCCGGCGCATGATCGATGACATGACGATCCGCAATCTTTCGCCAGCGACGCAACGATCGTATTTGCATGCAGTGACGAAGTTCTCGCGCTATTTCGGGCGATCGCCAGACCGTCTCGGACTGGAAGACGTGCGGGCGTTTCAGGTGCATCTGGTGTCGTCGGGGCTATCATGGCCGGCCTTGAACCAGACAGTTTGTGCCCTGCGGTTCTTCTTTGGCGTCACGCTTGGTCATGCCGAGATACCGGAGCGCATTGCCTATGCCCGGACACCGGCCAAGCTGCCGACGATCCTCAGCGGCGACGAGATCGTGCGGTTTCTGGAAGCGGTTCCGAGCCTGAGGACCCGCACCGCACTGACGACCGCTTATGCGGCGGGGCTGCGCGCCTCGGAAGCTGTCCATCTCAAGGTCCGCAACATTGATGGCGAACGCGGCATCATCCGCGTCGAGCATGGCAAGGGCGGAAAGGATCGCGACGTCATGCTGTCAGCGCAGTTGCTCGCGATCCTGCGGGTCTATTGGCGGCTGGCGAGACCCGAGGTCTGGTTGTTCCCGGGCCGGGACGAGACCAAGCCCATCGACGTCCAGGTTCTGTATTCTGCCTGCCGTTCGGCGTGTGCCGCGGCCGGTATCGACAAAAGGGTAACGGTGCATACGCTGCGCCACAGCTTTGCCACCCATCTTCTGGAAAGCGGAACCGACATCCGCATCATCCAGGTTTTGCTCGGCCACAACAATCTGTCTACCACGGCACGCTACACGAAGGTTTCCAATACCCTGATCCGCAGCACGACCAGTCCGCTCGACCGGCTGACACTGGAGGTGGTGCCGCCAAGCTGAGGACGCCTCGCCATGGCGGCGGGACTGGAGGTGGCGGACATTTTTCGCCGCTACGGGGAAAGATATCGTCAAGCCCACGACATCCATCTCGGGCGTGTCGAACGCCGGGTGATGAGCGCGGTCGAGATGTGCCGGACCGCTCGGCTGGGCGGGCATGTCCAGCAATGTCAGGACTGCGCGGCGTTGCGCATCGCCTATAATTCCTGCCGCAACCGGCATTGCCCGAAGTGCCAGGGACAGGCGAGCCGTGACTGGCTTGCAGCCAGACAGGCAGATCTTCTGCCGATCGGCTATTTCCATGTCGTCTTCACCTTACCGCAGCAGATCGCCGCAATCGCCTTCCAGAACAAAGATGCCGTTTACACGATCCTGTTTCGCGCCGTCGCAGAGACGCTGCGCAGGCTTGCTGCCGATCCCAGGCATCTGGGTGCAGAGATCGGCTTCATCGCAGTATTGCACTCCTGGGGACAGAACCTCCATTATCACCCGCATATCCACTGCATCGTGCCGGGCGGCGGTTTGTCATTCGACCAGTCCCGCTGGGTGGCTTGCCGGACAAGCTTCTTCATGCCCGTACGGGTTCTGTCATGCCTGTTCAGGCGGCTGTTTCTCGACGAGCTCAAACAGACTTACGCCAGAGGCCAGCTTCAGTTCTTCGGCGATATTGCCGGCCTGGCCAGTCCGGCCGCATTCAACCGCACTGTCAAAGCAGCGCGGCGAGTCGACTGGGTCGTCTATGCCAAGCCGCCATTTGCCGGACCCGAACAGGTGCTGGCCTATCTCGGCCGCTATACCCATCGCATCGCCATCTCCAATTCCCGCCTCGTCAGCATCGATGGCGATCGAGTCACATTCCGATGGAGGGATTATCGAACGGGCGGCAGGCAAAAGGTAATGACGCTCGATGCCCACGAGTTCATCCGCCGGTTCCTGCTTCACACCGTTCCGGACGGCTTTCACCGCATTCGTCATTACGGCCTGCTTGCCAATGGCCATCGGCAACTGAAGCTGGACCTGTGCCGAAGCCTGCTCGACGTTCCGCCGCCGGAACACCCGGTCGAAGAACCGGACGCAAAGCCACCACCTTTGCTGCACCGCTGCTCCTGTTGCGGCGGAACCATGACGATCATCGGCGCGTGGACCCCGCTCCAGCCGGTACGCCGGCCAGCATGGAACGACAGTTCATGATCATATCACACGCCGCATCATTGCAACGATCAGCGTCGGCATGCCGAAGAGCCGCGGTGCGAGGGCTTTGGCCAATCGTGCCCGAGCCACGGTTCGGTCGATGCAAACCAGCCGACAGGCGCGTCAAAGACACCGCAAATACCGGCACGAATCGCCTTCCAGACCTATCCACGGGCTTCGGCAAGGCTCAATCCTGCAAAACGCCGTCCACCGCTTCGGCTAAATCCCCATAGTGCCAAACAACCCGCGCCTTCGCTCAATCCGGCTTCAATGAGGTCCGATCAGTGGATGCCGCACACACAGCGCCCGGACCTCACAGAACCCTCCAGATTCCGTTTTTGGGTGTTTTGTGATTCAAGATGCTGGCTGGAGTGGAGGCCAGCATCGAATGACGCGACCTCTTTCCAATGATCTTCGTGAGCGTGTTGTTGCTGCAATCGAAGCCGGTGAGAGCTGCCGGTCGGTTGCGGCGCGGTTCGGTATTGCCGTGTCTTCAGCGGTAAAGTGGTCGCAGCGTTATCGTTCGAGCGGCTCTGTCGCGCCTGGGAAGATGGGCGGCCACCGCAAGCGGGTTCTGGAGCCGCATCGGGCGTTTATCGTGGAGCGGATCAACCAGACGCCGCATGTGTCACTGCACAGGTTGAAGGAAGATCTGGCCGCGCGAGGGGTGAAGGTATCCCACGATACGGTATGGCAGTTCCTGCGGCGTGAGGGATTGCGGTTCAAAAAAACACTGTTCGCCCTTGAGCAGGCGCGCGCTGATGTCGCGCGACGACGACAGCGCTGGCGATCCTGGCAGGCTGGCCTCGATCCAAGACGGCTGGTCTTCATCGATGAAACCTGGATCAAGACCAACATGGCGCCGCTTCGAGGCTGGGGGCCAAAGGGCAAACGCCTGCGCAGCTTCGCCCCGCACGGACATTGGCGCACCCTGACTTTCCTCGGCGCGTTGCGCTGCGATCGGCTCACCGCACCCTGTGTCTTCGATGGACCGATCAACGGTGAGTGCTTTCGCGCCTATGTCGAGCAGCAACTCGTACCGGTGCTCAAACCCGGCGACATCGTCGTGATGGATAATCTCGGCTCCCACAAGTCGGTCGCCATCCGTCAGATGATCCGCAACGCTGGTGCTCGGATCTGGTACTTGCCGCCATACTCCCCCGACCTCAATCCGATCGAACAGGCGTTCGCCAAAATCAAGCACTGGATGCGCCTGGCTCAGAAGCGAACCATCGATGACACCTGGCGCCACATCGGACATCTCGTCACAACCATCGAGCCCAGCGAATGCAGCAACTACTTCGCCAATGCCGGATACGCTTCCGTCAAAACCTGAAACGCTCTAGGAGCGCGGGTCTAAATACTGGTCATTCTTTGTTCTTCATCATTGCCGCCTGAAGCTGTGGGCAAGTGGGATCCTATCCCGAGGATTGGTTAGCGGGATAGCACTGGCCTACCAGTGTTTCGGGTGGGGTCAGTTGTTGATGACAATCAACTTACGACATCGTCGTCACCTTTTTCGGCTTGGCGACACGAATTCTTCCTCCCCCAATCGCGTATTTTTCGCCCTGAAGCCTATCGAACTGCCCCTGCGTTTGCGGTGGTGATCGGGACGGATTGCGACACGACATGTCGGCAACCCTACAAAACCCCTCCGCCCGTGGGCGCGGGACTGCCGTCGGCGATTATTGTCGCGATGCTCAATCCCGGGCGCCGCGTCATGGCGGTCTGCGGCGACAACGGCTTCCACATGACCAGCCAGGAACTGGAGACGGCCCGCCGCCTCAAGCTCAACCTGGTCGTGCTCATCGTGGAGGACGGCGGCTACGGCATGATCCGCCATAAGCAGGCCGCCCGCGGTTTCCCGGATTTCGGCAACACCGTCGACAATCCGGATTTCGTGAAATTGGCCGAAGCCTATGGGGTCAAGGGCACGCGCGTCGAAGCGCTGGACGATCTGGTGCCAGCGCTGGAAGCCGCTTTCGAAGGCGGCGGCGTCCATGTCGTCGTAGTGCCGATCGATTATGCGGAGAACAAGTGAGTGCTCACCGACGAGCTGCAACTCGCGCAAAGCGTAACCGGGATAAACCGCCCTCAGGAGCCCAGGAGGTCAACAGCAATGATCATCTTTTCAGAGCGGACGGCAGGCCCTGCTGTCCGAGAAAGCAACAGGAGGACCACAACATGAAACAGTTTATCTTCCAGACCCCGCCAAACATTCGAGGCAGGCGCATCCAGCAAGATCGCCGACGTCCTCAAGGGCTACAAGGCCGCCCGGCGCCGAGATCTGGATCGATGGCGGGCATAATCCCGGTGCCGGCGAAGTGATTGCCGAAGCCATGGCCAATTTCGAGGAACGCCAGTCTTGGCCGCTTTTTCTGATCATCGGCATGATCAATACCAGGGATCCGGTCGGCTATTTCAAGGCCTTTACCGGCCTGGTCGAGAAGGTTTTCTGCGTGCCGATCCGCGGCAGCGAAGCGATGGTCGACCCGGTGATATTGTCGAATGCCGCTTATGATGCAGGCTTGGTTGCCGAACCGATGTCGACGGTCGGCGATGCGCTGGAAGCGATAAAAGCTGTTCTCGATCCAGAGGCTTTGCCGCCGCGCATCCTGGTCGGCGGCTCTCTCTATCTTGTCGGCGACGTGCTTGCCGACAACGGCACGCCCCCAAAATGAAGGCTGCGAAATGAAAAAAGCCCGGTCGAACCGGGCTTTTTCATCAAGTGATATAAATTCGTCGATATCAATCAGGCAGCGCTCGAAATCCAGTTCGAAAGAGCAGTCTTCGGCTTTGCGCCGACAGAGATATCGGCAACTTCGCCGCCCTTGAAGATTGCAAGGGTCGGAATGGAGCGCACACCGAACTGTGCAGCGAGTTCCGGGTTCTCATCGATATTCAGCTTGGCGACCTTGACCTTGCCTTCCATCTCGACAGCGATTTCTTCGAGGCTCGGAGCAATCATCTTGCACGGACCGCACCATTCGGCCCAGAAATCGACGACGACGGGTTCTGCGGATTCCAGAACTTCCGACTGGAAGTTATTGATATCGACTTTCACGGTAGCCATGGGCTGCTCCTTTACCGGAATTGGGTGTTGAACGGGCGTGTCGCAAAGCGGACGGCCGAACGCATTGGGCTGAAATACGTTCCGCAGCCGCTCGACAAATACACGCTGGTGATCTCTTCTTCTGAAATGGCTTCTGCGGGTGCGGGCCATTGCGACAGTCCTTCTTTTGTGAGAGTGCCGATCTCCCCGTCGTGACAGGAGACGCCGAAGATGTACCGGACCCCCTCGTTCTCAATCGCCGAGACAAGGAGGTTGGCCTCTTGACCATGCGCATTCTCAAAGTGTGCATAAAGTGCCTCCTGACGGTTTTCATATGTATAAAGTCATTATTCCGTCATGGCGATATAGAACCGTTATTTATTAGTCAACTGTCAATAAGCTGCCACGCCAACAAACTTCCCGACTCGATCGGAAGGCCTTTCGTCCCTCATTGAATTTTCTCTTATTGAGGACGCAGCGAGACAACCTCAGCGATCCGCTCCGCGGTCCGGCGTGGGGCGTCTTCGCCCGGAAGGAACGATCCCCCGGCGGGCAATTGCCACCATGTTCCATGCTCTTGGCAAGCCACTCGGCCAGCTTCGCGTCATCGGGCGCGAAGAGGGCAGACTGATGCACGAAGCGCTCTTCCTTGAAGTGCTCGACAAGGGCAGCGCGGGTGTCCCGGACGCGCGGGCAGGGAACGACACTCGTGCCGCCGCAGGACGCTTCCAATGCCGGGCGAGAGAGGCACGTGAGGAACTCCTCCGTGCCCATGTTCGGAAGATAAGCGTCGGCACCGATGGCATCGCCGGCGACCCGGACAACGACGCCGCTGTCCGAACGATTGGTGCGGGCCGACAGCGCGTCGATCAAGGTCAATCTAGCCACGACGCGTAGCGTATCCATGTCGAACTCCAGCTTGCCGCTTTCACCGATCAGCCGGACGACGTGCCGGACGAACCGCCTGGACCCATAGAGATGCCCGGAGACTTCGGAGCCGGAGTCGACCGAGACGTTCTGCCCGGCAAACGCAAGCACCAGCATTGCCATGAGCGTATCGTCCTCGATCGGAGCCCGTGCCAGCGCCTCGTGCAGCGCGTCGGTGCGGAAATCGCCGATCATGCCGATGCCGTTTCGGGTCACGTCCGGCCGGGTCTTGGCTGAAACGTCGATGGCAGCCTCGTTTCCGTCCTCGCCGCCGGGCGCGGTCGGATCGCCCTTGCCTTTCGCTTGTCTGGCTTCCGGCATCCGAAAATGGGCAGACTGCACCTTGCCCTCACGATCGAGAAACATGGCGGTGCAACCGCCTTTGCCGGACTTGCCGTACAGGTAACGCCACTTACCGCGGATCTTGACGTAGGTCTCGTCGATCCTGACCGAACCACAATGCGAGCGCCGAAACTGGCGCAGCCGCTTCTCGATCATCGGAGCATAGGCAAGTACCCAGCGGTTAATCGTGCTGTGGTCCGCTTCGAAGCCGCGCTCTTGGAACATCTCCTCAAGGTCTCGGTAGCTGAGCGGATACCGCAGATACCAGGCCGCCGCCTGCACGATGAGCCATGCTCGAAATGCCGCCCTTTGAAATCATCTTTCGACCAGCGCTTCAGCTTCTCGGCAATGGTATTCAGAATCACAGGCTCGCTCCACAAATTCGAAGCGAGAATTTCTCCGGCGAGCGTCAACAGACGGTTAACTAAGAAAATTTGCGACAGGCCCGGTCATCGCCCTGGCCCCGAGGACGCTGGAACGGGACGAGCGACTTGGTTTTTCGCAGTGAGTTGCTGCTATGGAGCGCCGACCTTTGCTTCAACTCCAGTCACACCATAGCCGTCCTGCTCAAGGGCGGCGGCGTACGCGACGGCATATGCCGCGATCTTATCCGCACAATCCATTCCATTGATAACTTGGCGAGCGTCGATGAAGTTGGTTGCCCGAAGATTAATGTAATCCGAGAGCTTCTTGCCGGTAAACCAGCCTTCCTTCAAGCCCATGACAAGCACCTTCGCCGCAATTTCCGGTACCAGTGCTCTTGCTGGAACGGAAACGAGATCAATGCCGAGCTTGATGCTTGCCACGCGGTAGTTTTTCTTGTGCGTGAGTTGGGCGTATCCTCTCCCAAACCAGCCTTGACGCCAATATGGGGAGGAGACCCAAGGCAGCCCGCCCTTTGCCCATGCGCTGTCAAGACGGGCAATCGCCTGAAAGTCAGATATCGCGAGAGTCTCGCGCACCGGCTTCATAAGGCATCTAGTTTCATGAAATGCTGTAGCCAACACGTAGGCGCATTGGTTGCGCTGTAATGTGTGCACCTTGCATTCCGAGATTAGAAGTCGGGCGTCCCCGCGGTCGAGGTCGCCGACGCCGCTTTTGGCGGCAAACGCCACGGCGACGCAAATTAAAATAATCAGGCATGCTGCAGCGAGTGTTCGGAGTATCGGCTCCGCTTCCCGTTCAGGGTGCCGCATGAGTGCGCCACCTACGTAGTCGAAGGCGTCTCGTGCGTGTTCTACGTCTGATGACGGGCGGTACTTGCCATAGTAGTAGGCTATCTGCATCGCTTAACTCCGCAATATGCTGAGATGAAATCGACAGACGCCCCGCATAGGTGCGCAACTCAATTTTAGTTTGTAAACAATAGGGTAGCGTACGTAACGGACCAAGGAGAGCAAAGTGACTCTTGCCGGGCGCCGCTCTGTCAATCGTTGTACTTATGGGCTGTGGCCAAAGAAAAAGAGAACCCAGTCGACACTCCCAATGGAGAAAGAGAACGTTGGGAGCTATGAGCGCGCGAGAATGGCGAGCGCGAAGTTCGGATCGCCTCCTTTCCATGCTCCTTGAGCAGCCTCTGGACCTCGCGTATCGTCTCCTCCCGACTCGACAGCACGTTGATGAACTCGGGCATGTGGGAGATGTCCTCGCGGGCGATCACTCTGTTTTTGCCTGTTTGATCATCATGGAGCGCGAATTCGGATCACCTTTCCTGACTCATTCGAATTCGGCCCGCGACAGACTGGTTTGTTCGCTTTCGGGCTTGCGATGGAGCCGCAATTCCGCAACAAGGCTGGACGTAACCTCATCGACGGGCCTCAGCCCATTAACGGTGCGTAGGAGCCCGGCGGTGCGGTAGTAGTCCGCGAGCGGCTGCGTCTGCGTCCGGTAGGCCTCGAGCCTGACTTTCAGCGCTTCCTGATTGTCGTCGGCGCGCACCGGCCGGCCTGCGGCCTTGGCCTCGCGCGCCCGATAGATGATGCGGTCTAGCAGCACGGATTCCACGACCTTCAGTTCGAGCACCGCATCCAGACCGAGGTGTGCCTTTTCGAGCGCTTCATCGAGGGCCCGCGCCTGTCCCAGCGTGCGGGGAAAGCCGTCCAGGATGAAGCCGGACGCAGCGCCCGGCTCGGCGATGCGTTCCAGGACGCAATTGACGACGATGTCGTCGCCCACCAATTCGCCCCGCGCTATGAGGTCGCGCGCCGCAAGGCCAACCGGCAAGCCCTTGGCGGCAGCGGCGCGCAGCATATCTCCCGATGACAGCTGCGGCACGCCCAGCCGCTCGGCGAGGCGCGCTGCCTGCGTTCCCTTGCCCGCCCCCGGCGGTCCAAGCATGATCAATCTCATCATTCCCTCCTTCGTAGGTCTGCCTGCGGATTGTCTTTTCCCTGATCGTCTCGTCGGCGCCGATGCGGCGACGCGCTGGAACCCACGTCTTCATCTTATGCTGCCATCAGCCATCCTTCCGGTTCTGTCGGTTGACTATCAGATCGTCGACGACCGCGGGATCGACGAGCGTCGAGGTGTCACCGAGGTCGGCAAAATCGTCCTCAGCGATCTTGCCCAACATGCGGCGCAGAATTTTTCCCGAGTGGGTTTTCGGCAGGCCGGGGGCAAATTGGATCTTGTCGAGCGAAGCGAGGGGGCCGATCTTCCCGCGCACCCAGGAAACGAGTTCCTTCCGCAGGTCGTCGTCGTCGTTTTCGCCATCTATGAGGGTGACGTAGGCGTAGATGCCCTGACCCTTAATCTTGTGAGGATAGCCGACTACCGCGGCTTCCGAGACCTTGGCGTGGGCGACAAGGGCGGATTCGATCTCCGCCGTGCCCATGCGGTGGCCGGAGACGTTGATGACGTCGTCGACGCGGCCGGTGATCCAGAGATAACCGTCCGCATCGCGCCGGCAGCCGTCGCCGGTGTAAAATTTGCCGGGATAGGTGGAAAAATATGCCTCGAAGCGCTCATGATCACGGTACAGCGTGCGCATCTGGCCCGGCCAGCTGTCGGCGATCACCAGGTAGCCGTCTGCAACGCCGTCGAGCACGTCTCCCGCCTTATCCACGAGCTCGGGCTTGACGCCGAAGAAGGGCTTGCTGGCGGAGCCTGGCTTCAGGTCGGTGGCGCCAGGCAGCGGCGTAATCAGGATGCCGCCGGTCTCGGTCTGCCACCACGTATCGATAACAGGGCAGCGCTTGTCGCCGACCACATTGTAGTACCATTCCCAAGACTTGGGATCGATCGGCTCGCCGACCGTGCCGAGCAGGCGCAGTGAAGAGCGCGAGGAGCGCGTCACGAAGTCGTCGCCGGCACCCATCAGCAAGCGAATCACCGTCGGAGCCGTATAGAAGATGTTGACCTTGTACTTGTCGATGACTTCCCAGAAACGACCCTGATCCGGGAAGTTCGGCACGCCCTCGAACATCAGCGTAGTCGCGCAGTTCGCCAGAGGCCCGTAGACCATATAGGAGTGGCCGGTCACCCAGCCGACATCGGCCGTACACCAGTAGACGTCGCCGTGGCGATAATCGAAGACATATTCATGTGTCATCGCCGCATAGACGAGATAACCGCCCGTCGTGTGCACCACGCCTTTCGGCTTGCCGGTGGAACCCGACGTATAGAGGATGAACAGCGGGTCCTCAGCGTTCATTTCCTCGGGCGGGCATTCGTCGGGAACGGTCACGGCCAGTTCGTCGTAATAGTGATCGCGGCCTTTCAGCATGCTGACGGCCGCGCCGGTCCGCTTGACAACGATGACGCTTGTCACCACCTCGGGGAGCTTATCCAGCGCCGCGTCGACATTGACCTTCATCGGCTTATTGCGCCCGCCGCGTGGGCTTTGGTCTGCGGTCACCACGACGGTGCTCGCGGCATCGGCGATGCAGCTTGCCAGTCTATCGGACGCGTAACCGCCGACGACGAAGGAATGGACCGCGCCGATGCGCGCGCAGGCGAGCTTCGCATAGGCGGCTTCGGGGATTATCGGCAGGTAGAGGGTGACGCGATCGCCCTTCTTGACGCCTTGCTTCTTCAGGACGTTCGCCCATTTCATAACATGGGCGTGTAGTTCGCGATAGGTGATCCGGACGGCGTCATCTTTCGGGTCGTCCCGCACCCCGATGATGGCGATCTGATCGCCCCGCTCGGGCAGATGCCGGTCGACGCAATTATAGGAGACATTGGTGGTGCCGTCTTCGAACCATTTAATCGAAACCTTGCCCGGCTCGAACGAGGTGTTCTTGACGGTGCCGTAAGGCTTGAACCAGTGGATGCGCTTGCCGTGCTCGCCCCAGAACCCCTCGGGGTCGGCGATCGAAGCCGCATACATTGCCGCGTAGCGCTCCGAGTCGATGAAAGCGCGCTCGGCCCATTCCTTCGGAACCGGATAGGCGCCTGTCACCTGATTGTTGCCGTTATCTGTCATGGTTTTCTCCTCAAAAAGGGTTTGCCAGTCGCACCGCCGCCGTCAACCGGGCGGCGGGCTGGTCAGAAAATTGTGCCCGACGTCGATCTCGTGCAGCTCGAAGAGTGGGGGCACAACTGGGAAGAGATCCTCTGGTCCCAAGACTAATCCTGCACGGCGGCGTCGATCGGCCCCCAATCGATACATACGGAACGCGATAAAACGGTGTTGCCGACTGGCCGATCACAGCCCTCCACCGTTCCGCCTGGAGCCGGTTCTTTCTGGCGTGCGTTGCTGCGTCTCTTCCTGATGATCTTATCCACGCACATTCCCAATGCCTTTCACGCACGAATTATGCTTTCCGTTCGACAGGTCCGGCCTCACGTATCCTTTCCGATTGTCGCGGCCTTGCGGAACTGCTCGAAAATCTCGGTCATCCGCTTGCGGGTGATGGCGAAAGCGTTCTCGCTGGCCTTGACCGCCATGCTGGTGATCTCGCGCGAGCCGATCAGCGCCACCTCGTAAGCCTGTTTCGCCAGTTCGCCGCGCTCCTTGGGGGCAAGGGCCGCATCCTCAAACATCATCAGGAGCTGTGAGGAAGCCGCGCGGAACAATTCCAGCTGCTTTTCGACGACGCCGTAGGCGCCTTTGTTGGCAACCTGCGTGGCCTGCGCGAAGGCCTCGATATTCCTGGCCTGCTCCCTAACAAGTGCTGCCGGATCGGCGCCCGGCATGTTGAACTTGGCGAGCATCTCGTTGATCTGGTTGGTCAACGTTTGGATATCCGGGGTCTGCGATGTAGGCATGGTGGGCTTCTCCTCAAACGATGGGGTTACAAGGTTGCCGGCGTCTAGCCCATAGCGGGCGGGCCTCGTGCTGCGCTCTGCATCGAAATCTATGCCCTCTGAAAGCAGGCGTTCGAGCAGCAGCTGGTCGAGATTCATCGGACCGTCGGCGAAGATCAAAGCCGCCATTTCGCGCGGCTGGCGGATGATCGGCCGGAACTCCATATGGGCGAGGATGTCGCGCTCGATATCGATCCCCGGCGCGACTTCGATTAGTTCCAGCCCCTCAGGGATCAGCGAGAAGACGCAGCGCTCGGTGACGATGAGCACGGTCTGGTGGGTCTCGCGGGCATATTCGCCCGAGAAGGTGATCTGCTCGACCTTTTCGATAAACTTCGCCTGCCCTTCCTGCAGGATGACGAGCTTGCCGTCCCGGATCTCCGTGCGCAGGTCCTTGGTAAACGTGCCGCAGAAGAAGAGAAGGCGGGTGTTCTGAGAAATGTTGATGAAGCCGCCGGCCCCGGCGAGGACATCACCGAACCGACTGACATTGACATTGGCTTGCGCATCGACCTGCGCGAAGCCGAGACAGGCGAGGTCCAGCCCGCCGCCGTCGATGAAATCGAACATCTGGTTCTGGTCGATGATCGATTCGGGGTTAATGGCCGCGCCGAAATCCAGCCCCCTCTGTGGGGTGCCGCCGATGGTGCCGGATTCGGTGGTGAGCGTGAGCTGGTTGATGATATTCTCTTCCGTCGCGACCGCCGCAAGCCCTTCCGGCATGCCGATGCCGAGATTGACGACATCTCCCTTCCGCAGTTCTAAGGCGCAGCGCCGCACGATGATCTTGCGTTCGTTCAGTTCCATGGAGGCGGCGCGGTCCGGCGGCGCGCGGAGTTCGCCGGAGAAGGCGCCGTTGTATTGGGTCGCATAGGTCTGCATGTGATGTTCCGGCTCGGCGACGACGACGTAGTCGACCAGGTGGCCGGGGATTTTGACGTCGCGAGGGTTCAGCGAACCGGCGGCGTCGATCCGCTCGACCTGCGCGATGACAATACCCCCGCTGTTCTTGGCGGCGGTGGCGATCGTCAGGTTGTCGAGCGTCAGCGCCTCCTTCTCCATCGTGACATTGCCGGATGGATCGGCCGTCGTGCCGCGCAGGATGGCGACGTGGATGGGGAAGGTCTTGTAGAGGAGCCCCGGCTCACCGTCGATTGCCGTGAGCTCGACGAGGTCTTCCGTCGTGTTGGAATTGAGCTTGCCGCCGTCGATGCGCGGGTCGACGAAGGTCCGAAGTCCGACTTTCGAGATCAGCCTGGGCTTTCCCACAGCGATCTCGCGGAAGAGATGGGAAATGATCCCGAGCGGCAGATTGTAGGCCTCGCACTTGCCGCTGACCGCCAGTTCCGCCAGCTTCGGCACCAGCTTGAAATGCCCGCCGATGAGGCGTTTCACCAGCCCGTCATGCGCAAGTCGGTTGAGGCCCTTGTCTTTGCCGTCGCCCGGGGCGGCGGCAAAGAAGAGGGTGAGATTGCTCGGCTCGCCCGTTTCGAGGAAACGCTTCTCAAGGGCGCAGATCACCGCCTCCGGCGTACCGATTCCGACGAAGCCGGAAAAGGCGACTGTATCGCCCGAGCGGATCATCGCGACGGCTTCGGCGCCGGAGACAATCTTGGTAGTGGATTTGTCAATTCCGCCCTTTCCATAGAATGCAATCTGATGCCGTTCTGGCATATTTTGTTTCCTTCACGTGTTCGAACCAATGCGGTTAAACCGCAATGTGGATGGCGCCGGTCCCTCCCGCTGCCTCGCAATAGCTCTCAAGATTCGTGCCAAGCCGCCCGATTGAGCTGACGAACAATTATTTGCTGCTGTTTCAGCTACGTGGGCGGAAAATACGGGATCGGGCGAAGTGGAATGGGTGTTGCAAAGCCGACAAAGGTCACGACGATGTCGTAAGTTGAATGTGGAGATTCCGGTTTGTCGTCCGAGCTCGGTCATAGCCTGCTCGCTCCCGCAAGTGCTTTGGCATAGATCGCCCGAACTTGGTCGTAGTCGAGCTCGCGCGGATTGTTGACCAGTAGGCGATCCTTCTGTTTCATCGCATCCTCCGCCAGCTTGGAAAGATCGCCTTCGCCGATTCCAACCGCCGAAAGCGAGCCGGGCAACCCGCAGTTTCGGCAGATCGCCTCGATCTCGGCGATGAAGGCCGCAGCGTCCGCGGCATCGGACTGGCGGCGATAGCCGGGCTGGATAACGTCGGAGAGCTCGGCATAGAGCGCTTCGGCCGCCGGCCGGTTGAATTCCAACACGTAGGGCAGGACCAGCGCAATTGAGAGGCCGTGCCCCACTTGGAAGATCTCGCCGATCGGATAGGCGAGCGCATGCACCGCTGCAACCGGCGAATGGGCAAACGCCATGCCGGCCAGCATGGAGCCGAGCAGCATTTCCGAGCGCGCTTCGAGGTCAGAGCCGTCCGCGCACACTTTCCTCAGATTGGCCGACAGCAGCGCCAGCGCCTTCAGCGCGAGCCAGTCGGAGGTCGGGTTCTTCTTGATCTTGCCGGTATAGGCCTCGATCGCGTGCACTATGGCGTCGATTCCCGTCTGGGCGGTGAGGTGCGGCGGCAGGCCGAGCGTCAGTTCGGGATCGAGGATCGCCCAGTCCGGGATGAGGAGCGGCGAGATCACCGCCTTCTTCTCATTGTTCAGCGTTTTAACGATGGAGACCGGCGTCACTTCCGATCCGGTGCCCGCCGTGGTCGGCACCAGCAGCAGTGGCAGCCGGTCGCCGGTGGCAAGGTCGATACCGTAGATATCATCAAGCTTGTCCGGGGTTTTGGCGAGATAGGCGACGAGCTTTGCCGTATCCAGCGCGCTGCCGCCGCCGATTGCCACGACAGTGTCGACGCCGCGCTCGCGGCAGATTTCTGCCGCCGCTTCGATGACATGCGACGGCGCGTCGGCGAGCACGCCGTCGAACACGGTGAGCGCGATGCCGGCTAGGGCAATCGCCGCTTCCGCATTGCGCGTCAGCCCGGCCGCCCACACCTTCTCGTCGGTGACGAGCAGCACATGGGCGGCCTTGTAGCCCTTGAGGAGCTCGCCGATCTTGCTGGACGCGCCTGCGCCGAAACGGATGTTGGTCGGGGTTTGGAAAGTAAAGGCTTTCATGCTTTTGGTCCTCACTTGGGTCTCTCGGGCGGCAGGGCGGCCCGCCGCCCCCTCTGAAAAGCCGATCCTTGCTGTCGACCGCCCCGGGGCTCCCCGAGGCGGTTTATTTCGGGTCAATCAGGCGCTCGGCGGTTTCGCCTTGCCCGAGCGCAACTCGTCGATGCGATAATCGATCGGCAATGCGACCAAATGCACACCGCCGCCTTCGAAAGCGGCTTCAAGCGCCGGCACCAGATCGTCCAGCGTTTCGACGCGCGTGCCCTTGGCGCCATAGGCTTCGGCCAATTTCACGAAATCCGGATTGCCGAAGGAGATGCCGAAATCCGTGAAACCGCGGGCGGCCTGCTTCGAGCCGATCATGCCGTAGCTGCCGTCAACCAGGATGAGCACAACCAGATTGACCTTGAGGCGGCGAGCCGTCTCAATCTCCTGGCTGGTCATCATGAAGCCGCCGTCGCCGCAGACCGCCATGACGCGGCGCTCGGGATTGATCATCGCTGCCATCATCGCCGAGGGCAGGCCCGCGCCCATAGTCGCCAGCTCGTTGTCGAGCAGCAGCGTATAGGGGTGATAGGTCCGGTAGCTGCGGGCGAACGCGAGCTTGTATTGACCATTGTCGAGCGCCACGATGTCGCTTTCCCGCATGAACTTGCGCACCTCGTGCACCAGTCGATCCGGGGTGACCGGCCAGCTTGCGTCATCGGCGCCGTTGCAAATCCGGGAGAGGATCTCCTCGCGCAGCGGCAGCAATCCGCCGGCATTGGGCAACTTACCCTCGAGGCGGTCCGCCAACGCCTCGAGAGCAGGGCCGATGTCGCCGATGACCTCGAGTTGCGGGAAGTAGACCTGCTCGACTGGCGCCGGAGTATCGTCGACATGGATGACTTTCGGTCCCTTTGGCTTCATGATGAAGGGCGGTTTTTCGGTCGTGTCATGGCCGATCGTAATGATCAGGTCGGCCTCGTCGACGGCGGTGTGCACATAGTCGCCTCCGGAAAGCGCCGCCGTGCCAATATAGAGGCTGGAGTTCTCGGGCACTGCGCCCTTGCCCATCTGGGTGGTGAAGAACGGGATGCCGGTGCGGTTCACAAACTGCGCCATTTCCGCTGTAGAGCCGGGACGCGACACGGCGGCCCGCGAGGCGCCGGCCCCAAACATGAGAAGCGGACGCTTGGCTGTCGTGATGCGGGCGGCGGCGCGATCGAGGGCCGTATCGCTTGCTATCGGCAGGTCGCGCTGGTGCGGCGCAATCAGCGCTACCACTTCCTCGTATTTATCGGCCGCGATATCTTCCGGAAGCTCAAGATACACTGGCCCCGGCTTTCCCTCCTTGGTGACACGGAATGCCTCTCTGACGGTCGAAGGGATCATTTCCTTCGACGCGATCTGCATTGCGAACTTGGTCAGGGGCTTCATAGTCGCGACGGCGTCGACCCTCTGAAAACCCGCCTGGGGGCGGCTCTTGATCCCCTTCTGGCCGGCGATCAGCACCAGCGGCATCCCGTTGAGCTGGGCATAGCCAGCGCCGTTGCAGAAGTTGAGCATGCCGGGGCCGAGCGTCGCCAGGCAGACGGCGGGCTTGCCAGTCAGGCGGGCATAGTTCGCGGCCATGTAGATGGCTCCCTGTTCGTGTCGGGTCGGCACGAACTTGATCTTCTTCGACTTGCGCAGCGACTCGAGGAGGTCGAGGGTTTCCTCGCCGGGGATGCCGAATATGTAAACTACGCCCTCGTTCTCAAGCGCCGACACAAAAATGTCAGACCCCTTGATCACGGTGCGGCCGCCCTGAGAGCTGGGTGGGTTCTTCCTGCTTTTTTTTGTCATGTCAGTCACCTTTCAATTGCTGCTGTGAATTCCTGGTCGCCGCGCTGCCGCCGACCGCCGTTCCTGACATTGTCGATGTTCAGCACCTTGTCGCCCGCGTTGCGGATGGCGTTCGCCTTCTCGCCTTCGCCGGGGGAGCGTGAGGCACGTCGCGAGGCACTGCGGTCGGATTGGAGAGACCAACCGCTCGATGTTCGGAGTATACCTATCAGATTGCGCATAAAATAGCACCGCGACGGTTTCCTTTTAATATGGTGGCTGTAGATCGTCACGACATACAGATACCGCCTAGACGAGTCAACAGAAAAAATGCCGACAAGAAACTTGGCCCCCGCTCCATCGACGAAGCGGCCTTCGTCAGCCTCATTGAGTTTTCGTGGATTTTAATCGGGACGCATCGAGGCAAACTTCCTCGGCTCCGCGGTCGGGCGCGGACTAGCCTCCGATCAGGATGAACACTGACGACGCCTTTCGGACTGCAAAAGGTTAGCAATGAAACGACTCAAACTGCGGCTGACGGAATCTGTGACAGCCCCATCAACTTGCCTGCCGCAAGTTAACCTGCTCCCGGCCTTGACCGGAGAGATCGACGACATAGCCGTCGCCTACACCATGAATAGCTGACGCCCGCAGCCGATCACCGTTGCGCAGGAGTGTGCCGAATACCCGCAAAGAGTTACGCCGCAGCCGGCCGGCCTCCTGCGCCAACGCAAGCTCATCGTCCCGTAAAGCGAAATGATCGAGGCCGATCGGGAGTTAGCCTTTCCGCAATGGGCGTTGGCCACGGCCGCGAGCTGACAGGTCCGGCAGCGAAGCGCCTCCTCCTCGATCAGACGTTGGTTTATTCTAAGGCTGGAACATGTGCGTAGCCGAACACGGCAAATCGACTGGGGTGCCTGGCGGCGGCAGCTCCCGCGGCGTTGACGCAGGACTGCACCGTCTGATTTGGAAGACCGTTGATCAAGTCAAAATTGATGCGGTTTACCTCGTGGCGGCGCAGTGGATTGGCCACGCTCGCCGTCAACTCCTCGCCTTGGATTCGATTGGTTGCTTCTTGAACATCCGGTACGAAGCTCTGTACGCCGATGCTCGGTTCACCCCGGCCGCTAGTAGCGAGTTGAATTGTTGCCGCGGCATTATACGCAGACTGTTGACTGACCCAGGCGACCGGTTTAGGTGTCCGCGACGGGTTTAAAGCGTCATTTTGCCCAAACTACGTCATGGAGATTTCATGCCGAAAACAAAAAAGCGAGCCCTGAAAGGAAGTCGGCGTCGGAGTGCATTCGTCGCCATGTTGCCGATCCAGGGAACGGCTTGTACGGCGGATCGGATTGGGCTGCCCGCCCAGTTGGAAGTGCCGCATCCCGACGATCCGTTTCGGGCCCGCCCACACGCCGCAGCCGAAACGGCTGCGGGACGACCAATCACAGTTACGCATCGCTTGAGGGATCGCAGATCCCGTGGAGCCACGTTGATCAGTCACATTTCTTTTGACGTCTGGAATACTCTCGTAACAGCGAACCCAAGTCATGCGACGAGGAGGACCAAGTTTCTCGCCACCTGTTTTGATAAGGAAGAAGCAGCTGTGAGGAATGCATACGCGGAGGTCAAGAAGTGGGTTAACCAACAGGCGATCGAAACGGGGTACGCCCCATCCCTGTCCGAAAATATTCGTCTGCTTATGATGCGTTGTAATGTTCAAAAAGATCCAGGTTTGATCGCAAAGGCGTTTGAGCACGTTTTTGAGAATTGCAAACCAGTTGTTTTGGACACCACGGTGAGGTTAATCCATTCGTTGGCAGACGACGGGTTTACGCTATCAATTGGTAGCAACTCGAGTTTTATTAGCGGCACTACGATGCACAACTTTCTTGAGAGCACCTTTGGATGCGTATTTCGGTTCGGAATCTATTCCGTCCTAACATAGAATCCGAGCTAAATTTTGCCGCCGTTAAGTCAATCAAGGATCTAAACCGGATCGTGGTGGAGCCTAGTCATCACATGACCGCTCGGACAATAAAATACATCCTCTCGGCAGATCCAGATGACCTCTATAACCATTTTCTAAGGTTCAGAAGCCACCGGTACCTTAAGGCTCTTTATTTCAATTGCTTAAATGAAGGGTATTACAAAATACAAAAATATCAGGCAAATATAGATCTCATTCGCAATGTTGTTAAATTAGCGGAACAGCAAATCCCTAAGTGCTAAGAGTTAGGCGGCCTGGCTTTAGATGATGTCCCGAGAGGTGGTGTAGCTCGTTCGATCGTCGAGCTTTCCGGTCAAGGCCGGGAGCAGGTCAACTTGCGGCGGGCAAGTTGATGAGCGGATCATCACTCATTGTGGCGATCGTCTCAAG
>Ga0102592_1001156_pt1 | contig 32281 bp, 52 predicted proteins | sample AraplaCol_mMF_r2_FD_76861 | JGI IMG/M metagenome (GOLD analysis project Ga0102592, IMG submission 76861) | Arabidopsis root microbial communities from North Carolina, USA - plate scrape MF_Col_mMF_r2 (SPADES assembly) (version 2) | ecosystem: Host-associated > Plants > Roots > Endosphere...
CGTCCTCAGGGCCGGACCCGCGTCCCCCACATGCAGAGATTTTATTTCTGCTGTTTGAATTTCGCTTCCTAGAAATCAAAGGAATCAAAGATGGCCAGAGGTGGTTACCGCCCGGGCGCCGGCCGGCCGCGGAAGGAAGCTGGCAAGGCTCTAATCGCTCGTGACGAAAAGCACGCGAAAAAGCCGCAGAAGTCCTTGGGTGACAAAAGCCCGCTCGAATACATGCTTGATGTGATGAACGATGACGGCGCAGAAGATGCGCGCCGGGATAAGATGGCGATTGCAGCAGCCCCGTTCGTCCATGCGAAGGCGGAAGAGGCAAAGGCCGGAAAGAAGGCTGCTCGAAAGGATGCGGCCGCTGCCGCGTCAGCCGCAGGCGGAAAGTTTGCCCAGCGGCCTGGGCCCAAGCTGGCGGTCGATAACACGTGACGCTGAATTGGTCGACCGCTTGCCCCGATTGGGAGAAGCGCATTGTCTCGCAGCGTTCGCTTGTCGCCTTCCGTCCGCTGTTCCAGAGCGAGGCTGACTACGCCTTGAGTGTCTTCAAGGCGCTGAAGGTCACCGATCTGCCAGGGCAACCGACGTTCGGCGAAGTCAGCGACCAGTGGGTGTTCGATTTCGTCGCCGCAATCTTTGGCGCCTATGACGCCGAGACTGGGAAGCAGCTCATCACCGAATTCTTTCTGCTGATCAGCAAGAAGAACACGAAATCGACCATCGCCGCCGCAATCATGCTGACGGCGTTGATAATCAACTGGCGGCACAACGAGGAGCTTCTGATCCTCGCGCCCACGATCGAGGTTGCACAAAACAGCTACAAACCGGCCGCCGCGATGGTTCGGGCAGATCCTGAGCTTGACGCCAACGCAGACGAGGGCGGTCTGCTTGTCGTTCAGGACCACCTTCGGACGATCAAGCACCTCGGAACTGATGCGGCGCTGAAGGTAGTCGCCGCTGACACGGATACGGTGTCCGGCAAAAAGGCAGGTCGGATACTCATCGATGAGCTTTGGGTGTTCGGCAAGCGAGCAAACGCAGATGCGATGCTCAGGGAGGCGACGGGCGGGTTGGTGTCGAGGCCGGAAGGTTTCATCATCACTCTGTCGACCCAAAGCGACGAGCCACCCGCCGGCGTCTTCAAGGCGAAGCTGGACTATGCTCGAAACGTTCGAGACGGTGTGATCGAAAACCGCAAGTTCTTGCCGGTGATTTATGAGTTTCCGCCTGAGATGATCAAGGCGAAAGCCTACGAAGATCCGACGAACTTTTACGTCACGAATCCGAATATCGGTCGATCGGTCAGCCAGGAGTGGTTGCAAGACGAGATGACGAAGGAATTGGCCGGTGACCGCACGACGCTGGCAACTTTCCTCGCTAAACATCTGAACGTTGAGATCGGAATGAACCTCAGGGCCAACAGATGGCCAGGGGCTGATCTCTGGGACGGTAGGGCAGAAGAGAAGATTACGCTCGAGTACCTTCTCGCCAGCTGCGATGTGATCGTGCCGGGGTTGGACGGTGGCGGCCTCGATGACTTGTTCGGCCTCGCTGTCGTTGGAAGGCACAAGGCGACGCGAGAGTGGCTCTGTTGGGTGCACGCCTGGTGCCACCACGGCGTTCTGAGGCGGCGCCAGTCGATAGCCACCAAGCTGCGCGAATTCGAGGCCAAGGGCGAGTTGACGATTGTTGACGACGAGCTTGAAGATATTTCGGATATCGTCGGTATCGTCGCACAGATCAAAGACGCTGGTCTTCTTGCCTGTGTCGCCGTCGACCCGGCCGGACTGGGCGAAATGGTCGAAGCTCTCGACGAGATCGGCGTGACGCAGGAAGAGGGGCTCCTGATCGGCGTGCCGCAGGGCTACCAGTTGATGAACGCCATCAAGACGGCAGAACGGAAGCTTGCGAATGGCACCTTACGCCATTCCGGCACCGCCCTCATGCAGTGGTGCGTCGGCAACCTGAAGATAGAGCCGACGGCAACGGCAATCAGAGCAACGAAGCAGAATGCCGGCGATGCGAAGATCGACGTCGCGATGGCGCTTTTCAATGCCGTGACGGTGATGAGCCGCAACCCCGAACCGAAGCGCAAGCCGCAATTCCAGATGCTAGTCGTCGGCGGCCGATAAGGAAGCACAAATGAACAGGATGTATTCGGTCCTGACGGTGAAAGCCGTCGAGGAGGAGCAGCGCATTATCCGCGGCGTGGCCACCACACCAAACCCGGATCGCGTCGGCGACATCGTTGAACCCCTCGGCGTCCAGTTCAAGAACCCGATGCCACTCCTGCATCAGCACGATCACGATAAACCTGTCGGTACCGTGACCTTCGACAAACCCACTAAGGACGGCATCACCTTCGAGGCAAAGCTCCCGATAATCGAGGAAGCTGGCCCGCTGCGCGATCGTATTGAAACCGCATGGGGCGAACTGAAGGCTGGACTGGTCAGAGCCGTCTCGATTGGTTTTCGCTCTCTTGAACACGCTTGGATGGACAACGGCGGTATTCGTTTCATCGCCTCCGAAGTCCTCGAACTCTCGCTCGTCTCCGTACCGGCAAACGCTGATGCGGTGATCTCCACCATCAAGTCGATCGATCGCCCTCTGCTTGCCGCGTCAGGCAAAGAGCCGAAGGCCGGCGATCGGCCTGCTCGCCCCGGCGCCTCGGGAAAATCCACCAAACCAGTAAACCTGAAACCAAAGGAATACACAGCTATGAAGACCATTGCTGAACAGATCGCGGCGCTGGAAGCCTCTCGGCAGGCTAAAGCCGCTCGCATGGCCGATATCATGCAGAAGTCCATCGACGAAGGCCGCTCCACGGACCAGTCCGAACAGGAAGAGTTCGACACCTTGCAGGGCGAAGTCGAGCAGATCGACGGTGACCTGAAGCGTTTCCGCTCTCTGGAGAAGGCACAGGCTCTCAGCGCAAGGCCGGTCGTCGCCAACCAGATCAAGACGACTGATGCTGCCGCTGCCGCTCGCATGGGCGCTCCTGTCGTGATCAAGAGCGACAAGGACGAGGCTTTCGAAGGTCAGAACTTCACCCGCATGGTGATCGCAAAGACCCTGGCCCGTATCGATGATGTCTCGGCGGTCGGCATTGCGCACAAGCGCTGGGGCCAGAAAAGCCCGCAGCTCGTCGAGACAATCAAGGCTGCTGTTGCTGGCGGCGGCACCGACTCCGGTGAATGGGGTGCGGAATTGGTCCATATCGATCGCTACACCGGCGACTTCATCGAGTACCTGTACAGCCGTACCGTTTTCGACAAGCTGCCGCTGCGCGAAGTTCCGGCCAACGTCAACATCGCCGGCCAGGATGGCGCGGCCACCGGTTACTGGGTTGGTCAGTCCAAGTCCATTCCCGTCAGCAAGGCGGATTTCATGGACGTCAACCTGACACCGCTCAAGGTTGCTGCCCTTGCCGTGGTGTCGAAGGAACTGCTCCGCGACTCTTCGCCATCTGCCGAAAAGCTCGTTCGTGACGCTCTCGTCGAGGCATCGGCGCAGCGTGTCGATCAGACCTTCCTCGGCACCGGCGCGGCGAGCGCCGGCGTTTCCCCAGCCGGCATCCTGAACGGGCTCACGGCGGGAACCAGCGCAGGCGATGACATCGAAGGCGTAATCGCCGACGTGAAGGCTCTCTATGGGGGCTTCATCACAGCGAACAACGCAGATGGCCTCTATTTCGTCACCACGCAGTCGCTGGCGAAGTCGCTCGGTCTCATGCAGAACGCGCTCGGCAACTGGGCATTCCCCGGCCTTTCGGCGAACGGTGGCTCGCTCCTGGGCGATCCGCTGGTTGCGGGTGGCAACGTTGGTGCCGGCGACCTGATCCTGCTGAAGCCGTCCGACATCTACAAGATCGGTGATCGTGGCGTCGAAGTCTCGCTCTCGACAGAGGCTGCCATCCAGATGGACAGCGCTCCGGACGGCGCCAGCGACACTCCGGTGGCAAATACCAGCGTTGTGTCGATGTTTCAGACGGATTCCGTGGCCATCAAGGTCGTACGTCCGCTGAACTTCGCTAAGCGCCGCGCTTCTGCCGTCGCTTACATCGGCGATGCCGACTACGGCGCAGTAGTCACCCCGTAAAAGCTGGTGAACAGGTGTGAGGTGGGGCTTTGGCCCCGCCTCTTACTCGTTTGAATGGAGGGTTAAATGGACCTCATTGCTACTCGCCCCATGGTCTATGGAACGCGTCGGCTCTCGGCAGGCGACAGGTTCACCACGTCGAACATGAACGGTCGCCTATTGATTGCAATCAAGAAGGCAAAGGCCGCGCCTGATCGGTCCGAGGCTAAACATAAAGCGCCCGATGCGCCGGCCGACGGGCTGGCTGCTCTCCGTAAGCAATATCAGGACGTTCTTGGCAAACGGGCGTTCAACGGATGGGACGCCGAAACTCTTAAGTCGAAAATCGCAGAGGCGAAGGACGCTAAGTGATGCGCCTTTTAGGGTTCAACATATCTCGCGCAAAGACGGCGCAGAAGGCTATCTCGCCCGTCCCGCAGGGCGGTCGCGGCTGGTGGTCGATCCTCGAAAGCTATCCGGGTGCATGGCAGCAGAACGTAGAGATCAAGTTCGACTCCGTTCTTTCCAATCACGCTGACTTCGCCTGCCGCACGCTAATCGCCTCGGACATTGCCAAGCTTCGTATCAAGCTTGTGTCAAAGGACAGCAACGGCATCTGGTCGGAGACATCGAACCCTGCTTATTCGCCTGTCCTGCGCAAGCCGAACGATTGGCAGACCCGCATCCAGTTCATGGAAAGCTGGGTGCTGTCGAAGCTGCAGCGCGGGAACGCATACATCCTGAAGCAGCGCGACGGTCGCGGCGTCGTGGTGAAGCTCTACGTCCTGAACCCGGATCTCGTCACGCCGCTCGTGTCCGATAGCGGGGCGGTTTTCTACCAGCTGAATACAGATGCTTTGAGCGGTGTGGACCAGTTCATTGTCGTTCCGGCGCGTGAAATCATCCACGATCGGTTCAATTGTTTCTTCCATCCGCTGGTGGGCCTCTCGCCGATCTTCGCAGGCGGGCTCGCAGCAATGCAGGGGCTTGCGATCCAGAATGACAGCGCCTTGTTCTTCCAGAACGGTGCGCAGCCCGGAGGGGTACTCACCGCGCCTGGTGCGATTGAAGATGCGACGGCAAAGAGGGTCAAAGACTACTGGGATAGCAGCTTTTCGGGCAAGAACTCGGGCAAGGTGGCTGTTCTCGGGGATGGCCTCAAGTACGAGGCGATGAGGGCAAAGTCCACTGATAGCCAGCTGATCGAGCAGCTCAAGTGGACCGCCGAAGTCATCTGCTCGACGTATCATGTCCCGCCTTACAAGATCGGCGTTGGCCAGATGCCGACGAACAACAACGTCCAGAGCCTGAACGTCGAGTACTATAGCCAGTGCTTGCAGCGCCTCATGGAGGACATCGAGCTTTGCCTCGACGAAGGTCTCGGAACCGGGGAAACGTTGGGGACTGAGTTCGACCAGGACGGATTGCTCCGCATGGACAGCCTGTCTCTGATGGAGACGCTCGACAAGGCGTCCGGCATCATGACGATCGACGAGAAGCGGCGGAAGCTGGATCTCAAACCGGTTATCGGCGGTGATAGCGTTTACCTGCAACAGCAGAACTACAGCCTTGCAGCGCTCGCCAAGCGCGATGCGCAAGCTGACCCGTTCGGTACCGCGCCAGCGCCTGAACCGCCGCCAGCGGCCACGCCAGAGCCACCAGAGAAGAAACTCTCTGTCACCCACGCCAAGGGGCTGTTTTCAGCTCCCCGCAAGACACGAAAGGCCGCGTAATGGATTTGCAGGAAGCATTCGACGCGGGCTTCGAGGCGGTAAAGGCGTATGTCGAACAGTCCTTCGACGCCTTCGAGGCCAGGATCGACGCCATGGACAAGCGGCTGGCCGACATAGCTGGCAAGTCAGCACCGGTCGATGTCGTCGGCGCTCTCATCGATCGATCGGGCAACCTCGTCGTCACCATGTCGGACGGTACCGCGAAGGATCTCGGTCTTGTCGTCGGCAAGGATGGCGAACCCGGTAAACCTGGACGCGATGGCTTCAACCTCGAAGACTTCGATGCCACGGTCATGGATGACGGCCGCACGGTGCTCCTGTCCTTCACCGGCAAGGAGATGGACTACAAGGTCGAGCTAGGCTTCCCGGTCATGCTTTACCGCGGCGTCTATCGTGAAGGCTCCTACGAACGCGGCGACACCGTGACGTGGGCCGGCTCCCTCTGGCACTGCGACGCCGTGAAGACGACGGATAAACCGGGAGACGGTTCAAAGGACTGGACGCTCTGCGCCAAGAAGGGCCGCGATGGTAAGGACGGCGAAATGAAGGAGGCCAAGCAGTTCCAGCCGCTGACGATCGGCACACCGGCCAAGGGGAAGTGATATGGCGCTTGTAACAGTCGATCAAGTCAATCTCGCGCTGCGCCTCGATCTCGCTGACGGTGATGAGCGCCTTCCAGACATCGAGCTAAAGATCAGCCAGGCCGAGGATGCGGTCCTCGATTACCTGAAGATGCCAGATGCGGACTGGGATGAGGAGACCGTACCGCCTCGCGTCAACGCTGCCGTCCTGCTTGTTGTTCAGAGCCTGCTCGACGAGGCGAACACTGGCGGCCTTCTCCCCGGTCTCGGCTCCGGTGATCCAAAAAACCCTGTGGTGGCGCTCCTGTATCGCCTCCGTGATCCAGCAATCGCCTGAAGGGAGCTCACGATGGCACGAGTCCGTTTCACCCGAGATTTCGACTACAAGCCCACGCCTCGCTCAACGATCGGCTACAAGGCCGGCATGGAGTTGACCGTCAAGCGCGAGTGCGCCGATCAGGCGGTGGCGGCCGGCAAGGCAGTCGAAATCCCCTCGGGCGGGAAAGCAGACGATGGCGCCGAGTAAGCCAACCTCCGGCGAGTTGCAGCACCGCGTTGCCTTCGACGAGCGAACGGTCATCGATGACGGGCTCGGAAACTCTGAAGGAGCGTTCGCAGAGCGCTTCAAGGCGTGGGCAGCATTTCGGCCCCGCGGCGGCTCCGAGGCTGTTGTCGCCGCGCGGCTGGAAGGTCGCAACCTGCTCGGCGTCTATCTTCGTTCCACCTCAGAGACGAAGCAAATCAAGTCCGACTGGCGAATGAGGGATGTGCGCACCGGCGACGTCTACGCCGTTCGAATCGTGGATGCCGTCTCCGACCGATATTGGGTCTATCTTGAAGCCCAAACGGGCACTGCCGCATAGGGGCAATCATGAGCGCTGGTAAGGAACTCTGGAGCGCGATCTTTCACGCGCTGACGGCGAATGCTGCCCTGGTGGCAATGGTCGAAGGTATCCACGACAAGGCCCCAGACCAGCCGTGGGGAGCGAAGAATGCCTACATCAGTCGCGGGCCGTTCTATGGCTCGTCGGAAGATGCTGACTGCATCCTCGGGCAGGAGATAACGGGGCAGATCGACATCTGGTCGCGCAAGGCGTCACGCTGGTCGATGGACGACATGATCGCCGAGGTTAGACGGTCGCTTCATCAGAAGGAGTTCCCGCTCGACGAGATGGCGCTGGCCACGATGGAGGTTCGTCTCTGGCGCGTGGTTGATGATCCGGACCCCACCACGCAGCATGGCACCGTCCAGATCTTGGCGATCATTGAAGAGGCCGAGACGTGACGGTCACCATCGAAGGCTTGAAGCGACTTCAGGCAAAGCTTGATCGACTGCCTTCTAAAGTGAAACAGCGGATCAAAGGCGCGATGGAAGCCGGCGCCGACGAGATCGTCACATTGGCGAAATCGCTGGTGGCTGACGATACCGGCGCGCTGCGCGATAGCATTGGTTGGACCTACGGCCGCGCCCCGAAGGGTGCCATGGCGATCGGTAAGATTGAGAGCACTGGCGGTGATCTCACCATCACGATCTACGCCGGCAACAGTGAGGCCTTCTACGCTCGGTGGATCGAGTTCGGCACGAGCGCGCATACCGCCGGTGGGAAGTTTGCCGGGGCGACGATACCCGCACAACCGGCGAGGCCGTTCTTCTACGTCAGTTTTCGAGCCAATCGGAAGCGCGTCAAAAGCCGCGTCACCCGAGCAATCAACAAGGCGGCGAAGGAAGTCGCTGCTGGAAGCTAACTGCAACCGCCATGAAGGAGATACTCTATGGCACAGCCCACCACCGCCCGCTTTGGCAAGTTCCGAGTTCTCCTCGGCAATGACGCTGAACCGATCGTCTACACCGCGCCCTGCGGCTTTACCTCCAAGAGCTTGACGCTCACGAAGGATCTCACCGACGTCAATCTTCCTGACTGTGACGATCCGGATAAGGTCGCGTGGGTCGGTCGTGACGCTAGCTCGCTCTCTGCCTCAATTTCCGGTGAAGGCGTTGCGGCTGTCGAATCTGCCGAAAAGTGGCTTGATGCCTCTGAGAGCGTCGAGAGCGTGCCGGTAAAGATCGAACTCGAGTTCCCGGCAAAGACGATCACCTGGACCGGCCTCATGCATATTTCGCAGATTGAGATCGGTGCGGAGCAGGGCGGTCGCGTCACCCTCAATGTCGAGATGCAGAGCGACGGCGAACTGGTTCGGACGGTGAGCCCGTGAGCCGTGACGCAAAGATCCAGATCACCTGGGCGGATGGCGACTATGTCTTCCGCCTGGGGTGGGGCGAGATTGCCGAGCTACAGGAAAAGACCGATGCAGGCCCCTACGTGGTCCTCAACCGTTTGCACCTTCACCAGTGGCGCATCGAGGACATCTCCAATGTGATCCGCCTCGGCCTGATTGGCGGCGGGATGGAGCCAGTCAAAGCTCTCAAGCTCGTCCGGTCCTACGTCGAAGCTCGCCCGCCGCTGGAAAGCCATCCATACGCCGTGGCGATCCTATCGGCAGGCCTCATCGGCTCGGAGGATGAGAAGTTGGGGGAAGCCGAAGCGCCAAATCAAGCGGAAGTCGAATAGACGACCTGCCAAATGGCAAGCTTAGGTTTGGCGCGATCTACGGCGTTGGATCGTTGATGGGTTTCACGCCGCAGCAAGTGAATGCGATGTCGATGTGGCAATTCTACGCCGCTGCTGAGGCTCACCAACGCGAAGACGGCAGGATGAGCGACACGCAGGCAGACGAACTATTCGAGTGGCTCAAGTCGAAAGAGTGAGAAGAATTAGAAAAGGCTTTCTGGCAGGCAGGTTACGGAGCCGCCTGTCCCCACAGACTCGGCAACCGCCTTAAGTTCTTTCTTCTTAGCTTCACACTGTGCCTTCGACAGATCTCGCGCCACCACTTTTTCATCGTTCCCGATAGCGTGAACCAATCTGTAAGTCTCCGCCTGCGCCGCAGACGCAGCAACAAATGAAATCATTATGAGGCAGATACGCTTCATCATGGTCCCCAAGGCATTCTCCTCCACGAAAAGATCTAGACGGTAAATTGCTCGTCCTGATGGATTTGTCGAGGCTATTTAGCGGGAGAAGTTAATTGGCTGCAACCGATCTTGAGCGCCTGGTAGTTCAGCTTTCGGCGGACATCAAAAAGTACGAGAGCGCTCTGAATCGGGCCCAAGGTGTGACCAACCAACGGCTTGGGGCAATCCAGAAGAAAACGGACTCCGTAACAAAGGGTATCGGGCTTTCGTTCGCTAGAGCAGGGGTGGCTATCGCGGCTGGCCTCGCCACCGGCAAGGCTGCTCAAGAGATCCTGAGACTGTCCGAGGCAGCGACGCGCATCGACAATTCACTGAAGGTTGCGGGACTCTCAGGCGAGGAGCTGGAGAAGGTCTACCAGAACCTTTCAAAGGCGGCGATGGCCAATGGAGCGCCGATCGAGACCCTCGCGACACTTTACGGTCGGGCTGCACAGTCGCAAAAGGAGCTAGGTGTATCCTCTCAGGAGCTGCTCGGCTTCACGAATAACGTAGCGCTCGCCCTGCGCGTTGCCGGCACCGACGCTACGGCGGCGCAAGGCGCGTTGCTTCAGTTAGGGCAGGCTCTTGGCTCAGGGACGGTTCATGCCGAAGAGTTCAACTCGGTCCTCGAAGGCGCGCCAACAATTGCCCAGGCGGCAGCCGCGGGCCTTAAGGAGGCAGGTGGATCGGTTGCGCAGCTGAAGCAGTTGGTTGTCGACGGCAAAGTCTCGTCGGAAGCGTTCTTCCGCGCATTTGAGGCCGGAGCGCCTATTCTTCAGCAGAAGGCGGCTAGCGCAACGCAGACTGTTTCGCAGGCGACAACCAACCTCCAGACCGCACTTATCGACGTTGCGCGCGAGTTCAACAATTCGACAGGGGCAAGCCAGCGCTTCGCAGGTGGCATCAACACCGCGGCGAACGCAATCGCAAATTTCGACGTGTCTGGCCTAATCGAGAAGATCAGATCGGCCAAAGCCGAGTTTGAGAGTTTCCTCGGAAGCCTTGGTAATGCCGATGTTTTTGCGGCATTGAACAAAGCGCTAGGCGTTACGGATGGCGATGGAAACATCATCAATCTTGACGCCACGGAAGCGAAGGACGAGACAGCCAGCCTGGAGAAGGAGGTTAAACTCCTTCAAGACCGTATCGCGCTAAACACCTCGCTAGGCTTCGACAACACTGAGGCTCTTGCTCGTCTTGGTGAAGTGCAGGCGGCGCTTGCCAACGTGCGGACGGCAGCCGCGAATATGCCTGCCACAATCCCCTCAATAAGCATCACGCCGGGTCGTGTTGCCAATATCAACGCCCCGGAGTTCGCCGGCAAGAACAAGGATGACCTGCTCAGCAATCAACCTGCAAGGGTCAAGCCAGTCTCGCTCGCGAGCTTTCCAGTTACTGGCGGAAAGGGCGGCGGTGGTGGCGGCGGCCGAAAGCGCGGCGGCGGTGGCGGTGGTGGCGAAAGCGACTTCCAGCGCGAGATCGAGCAAATTAAGGAGCGGACTGCCGCGATCCAGGCAGAGGCGGCAGCGCAGGCTTCGGTCAATCCGCTCATCGATGACTACGGCTACGCTTCAGAAAGAGCGAGCGCAGCAGCAAGCCTGCTGACCGCAGCGCAGAAGTCCGGGCTTGCCGTGGGCAAGGAGCTAAAAGACGTATCACAGCTTCTCGCTGGCAACTTCGACGGTCTCTCGCCCGCAGCACGAGACCAGGCGCAAGCCATGCTCGATCTGGCAAACGGATACGCCACTGCCAGCGCCGAGGCGGAGCAACTCGCGCACAGTCAGGACTTGGTTCGCCAGAGCGCCGATGATTTCAAATCGCTCGCGAAGGACGCAGTCGGTGGGTTCATCTCGGATCTTCGAGAAGGAAAGTCCGCGGCCGAGGCGCTGGAAGGCGCATTGGACAAAGTCACCGAGAAGCTGCTCGACATGGCGCTCAACGCTGCTTTTGACGGCTTCGGCAGTATCTTCAACTTCGGTGGTGGCGGCTTCAAAGCAAACACCACTCTGGGCAGTTTCCTGACAAATGGCTTCGACAAGGGCGGTTACACCGGGCCGGGCGGCAAGTACCAACCGGCGGGCGTCGTTCACAAGGGCGAGTATGTCTTCGACGCAGAGGCCACCCGACGTATCGGTGTTGCCAACCTCCGACGATTACAGGGATATGCTAGTGGTGGTCTGGTTGGAGCGCCGACACTACCCAAGCTCGCCGGGAAAGGATCTGCGAAAGGTGAGGGCGTGGTCGTTAACATCACCAACAACTCGTCCGCCCACATAAGCCAGCAATCAAAGCAGACTTCCAGGGGCACGCAAATTGACGTGGTCGTTGACGAGCTTGTCGCCGACAAGATGTCGACCCCCGGCTCACGCTCGCGCAACGCGGTGCAGTCGCAGTTTGGTCTTAGAGGAGGCCTTGCCAGGAGATGACCGTCCCGACATGGCCAGAAGAACTCCCGCAGTGTTTCACGCTCACCTCGTATGAAGAGGAGGGCGCCGACAATTTGCTGCGCACTGAAAACTCGGTAGGGCCGGCAAAGGCCCGCCGCAGGACGACTGCGAACGTCTGGAAGCAAAGCGGGCAGTTGGTCATGTCCGCCACGCAGTATCAGGCGTTCATAGCCTTCGTGAAGACGGACCTTCTCGATGGTGCGAAGGCTTTCATCTTCCCTGACCAGCTCGGGCGCCCTGCAAATCTCGTGCGGTTGACGACCCCTCACAAAGCGAGCCGTACGGGCCCGAAGTGGTATGTCACGCTCGCACTTGAAGTTTTGCCCTGAATGGAGGCAGCATGAGCCGTAGCCTGTCGCCTGGCTTCATCGCCGGGATCTACTCGCAGGAATCGGACGAGGTTGTCATCTGCCTGCTGACGGTCACGCATGAGGATCTGGACGCACCGATCTATCTGTCCAGCGATCCGACCGAGCGCCTGTCTGACGTTCCGCTGATCTATGGAACGGTGAGCCGCGGCAATGAATACCTGTTCTTGCCGTTTGAGTTCACGCTCCCGAACGACAAGAGCGACAGCCCACCGCGCGTCGAGCTAAGCATGGACAACACGGATCGCTCGCTGGTGGCGGTGCTTCGCAGCATCTCGACACCAGCTGACATCATGGTCGAGCTCGTGCTGGCATCCGATCTCGATACCGTCGAAATCACATTGCCGGCGCTGCAGCTCTCGGATGTCACGATCGACGAAGGACGGATCTCGGCGACACTGGTAGCGGACGGGCTGATCAACGAGCCGCACCCGGCGCAACTGTTCACGCCCGGCAGCTTTCCCGGCCTGTTCTGATGGAGCAGTTCATCGGCATCCCTTACGTGCCCCACGGGCGCGAATACACCGGCGCGGACTGCTGGGGCATCCTGTTTCTGTACTATCGCGACGTGCTCGGCACTCCGGTGCCTGCCTATTCAATCGAGATGGATGCCCGCGAATTCAAACATAGCGGCATTGCCCCACTGATCGCCGAGGAGCGCGAAAAGCACTGGCAGCAGGTGGAGACACCAGCCCTCGGCGATTGCGTGCTGATGCGGGCCGGAAGGCACGACAGCCACGTCGGCGTGTTCTTGGGGCAGGGGCGCATGCTCCACAGCGAAGGGCCTCACCCTTCAGTCATAGACCGCCTCGGCGACATGCGCTGGCGCAACCGAATTTCGGGATTTTATAGGCTCAACGAATGCTGGCAATCGTAGAAGAACGCCGCGCGGAACTGTTCGCGCCCGGAGAAGACGTGGATGTCTATCTGCGTCGGTCTCCGCTTCGCCAGCAGCGCGAACACGTTCGGGTTCCTGCCGGCCTGTCGATTGCCGAGATCATCGAGCACTGCGGGATAGAGCCTTCGCGGCTATATGTGACGATCAACGGGCATTCTATCGAGTTCAAGAACTGGGCTCGTGTCCGCGTCAAGCCTGGCGCAACCGTCTCGATCGTCAAGGTTCCCGGCAAGGGCGCTTTGCGCAGCATTCTCGGCCTCGTCGTGGCAATTGCCGCGGCTATCTTCGCGCCGATGTTGGCTGCCCCGTTGATCGGTGGTCTGTCGGCTGGGGCCGCCTCGGCTGTTACAGGTCTCATCGGAGCCGGCATCACCATCGCGGGTTCACTGGCGATCAACGCTCTATTCCCGGTCGCCAAGCCGCAGCAGAATCAGCAGGCAGAAGACAAGACCAAGACGCTCTATTCGATCGGCGGCGCACAGAACGAGAACGCACAGTATGGCTCGGTCCCCGAGATCTTCGGCGTTCACCGCGTATCGCCTCCTTATGCCGCCGGTTCCTATACCGAGATCGTCGGGGACGATCAGTACCTGCGGCAGTTGTTCTGCGTCGGTTATGGGCCTATCGCGATCAGCGACCTGAAGATCGCGGAAACACCAATCGGCACCTTCGAAGGTGCCTCTTACGAAATCATCACCGATCACACGACGAGCTTCCAGACCCTCTACACCAAGCCGGTCTATGAAGAGAGCGTCTCGGTTCTGCTCACGAATGCTGACGGCTACACGCAGCGTACGACTGCCGACAACATTGACGAAATCTCCGTCGACATAAGTTTTCCGAATGGCGTCTATGCCTATCGGAAGTCAGATGGCAAGCGCGTCAACTACGTCATTACGGTTGACGTTCGGTACGCTCCCGCCGGTTCGGGCGCGTGGGTCCTGATGGACACCATAACGATTGTGGCGGCGTCCGCACAGGCAATCAGACGCTCCGTCTCGGTCGCCGTGCCTCGTGGGCAATACGACGTTGATGTGATGAAGACGAGCGCCGACTACTCCGGCGTGGATACCGTTTCGGAAACAGTCTATTGGACGGCCGTCCGTGGTCGCAGGAATGAAAGCGTCATCAATTTCGGCAAGCCGCTGACGCTGATCGCCCTTCGCATCAAGGCGACGAACGAGCTTAACGGCACGGTCAATCAGCTTAACTGCATCGCCAGCCCGCTGATCCGTTCGTGGAACGGCTCGACTTGGGTAGGAGGCCAAGTTACTCGCAACCCTGCCGACCACTTCAGGCAGGTGCTGCAGGGCAATGCCAACGCGCGCCCGGTGACAGATAGCGGCATCGATCTGGAAAGTCTGCAGGATTGGCATGCCTACTGCGTTGCTAATGGCTTCGTCTACGACAAGGTTTGCAGCGATCAGGTGTCGGTCTACGACCGGCTGACCGAGATTGCAGCGGCTGGTCGCGCTTCGGTCTCGTTTCGTGACGGAAAGTGGGGCGTCGTCTGGGATGTGGCAGGCTCCGACATCGTGCAGCACTTCACGCCACGTAACTCGTCCGGCTTCTCGTCGGTTCGGGCCTACGCGGACTTGCCGCATGGATTCCGCGTCAACTTCATCAACCGCGATAACAACTATCTCAACGACGAGCGGGTGGTATATGACGACGGATACTCGGCTGCCAACGCTTCAAAATTCGAGGGATTGGATTTCCCAGGCGTCACAGATCCAAATCTGATCTGGAAGCACGGCCGATATCACATCGCACAGCTGCGCTTGCAGCGCGAGACCTACAGCCTGACGACGGACTTCGAGCATCTGGTCTGCACCAGAGGCGACCGGGTTCGCGTCAACCATGACGTTGTCCGTTGGGGTCTCGGCTCTGCTCGGGTAAAGGCGGTCTCTGCAGGTGGCGTTACGCTCGACGATACGCTGCCCATGGAAGCGGGCAAGACCTACTCCTTGCGTTTCCGGCTGGCCAACGGCTCGTCGCTGGTTCGCACGGTTGCTGGAATAGACGGCGAGTTCACCGACTTCACCTTCTCCGGCACTGGCGGACTGCCGGCCGTTGGTGATCTCGTGCAGTTCGGCGAGAACGGCTTCGAAAGTGTCGTTCTCCGCGTCAAGAGCATCACACCGCAGGGGGATCTATCGGCCAAGCTCGAGCTCGTCGATGACGCGCCGGCTATTCTGACTGCGGACACAGGTGCAATCCCGCCGTTCCAGACGGGCATGCCGCCATTGGTCGACTACCGGTCGCACACGCCGACCGCCCTTCAACAAGGGCCTGAAGGGGTGTGGACGACGACACCGGCAACTTCGGTGATCACGCTTTCTTGGACAGCGCCTAGCGTTGGCAAGGTGCAGAGCTACATCGTCCAGTATGCTAAAAAGGGAACTGATAACTGGTCTCCCTTGCTATCGGTATCAGCACCGCGTGCGGACATCACTTCCCTTGATCCAGGCGCCTATAGCGTCCGGATTCGTGCCGTCTTCTCCAACGATCAGCTATCCGGTTGGCTGAACGGAACGTTCACCGCCAAGTTGTTCGCAGGAGCGCCGGGAACAGTTCAAGGGTTCACGATCGCGGTTGCGGGCGACAACGCCATATTGCAGTGGCAGGTTCCGGAGCAGGCCGAGATCGTCGGTTGGTATGAAATCCGGTTCTCTCCGGCCTTGACTGGCGTCACTTGGCAGACCTCGACTATTCTGCGATCGAATGTCACTGGAACGCAGGTGCAAGTTCCAGCGATGCGCGGAACATATCTGATCAAGGCTGTAAGCTATGCCGGCATCCAATCGAGTGCCCCGGCTCTCATCATTAGCGCCATTGATCCGCTGACAAGCATGAATGCGGTCGAACTGGCGGAGGAGAGCGCACCATTCACGGGGGTCAAGGATGGAACCTACTATGATGGCTCGTCGCTCCGTCTCGATGGTGCGACCGACTTCTTCGCCCTCTCTGATGTATTTTCGTCGGGCGATTGGTTCCTGGCAACCGATGGGTACGCGCCAGAAGGCTACTACTACTTTACCGAGGTTGTCGATCTTGGGGCGAAATACACCTCCCGCGTCTCGGCGGCGATAGATGCCTTTGGCGAATGGTCGAGCGACGATTTCTTTGCTCTCTCCGATGCGTTTGAACGCGACGACTGGTTCGGTGGCATCGGCGGCCTATGGGATGTGTCTGTCGAGATATCGACAACGGACGACGATCCATCCGGTACGCCGGTCTGGTCTGACTGGGTTCCACTCGTAACAGGCGACATTGCCGCACGCGGCTATCGCTTCCGCGCCAAGCTCGAAAGTTTGCAGTCAGACGTGACGCCGGTCGTCAATGGCCTGTCTGCAACGGTGGACATGCCGGATAGGGTAATCGCCGGGAATGATCTCGCAGTTCCCGCCTCTGGGCGAATCGTGACCTTCACGCCTGCCTTCCGGCACCTGCAAGGCATGTCGGTCGTCCTCCAGGGGATGGCGACCGGCGACTACTATGACATCACCGGCAAGACCGAGGCCGGCTTCACCATCGTCTTCAAGAACGCTGCGGGCACACCGATTGCCCGCACCTTCGACTATGTCGCGAAAGGATATGGGGTTCTGCAATGAGCCAAGCAACAACATGGAGCGTTCCGCTCGTCGGGCCAGCCTCTCCGAGTGAAATGGCAGACCGCATGGACAAGAGCTTTGACGCGCTTCTGTCCAACCACTCTGGATCTGCTCGCCCAGCTTACGCTGTGGCGGGCACGTCTTGGGTGTCAACGGCGACCGCCGGGAAGCTGAAGTATTACGAGTTCGATGGTGTTAACGATCGTCTGATCAAGACAATCGACACGACAACCGGCGCGATCGTTTACGCTAACGGCGTGTATGCCGCCAAGTCTGGGAACTATGCTGCTGGGGTGGATGACGCCGGAAGTACACTGCGGTTCACCGCCGCAGCCACGCTCTCACTTGCGGCAGCGTCTGTGCTCGGAAATGGCTACTCGCTCACCATCGTCGCGTACGGCGGCGCGGTCACAATCGACCCTAACGGCTCCGAGACGATCAATGGAGCTACAACGCTCACGGTCCCACTGGGTTCAAGCGCGAGCATCATCTGCGACGGCTTCAACTTCTTCACCGTCATCAAGCCGAGGACATGGGAGCCGGTCGGGACTGGGTTCTACAGTGTTTCCGGGGTGGCTAATGTTGCGATAACGGATCTTTCCCCTTTTGTTACCATACGGATAACCGGTTACTATCAGCCATCAGTAGCTAGTTCCTTTTTTATTAGAACAAGCACCAACAACGGGTCATCTTATGATTCTGGAGCGACTGATTATCTATTCCAGAGTTTGGTGGGCTCAGGGACGGCCCTTGCTGCAAATCAAACCACTGTTACCGCAATTCCTATTACAAACAATGCATCTCTTGCGTCGTTTTTTACGATCACGCTGCATAATTTCAATAAAAATACCAACGGCGGTTCGGTTTCGAATAACTTCACCAACCTAGCTGCTGGCGTGACAGCTTCGGAACAGTACGGCGCCCAAAGAAGTCAAACAACGGCGAGGAACGCCCTGCAACTACTCATGGGCACTGTTGGAACATTCTCCGGCAATTTTACAGTTGAGGGGATAAGAGGATGATAAAGAATGTAAATGGATTTGATATTGAGATGACGGCAGAAGAGGAGGCTGAATTTATAGCTAATCTTCCTTCTCCTGCGCCATATTTCCCGTCCAATGTCAGCCGCCGGCAGTTCTTCCAGCAGGCTGCGGTCGCCGGGATCATCACAGAAAACGAGGCGTTGGCAGCCGTGACGACCGGCGCATTGCCTGCCTCAATCACGGCATACATCAGCACATTGCCCGTCGATCAACAGTTCGGCGCGAAAATGCTGTTCTCGGCAAATGAGTTTTTGCGGTCGTCGCCAATGGCCAATGCGTTCGGCACATCGATCGGAATGACAGCAGAGCAGATCGACGATTTCTTCCTGGCTGCCTCCAAGGTCTAGCAATCCCCTTCAAAATCACCCATTATCCAGCACGGGGTCCTTCACGCTAAAACCTCTGGCAATAGCCAAAGCTGGCCGCTCGATAAACGTCCATGACAGGTAACCCGCCAACAGAGCGGCGGGGATTGAAACCAAATTACTTGGATAAGAGGTCATAGACGGGAAGAAGTGCGCGACCATTTGCTGAATCGGCCACCCATAAATGTAGACGCCAAATGAATAGTCACCAGGGAGTTTGACCCGTCTGGCCGTTTTAGACGCTGCTAGGACGAGCAGGCAGTAGAACAGAGCCAGATAGAGGGCGTATTCCTGGATAAGTGTCCCCTGCAAAATAGCTGCAATGGCTACCAATGGCAGCGCGTATAGGCCTCTAATCACGAGGATATCACGGACTGCGTAAGCGAACACTCCAGCCATAAAAAACATGCCAACCTTTAGCGTGTCTGAGTATTTCTCTTCCGAGAAATATAAGACCGCGTGCGGCGCGACGAAGTGAACCGCCAGCAGCGCAACCAGCGTAACCAACAGCCTCAACCGCGTTTTTAAGAGGCCGAGTGCGCCAAAGGCAAGCACATAGAGGTAGCAGATAATTTCGGGGGAAAGAGTCCACAGCGACCCGTTCGTAGCGAAGGGAATGCGGTTATCGGGAAAGACCCCCGGCAAGGTTCCGCATCCCATCGCAGACCTCACGACGCTCAACAGGCTTATATTGCTTGCCAAATAGCAATAGACCTCCCGACTTCCAAAATAGTCCCGAACTGGGATTGTGGTTACGATCGGGCCGATCACGAACGAAATCACAAAAATGCAGACGATTGCGCCAGGGTAAATTCGGGACGCGCGCATCAGCACAAACCGCGCTGGATCAACGTTGCGCACAAAGCTTTGAGTAACCAAAATCCCGCTGAGAAAGAAGAACGCGCCTACAGCGAGAGTGCCGGTGAAGTTTCGTTGCACCAACTGCGTTACTGGCTCCGCATAGCCGCCAGTGGGGAATAGGTAGAATGAGTGGCCAAAAATCACAGCCACGGCCGCGATAATTCGAACAAGGTCGAAGGCGTTTTTCTCCCTATGCAGGATATCTGCCAGGACGGTTTGGCGACTGCTTAGCATTCCCTATCTTATATCCTCGCCTTGAGACTCCCCGTGAATGGCCCATGTCTTCTTCTCGGTCAAGGGTGACCGCTCATGCAATGGCTCGCTTCGGCGGGCCTTTTTCGATTCCAAAACAATCTGGAGCTTTCATGGATCGCGCGAAATTCTTCGCCGCGTTGCGCCGCCGCACGTCTGGTGTTTTTGGCACGTCTCTCAGCCAGTCGCAGGTGGACGGAATCAACGGCATTCTCGCTGCCTTCGCCACCCATGGAGACGGACGAGACAAGACGCTCGCCTATGCCCTTGGCACAGCTTACCACGAGACCGGCGCCCGCATGGTTCCCGTCAGGGAGGGTTTCGCAAAGGATGACGCTAACGCTCGCCGGATCGTCGCCAAACGCGAGTATGGCAAGCCTGCAGGCAAATACGGGCATGTCTACTACGGTCGCGGGCAGGTCCAGCTCACCTGGTTGAAGAACTACGACACGTCGTCCGCCGACGCCGCTTATGACCTCGTCGCCTATCCAGACAAGATGCTCGATCCGGTCATCTCGGCCCGGGTGATGATCAAGGGGCTGCTGGACGGCCGATGGAACGCGGCGGAGAAGGGGATTGCTACCTACCTCCCCCCAAACGGCCCCGACGACCTCAAGAACGCCCGCCGCACGGTCAACGTGACTGACAAGTGGGAACTGATCGGCGGCTACTACACGGCGTTCCTGTCGGCCATCAAAGAGGCAGGCGGCGTTCCTGTCGTCACTCCAACACCCGCACCCGTTCCCAAGGCCGTCGCCACCATCGAGCCGGAGCCCGTCGCGGATGGCGACTGGCTCGTCAGTCTCCTTTCCGCGCTCACCAACATCTTCAAGAGGAAATGACACATGGCCTACAACAAGTTCTGGGCAGCTCTCATCATGGCTGGCGTGGCGTGGGCTCGGGCTCACTACAACATCGATCTGGGCATTGATGAGCCGACAGCAACCGCGATTGTCGGGGCGGTTACTGCGCTCGTTGTCTTCGCCGTCCCCAACAAGCACAAGAAAAGCTGATGTTCGGCTTCGGTCAGCTCGATTGGATCAAGCTTGGGGCAGGGGCGGTGATAGGGGCGTGTCTGGCCTTCTATCCCGCCAAGCTCATCGGACGCAGCGAAGGGCGCGCTGCGGTTCAAGCTGAGGCTGCCAAGGAAGCCTTGGAGCGTATCGATAACCTGGAGAAGAACAATGCGAGTTTCCGCAAGCTTTCGGATCGCGACCGTTGTCTTGTTTTCATGCGCGATAGTGGGTTGCAGGACAGCGCCTGCGACTAATGGGGCTGGTTATCAGTTCATCCGGTTTCAAAGCCCAGAAGCAGCACGGGTGGCGTCTCAGGACGTTCTAGCCGGTCCAGCCATTTCGTCGAACAATAAGCAGTGCCGCGCTGATACTGCCTGCAGGAAATAAGCAAGGGTCCGACCACAGGAAGCTGGCCGGACCCTCCCATTTGCCGCCTCGGTGGCTGTCGAGCACGGCGGCGGCGGGATTAGTCGATCGGTCTTTACCGGTCAAGCATGAACCATAGCATTGGAATGCGCATCGAAGGGGCATAGGGGTGGCGGCAGAGGTTGATCAAATGACAGTCCAGATCGAGAAAACGCGGTTCAATCTCTGGCATCTAGGCGGGATAGTTCTCGCAATGATCATGAACGCCGCCACGGCTGGCGGGATCTGGGTCAGCCTGACACGAGACGTTTCCGATCTGCAAAAGCAGGTTTCCGAGACAAGCGATACTCTTCACCAATTCCAAGCCGATCTAAGCGCGACGAAGAGCCTAGTGCCTCCAATCCAGTTCAGGCAGGAGCAGCAAACGCAGCTCGGGGCCGAGAACAAAGCTTCCATAGCTGAGACAAACAAGCGGATTGATCGCGTCGTTGAATCCTTCGGCGGCAAGCTGGATACGGTCATCGAGAGCATCAACAAGATTGCCACGAGAGTTGAGGTCTTGGGCAGCAAGCTCGATGACGCCAACAAGACCGACAAGACGGTCTACCGAACGCCGATCTTCAAGCCATAGCTTTGTCACCTGCCGAACCAATTAGAAGAATCTCATAAACACGCCTTGACTCTCTGGTTCCAATCCTCCCTGATTCGGCCAGAGGTGACGGGCATGACTGAATACGTAGGTGAGCACATCAGCATTAGAGACTGCATTGTCTGCGTCGAGAAGCGCAAGGGCATCACCATGCGCCGGCATGCAACGCTGTCGGATCTGGCCTACAGCCTGCTTTACCGGTGGCCGGAAGATTATCGCGGCAAGGAATGGGACCGTGCGAAGACCAAGTGCCTAGAGGCGATGGAAGGGCTCATAAACCCGGAGCAGGCGAGGGCGGCATTCGTAGCCGCAGCTCAGGCCGCTGAGATGCTGATGGTGAAGGAAGAGTATATCCAACTGCGGGGCGAGAAGCGCCCCAAGACCAAGCGCGGGCAGCGGTCACTTGACGCCGGGGCTTAGCCCGTTAGTCGCCAGCAGCCGCTCATAATAGTCCTCGATTTTACGCATGGCCTCCCGGCCCTCGGCTTCATAGCCTTGATGCGGTAGCAGCCTCTTAGCCACTCTCGGCCCATGAGCCGACCAAAGCCATTTCCCCTTCATCGGGCCGTGCGGCTGTAGCTGAATCCTCCCAACGTCAATCTCCCCGTCATACCCTGACCAGTCGTTATCCGTAGGCACGTCCCGCTCGTCGAGCCTTGTCCGGAGCCATTTATATTTCGGCTGATAAGGTGTCATCAAAAGGATGGATACTTGGCCACATAGGCCTTTTGCGCTTTCCAGTCGTCCAGGCCTTTCCTGGTAAGGCAGACCTTATCGTCCGAACTCCTTTGCCCTGGCTCGTGGATGATTTCGATGTAGCCGCGATCGGCGAGCTTCTTTTGCGTCAGGGGACCGAAGCCTCGGGTGCCGGCCGGATGGAGACGCCCTCCCACCCCCAGCTCGAGGAGCTTGATCATCGCTGCAAACTCGCGGTGATCCAATTCAGGTTGAATGGGTGGTGGCGGTGCGTCCGCACTCCAAACCGGCCGATAGTCGGACCAATCTTCGTCGTCCCAGTTCTCCGCTCCATCGAGAACTTGTGGAACTTGGAGGGGAGGCGCGGGCTTCGGAGCAGATCCAGCGCCTGGAAAGATGGTCACCACCAACGTCTTGAGGTCGACCTGCACCGCGGCGCCGGTCTTCTCAGCAGCTCGGATTAGCCGCTCGATGTCAGCCTGTCGGAAAGATGCACGGGTCATGCCTTCGGGCCTCGGCCCAGCCCGCGCTTATATTGGTTTTTGCCGAGGGGCTCTAACAGCGTCCTCGCTCGCTCCTGCGGAGTTAAATCGTCCAGCCGATCCCGCCACGCTTGCCACTCCGCCAATGTAGCAAATTCCTCGGGCTCTCGGGTCTCTTGAGCAGTGTTTGGCGCAACGCGCAGGATAACGCCATCCGATTCAACCTCTACACGGACGCCATATTCCTTTGCGACGGCGGCCATCCTTCTCAAGTCTGTTTGGCGTAGGAATACTTTCTGAGCCACTACTTAGAACCTTCGACGAGCCGACGTGGCTTGCGTTTCGATTTGCTTGTCAGTCTCTCTATCAAGGCATCGGTGTGCTCGTCTGTCCAGTTTGAGATCACCACTGCCGCAGGCTTCTTTGGCTGCGGTTTTGACGCTTCCAGAACCACCTCGATATCCTCAGGCATGAGAAACATCGTCTTCCCGATAAGACGATAGGCGCCGAGCTGGCGTGCGCGCTCGCGCAAGGTCCGCTCAGAGATGGTGATCCCAGCTTCCGCAAACTTGGCAACCAAGGCCGTTGGCGTCACCGCACCGCTAAAATCTTTCATGTTATCGTCCATCTGTTCGCTTCGTCGATGGCGGCCCTCACGTCACTTCTTGGGCTTGCGAAGCAAAGCACGTAAGGCTTCCTGCGCAGATATTGACGGAGGTGGGGTGGCTTGCGGCTTTGCTTTCGCAGGAACCTTACATCGCTCGACCATGTCCATGATGCTTCGCCGTGTGACAAAATCCTTGTTGGCGATACGAACGACCTCAAGGTTTCCCTTGCGGGCTTCCGTGCGCAGTGCACTTTTTGTCAGGCTTCGGCTAAAGAACAAATCTGCCGCTTCAGCCAGGGTATAAAGCGTGGCATCGTCATCCTTCATCGGTAGTTCTCCCGTAACGTACCGCAGACAAAAAAAGGCCCGCAGGAGGGCGCGGGCGTGGTAGCTCGGGAAAGAGTGCACCCAGTGCGGCGCCCGACCTAAGCTAGCGTTCACGTCGCAGTCGTCAACAATCATCATCATCAGGTGGAGCAAGGAAATCGCTGATGTTTTGGCCAAGCTCTGCCCACAGTTCCTCCGCCTCATTGATTGCGTTATTCACGTCAACGAGTGTCATAGGAATAGGTGGCTTCTTCCCCACGATCTGGAAGTCGTCACTGAAGAGGTCTTGGTCATAGTGGCCGTGTGCCAGCGTGTTTCGTGTCGCGTTTAGCCGTGCAAGGCGCTCAAACGGAATTGTAGGGAACGCAGGCACAGCTAGAGAAAGCAGGCGGAGGTTCTTGATTTGTCGCGTGAAGTCGTCACCACTGAGGTGAGCACTCCACAGATCCTGGCGCCCGAGACTCTCCAACATAACGTGGGCGCTCCATCGCATGTAATTTTCCGCACCATTGAAGGCAACAAGGAATTTGCCGAGGGCGGCCTCGTATTTGTTCTTCATCTCGGGGCCGGCAAAGGGCCGGTCGAAGATGCCGCGTAAATTTCCCGCCATAGGCTCCTCCAAAGTGTGCACAATTCTCAATCCGACGGACAAGTCACAACGTGTCGCATGTTGCATTCCATGTCGCATGGATTCGCCGATAGCGCAGGGGAATGCTTGTAAATCAAGGGTATCAGCTGCAACACGCCGCGACATGAAAAACGCGCCAACGAGTGAGCGTGCTGTCAGTAAATGATTGATGTAATTGGAAAATTAGTGGTGCCCCCGGCAGGGTTCGAACCCGCGACCCCCTGATTACAAAACATGTACAGATGCCTGCTGTGCAAGGGTTTTTGAGGGCTATGTCGCATCCATGTTGCAGTCAAGCAAGGAAGGCGCGTTCTGCCTCGGCCAGTTCATCCCCGTCATCGTTCCTAGGGAACAGGTGACCATAGGTATCCATGGTCATCGCAATCGTGCTGTGCCCCAGTCTCTCTTGGACGACCTTAGGCGGTAGCTCCAGGCCGCCATCTTTGCGCCTGTTGATGCACCAAGATGCATAGAAGTGCCGTAGTGCGTGCAGGCCCGTATATTTCGGCGCCAGCACCGGCTTTTCGTCCTTGTCGACCTCACCAGTTTCGACTGCAACGCCTGCCGCGATCCAAGACGGGTTCAGTCCTCGCCGCAGGATGTTGTTGAGCTGCTCGACCTTGCCGGTGCCGTTTGGGAATACCAGCTCCAGCTTCAGGATCGGGTTGCCCTCAGTGTCCTTCTTGCCAGTGCTGCGCTTCGGGCAGACGAGCTTCCACTCCTTCAAGGCATTTATGACCATCGGAGGAGCGGGGATTGTCCGCTCGCCCGAGACAGACTTAGGTTTGCCGATGTCGTTGAACCGATCGGCGCGCTGATGGACGCGAATTGTGTTCCTCTCAGTGTCGACGTCAGTCCAGCGCAGCCCTCGCAGCTCCGAGGCTCGCAAGCCACAGAACGTCGCGGTTAGGAGCAAGGCCCTCCAACGGCCAGTCAGCACGCGTACAAGCGCTTTCACTTCCTCGCGCGTTGGGATGTCTACGCCGATCTTCAATCGACCTTTCTGACGCTTTTCTTGGCGATTTGCGGACTGCCCTCGTCGAGCCTGCATCTCGCGCGCTGCGTTGCGTACGACGAGGCCTCGCTCCTGAGCGTCTGCCAGCAGTGTCCCGAGTGTCGTCAATACCCGCTTCGTCATCGACGCCGAGCGACCCTTCTCCCGTAGCTCGTCCTCGAATGCACGCAACCGTGCCCGAGTGAGAGCATTCAGCCGCTGGCTTCCGATCAGCGGCACGATGTGCAGGCGGAGAGTGCGCTCGTAATCTTCGATCGACGACCGCTCAAGACCGGCCGCCTTGGCTGAGGAGATCCACAGCTTCCCTGCCGCTTCAACCGTCACCGTCTCCCGATCAGCGACGTGTGTGCCCTCCCGGACCTCGACCGAGGCCGTTGCGGCAAAGGCGTCTGCTTCCTTCTTTTTCGAAAATGTCTTCAGGCGGCGCTTTCCAGCAGCGTCAGTGTAGTCGACGACCCATGCAGACTTCTTCTCACCCTTCGGGGTAGCCCATTCGCGTTTCCTGACCGACATAGCAGCACCAATCAATCAATATCTGGTGTATTGAACCGACGCTTGCCGTGCTCATAGGCATGCTGGTGTGCCGCGTCCCGATCCTCAGGGGTGCCTTCTTTCGATCTAGCAAGATCCAAGAGAAAATTGTCGAGGCTGTCAGCCAAAACCATAACCATTGATGTCCCTTTGAACCTCTTCAGGATTTTCAGGGTCTCCTGAATATCTTGGACGGCATCATCGAGGGTAAACGGGATCGGATACGCGTCTTCAAGAGTCTTCACGATCTCCGCGTTCATGCTCCGCCCGTTACTCTCGGCGGTAGCCTTTATCCGGTCGCGTAGCCCGTCTGGCAGACGAAGAGGAAATTGGTCGGACCCACGTCCTGGTTTCTTGCTCATTACGATCTAATCCCCAGAAATGAAATCACAGTAATTTCTTTTCTCTTGACCCGCAACTAAATCACGGTAATTTACGTACATTACGGTGATTTCATTAACGAAAGGTTGCTCAAGTTGCCAGAAAAAGAAAAATCCGCGCTCGACCTAATTTGGGGAGCTGAGGCTATCGGTGAGCTGATAGGCAGATCCGCGCGCATAACTTTCCACATGCTGGAAAAGGGCGAACTTCCCGCGAAAAAGGTAGGCGGCCGTTGGGTGATCGAGCGCAGCAAGCTCATCGCCTTCTTCATGGAGGCCGCTTGATCATGTCTCAGAAAGCAAAAGGCCCGGCAGAGGCGGCAACCTCTCCGAGCCATGGATCAAATCCCATCCCCAGGAAGGATACGAAAATGAACAAGGCAAGTCTTAACACGTCGGCCGCGGCCGCGCCAGTAGCCGAAAGCCCTAAGAGTGTCGCGGACCTCTTTGAAGGACCGATCGATGACGCCCGCCGTATGGCCTCTATATTGGCCGGACTGCTGGAAGATGGTCTGTCACGGGATATGGCCGAATACGGTAGCCCCAGCCAGTATTACCTCACCCGCGACCAAGTCGAGAACACGCTGTTCTCGATCTACCAAGTGCAGGACTTCATCGACAAAATTCACGACGCGTTTGAGGAGGCAATTCGATGAGCTTCGAACTCTCACGCCGCCGCACTCTCGGCCTTCTCGCCAGCATCGCTGCTCCGACCACCGTCGCGCCAGCAAGCGAAAACCTTTCGTTTGCTATTTCCTCTGCGAAGGACATCAGCATCGACGACTTTCTTGCAAACGCGTCAGCGCCCGAGCGAGCTCGGTACCACGCGAAAGCGTTGGCTGAAGCCATGGGCGAAATCCATCCTGACTATTCTTGGCGTAGTCATGTCAGCCATGAGAGCCGCTTCTGCCTAGTCGTAGGGGACGATCGGCCGGTCCACGTCGTTCGGAAGGAGGCATGAAAATGGCTATTCCGTCCCTGGTAAGCCGGAAGATCTCCGATGTCGAAGATATTCTCGCGACCGTCCGATGCCTAAACGAAGCAATCTTCCTCGCTGCCGAAGGTCTCACCACGAGTGAGCACACCAACGCATTCCAGGCAATCTCCGACGAGATGGAAAACAAGCTCCTGATCGTACGTGACCGGCTGGACGAGATCCGGGAGGAGCTACAATGAAAGCGAACGAACCTCTCGATCCGTCGGATCTCGTCTACGAACTGGACAATCTCCGAGAGCTGATGGCGGTCGTCCACGAGCTCCTCATGGACATGGAGTACGTGCTTGCAGACGGTAGCCGCAACCGTGAGCTTGACCGTGTGTCGAAGCTTCACAAGGTCGGTTTCGATCTAGTTGCTAACATAGCAGCTGGTATCAGTCATTTCGATGTCCCTGGTACTTACGTGCGGGTTTCAGGTGCTTCCCAGAGCCAGCGGGGAGATGCTGCATGAGCAGTAAACACAAGCGAAAAGGCAAAGCCAAGTTCATCATGATCGAAGCTTACGTTAAGCGCAGCGCTGCCTGGAAGGCTCTGACCCCGATCGAGCGAAACGCCTACCTCGAAGTGAAGTGGCGCTATGACGGCCTGAACAACGGACGGATCGGCCTCGGCTGCCGTGAATTGGGTGACGAGCTCGGCATGGGCCGGGATACCGCGAAGCGGGCACTCAATCGGATCGCGGAAGTCGGCTTTATCGAGAAGACGAAGCCGAGCGCGTTCAACGTCAAAAACAGGGCTGTCACCGAATGGCGGCTCACGGAATACAAATGCGACGTGACCGGTGAATTGCCGACGAAAACCTTCATGCGTTGGCAGCCTGAGAAAAAACAACAGGCGCACCCATCGGACACACAGGCGCACCCATGCGACACCATCAAGGCAAAACCGGCTGAAAATGGGGGCTACAGGCGCACCTATGCGACTGTGGAGCCCAATTCTGCGATTTCACAGGCGCACCCATGCGACACATATAGATATACCATAGGGGGTAACGTCGATGCAGCGTGACGATCTACCGCTCTTCAACTGGACACGTCCTGTCCAGATCATCCCCTTCCCATCAGCAAACAGAGTCGGCCACGCACGCAAGATTGCCCGCCAGCTATCGAAGGCTAGGACAAACCGGGAAGCCGACTGCGTACTCTCTCGGGCTATCGATGCACATTCCAGGCAAATGTCGCGTGCTGGGGTCTCCGTTGATGAGGTCGAACAACAGCGCCGTGAATTCCTAGAGTTGATCGAAAAGCAGTGCCACCGGCTCAACGCACGTTGGCTCCCACAGATCCCTTGCCGCTCTGAAAGCCTCGAACCCGGAGGTGCCGCATGACCAAGTTGATCGACATCAAGCCGGGACAATGGGTTTTGGCTTTCTGCGAGTCGTACGGTCCAATGTTCAGGGCAATGCCAGAGCATCTAGAGATGTTCGCTCGTCGCGGTGGCGGTTGGGATAGCCACCGCGCGACCGAGATCTTTCATATCCATCGCGTCAGCAACGTGAAGCCAAAATCTTATTTCGCCGACGAGCGGATCGATCATCCCTTTGCTTTTCGGAAGGAACGGCTTTGGCGCTGCTATGTCATCGCCGCTGGATCATCGAAGGAGTCGATGATCCAGCTTCGCGACAAGCTATTCGCAGTTGGAGTCGAGACATCGGACCAGATCGAAGCGGAAATGTACCGGCGCATTGAGAAGTTCGCGGCGAGAAAGCGCGCGGCCGCAGAGCGCAAGATCCACCGTCTTCTACCTCACTTCTTTGGAGGTGCAGAATGACCAAGATCCTTAACGTCACCCGAAACGACGACGGCCAGTTCGAAATCACCGATCAGCTTGGCAAACTAGTTGAGGGGCCTTTCGAGACGAACGCAGCTGCCTGGAAGGCTCTCGATCGTCTCGACAACGAAGCCAGCCGGCCCACGAAGCCGAAGAGCAACAAAAAGGTGCTTTGGGGAAAGCCAGAAGTGCCGAAGTCGAAGAAGGGTCGCCGGAAGGCGAAGCTGCAGAAAGAGCTGCAGGATCGTCAGATGATGGCGAATGCCGGCAAGGCTGTCGGGTGGGTGCGGTCGATCGCTGCTACCAAATTCGATCCTGCTGGGGAGCGTGCTTATCGAGACTACAAGCTCGGTACGTTTGGTGCCGCCTCTGACGTCAAGCGTATCGATCCTGCAACCTACCTGGCCGAGAAGGCAGCGCGAGGTGAGCGCTGATGTCCATGGTCGAAGAACTCCCCGAGGACGTGCAGCAGCGCATGATGGAAAAGCTGCTCGGCAAGGTGAATGCCGAGCGCATCAAGACGGCGACCAAGGGTTTCCGGCCGATGCCTGTCCGAGTCGCCTACGAGTACTATCAAATGCCAGGGCAGTTTTTCAGGAACTGGCGGATCGATCGCATCGAGAACGGCAGAAAAGACCAGCACCTCGCGCACGCCGACAGCGAGGACTGCATTGCTGAAGTCGAGGCGCTGAAGCGCAAGGGCTTCACGGTGCGACAGGTGACGATGGGCCTCCAGCCGACAAAGGCTCAGCGCGAGCAAGCCCGAGCGGCTGGACAACAGCGCCGCAGCTCAATCATGAACCAGCTGAAGGATATCAAGATTTGAACATGCAGACGCTCAATCGAGCCTTCAACCCTTACAAGGAAGGCCTGCTGGCGAAGGAGACGCGCGCCGAGGAACTCCGGTTCCGTAAGGCTCGCCACGATGAAGGCAGGGCCGGCCAGTGGAAGCCAGCCGCTGACCTTTGGTTTGCCATCAAGGCAGCGCCAGGGTCTCAGCGCTCTCCATCGGCGCCTGCTAGCGACGATAGGGCCCCGAGCCTGAGCCTCATCGAGCGCAACCTCTCCAATGGCGGGTTCGAGTTCTTCATGCCAACCTACCGCATCGTCGTGAAGCATCATCGGAACAAGAAGTTGATCGAGCGCCGCTTCCCTATCTTCACCGGATATGTGTTCGTGAACCTGCCAACGCAGCAGTTCGTGCCTGTCGAGGCTGTCGAGGGCGTCGGCAAGCTCTTGAAATACAGCCGGACCTACGGCGAAGCATCGGAGCCGTTCAGCTTCCCGCAGGAAGTGATCGATCGCCTCCGCTACATGGTCTGGGAAGAGGACCAGAAATTCTTACTGGAGAAGGCATTGCGGATGCGGCAGGAGGAGGTCGATCGGGAACTGGTCGAGGTCAAGAAGGCTGCATCGAGAGCCAGCCGTAAGATCCGGAACGCTCAGCACTCCGAGCTGGCCGGTGGCTTGGCCCGCAGCCTCAGGGTGCCTTCATCGCGCGCTTTGGTTATGAAAACGATGGAGCAACTGTTAAAGCTTGGCTGATCCGCTTGAATTTGCATAACCATATGGTAAGTTCTGCGCACTGATTTGGTGGATGTGCAGTGCGCAGAGCGACGGTCCACCGCGGCCCCAAAAAAGGGTAAGCCGCACGATGGAAGAAATCCGTCTGAATGCAGGCTAGGCCCGATCAATGGAAATGAGCTTGTCTTCGAAGCTTACTTCCGGGTATTCAAGCCGGAAATTGTCACCAGCGACCTTGACGTAGGTGGCAATATCACCTTCTTCGGAAGCGGAAAATTCTAAAACAACAGATCTATCGGGATTCTTTTCGTCTCGAATAGTAACTTTCATGCGCATCCATCATTCTCCTATCTGGACTTTCCCTCGAAAGATATGCGGCTACAGCTGGCAGCGCATGTAGGCCACTCTCTTGTCACCGCGCTTATACCCTGTTCGAGGCGCCCTTGATGCTTCATCGATCACGTGGATCGAGAATGTCTCGTCGATCCGCAAATACTTCCACCCTTGACGCTCGCCGCTATTGCTGCCGCCGCGGACCTGCCAGACTAGCATGATGTCATTTCCGTCTTGGGTCGTCCCAACTGCGTGTACTTCGACAACGCGGGTATAGCCGTCGTACCGAAGCTCAAGGCATTGCCTCAGCCGCAATCCTTCACAAGGGGTATGCATGCGCATTCCGACTCACCTCGCTGCACCTGAACTAGGTGAGTTAACCGAATACATCGAAGAGTTGCAATGAGTGGTCGGCGCGTCCGGAGACGTTGATTGGGGAAGAAGCTTAAAACCATCCGTCCTTTGGTCTCTACGCTGCCTCCACTTGTAGGCAGACCGCAAGGCGAGAAGGCAAGAGACCACCACAGACGCCAAACCCAGCCATGGCGCGCCTGGTACAACACCCCGCGATGGGAAAGACTCAGGCGTCAGGCCTTCGAGCGTGACCTCTACACCTGCCAGCGTAGCGGAGAGATATGCTCTGGAACTGGCAATGATCAGAACTCACCGGTGGCCAACCACAAGATCCCGCATCACGGCGATGCGGCCCTCTTCTGGGACATCAACAACATCGAGACCGTGACCAAGCGCATCCACGACGGGCTCATCCAGTCCGAGGAGCGCAGGGCTGAAGTGTCCACAATCTAAGATTCCGCGCGAGCCTCGAAAGCTTCCTTTGGTAGGAGGCGCTGCATGAACGTTCGGAAGTTGCCAGGCGGGAGGTATTTCAGGAAGTGGAAGTATGCCAGCAAGTCCTTCATGTCCTTAGCGACCGGAGCGAGGCTGTTGATCGCGGCTAGCGCTACCTCATGGCTGGCCATTTGCGCGCGCAGCAGGTTTCCGTATTCCTCTTTCTCCGCCTCACTCAGGAACGTTGCCTTCTTTACTCGTGATAGGATCGAGTACATCACTCGGAAATACGGTCCGAGGCCCTTTTCTGCTCGCTTGTGAATATACTGAGTGTAGAGGTCCGCGACTCTCGATTGTGTAATCGGCGTCGGCGAGGAACGCTCCTTCAAGATCCAGTAGCGAGCTTCGGCCAAGGCTGCAGATACGGCTTGATTTCCACGGAATGGTTCCGTTGGTCGTTTCATCTGAGTTTGGGCTAGGTAATCACCGCTATGCGAGAAGGTGATTTCGTCTCGGAGTTCGCGCATCAGGCGAAGTAGCTCAAAGAAGGTTACGTCAAACTGTTGACGTCGTTGATCGAGTTGCTGGTCACGGAGGGCGTTAAATTGGATGACGAACGTGGCAATAACCGCGATGAAGCCAACAGCAGTGATGAGCGCATTGAAGCCACCGAAGGCGTCGCCCCAATCGCCGGCATCGCCAATCTTCTGCTCCAGACCTGCAAGGTGCGCGAGCCACGGTGAGGCAAAGAAGAAAAGAACCCAGAGAGCGAGAATAGCCACGCTCAACCCAACAACCCCAACAACCCACCACTTCATGCGTACCAACCCCTTACGTTGAGTGGAGGGAACCTATGCAACTGAAATGAACAATCGGTTGATGGGGGGGAGGGATAGACGTGAAACCGTCCTCAGGGCCGGAC
>Ga0102592_1001160_pt1 | contig 32118 bp, 32 predicted proteins | sample AraplaCol_mMF_r2_FD_76861 | JGI IMG/M metagenome (GOLD analysis project Ga0102592, IMG submission 76861) | Arabidopsis root microbial communities from North Carolina, USA - plate scrape MF_Col_mMF_r2 (SPADES assembly) (version 2) | ecosystem: Host-associated > Plants > Roots > Endosphere...
CGACGATTTCAACATCGAGAAGCTGCGCTACCACAAGATCGTCATCATGACCGACGCAGACGTGGACGGCGCGCATATCCGCACGCTGCTGCTGACCTTCTTCTACCGCCAGATGCCCGAGATCATCACCAACGGGCACCTCTATATCGCCCAGCCGCCGCTCTATAAGGCGAGCAAGGGCCGCAGCGAGGTCTATCTGAAGGACGATGCCGCGCTCGACCAGTATCTGGTCGATGCGGGCGTTGGCGGCACGATGCTCGATACCCAGGGCTCGCTGCGCAGCGGCGACGACCTGCGCGACCTGATCGAGCATGCCCGGCGCCTGCGCACCCTGATGCGCTATGTACCGCGCCGCTATTCGCCCGACATCATCGAAGTGCTGGCGCTCGGCGGCGGGTTCGATCCGGTGGCGACGCGCGAGCAGCGCGCCGCGAGCCTGACCACCACCGTCGCCCGGCTGGAAGCGGCCGATACCGAGGCGCGCTGGACGGCGCGGATCACCGAGGATGGCGGCTATCATTTCGAACGGCTGTGGCGCGGCGTGACCGATCACCACATCGTCGAGGCGGGCTTCCTGGTCTCGGCCGAGGCGCGCAAGCTGCACAGCCTCGCCGCCGAGCAGGCGCCGAGCTATCTCGTGCCCTCGAAGCTGGTCCCGTCCAAGGCGGCAGCCGCTGCCGAGGCCGAAGCGCCCGCGCCGGTGGAAGTCGACGAGAACGACGTGCCCGTCGCCGTGGGCAAGGGCGAGGCCCTGGTCTCGCGCCCGAGCCAGCTGCTCGACGCGATCCTGGCGTTCGGCCGCAAGGGCCTGTCGATCCAGCGCTACAAGGGCCTTGGCGAGATGAACGCCGAGCAGCTCTGGGAGACCACGCTCGATCCGGCCAACCGCTCGATGCTGGTGGTGCAGATCGACCAGGCCGATGTCGCCGACGAGATCTTCACCCAGCTGATGGGCGACGTGGTCGAGCCGCGCCGCGACTTCATCCAGGAGAATGCGCTGAGCGTGGCGAACCTGGACGTCTGACGACTTCCTTCTCCTCCTCCCCATTGGGGAGGGGGAGACCAGCTATCACCGCATCACCAGATCGCGCGGAAAACCGGCCGCGAGGTGATCGATCAGCGCGCGCACGGCGGGCGGCAGCCCGCGGCGCGTCGTGAAGACCAGGTGCACGATCCCCTGCACCCCGCGCCATTCCGGCAGCACGCGCACAAGCCGGCCCGCCTTCAGCGCTTCGAAGCAGACATGATCGGGCAGGATCGCGACGCCCAGCCCGTCGATCGCGGCATTGCGGACGCTCGCCATGTCCTCGCAGCCCAGCCGCGGCTCGACGCGCAGCACATGGGTGCGCCCCGCTTCGGTCTCCAGATGCCATTCCAGATCGTCCGCTGAATCGCTGGTCGCGAGCGCCGGGACCTGGGCCAGCTGCTCGATCGTCTCGATCCGGTTCGCCAGCTGCGGGCTGGCGACGACGACGCGCGTCGACTTGCCCAGAGAGCGCATTGTCAGTGCCGCATCGCTGGTCAGGCTGGCGCGGACGCGGAGCGCAAGGTCGACCCGCTCGGCGATCAGGTCGACCGGGCGATCGGTCGCCACCAGCTGGAGCCGGACCCTGGGATAGCGCAGCAGGAAGGACGAGATCAGCCCGGCGATCGGCTCGAGCATACCGGTGGGGCAGCTGAAGCGGATGCGGCCATGCGGCTCGGCCTGGGCCTGCATCACCAGCGCCTCCGCCTGTTCTGCCTCGGCGAGTATCGCGCGGCAGCGCTCGTAGAAGGCCTGGCCGGTATCGGTGACGCGGAAGCGCCGGCTCGACCGCTCGATCAGCCGCAGCCCGAGCCGCTCCTCCAGCCCGGCGACGCGGCGGCTGAGCTTCGACTTGGGCTCGCGCAACGCCCGCCCCGCCGCGGCGAACCCGCCATGCGCGACGACTTCGGCGAAATAGGCATAGTCGTTGAGATCCACTCGCATCATCGTTCCTCCAGTGGAACGCTAAGTGCCATATTCGCCGGCTACACGCATCATCGTTCACGCTGCATCTGAGAGGGGCAACGGCGCTTTGCCGAAACCCGAAGGAGACAGACGATGGCGAACAAGTTCCAGGACAAGGTGGTGGTGGTGACCGGTGGCACGAGCGGCATCGGCCTGGCCACGGCAAAGGCATTCGCGGACGAGGGCGCATCGGTGTTCGTCACCGGCCGCCGCCAGGACGCACTCGACGCCGCGGTGAAGGCGATCGGCGGACGAGTGACCGGGGTACGCGGCGACATGGCCCAGCTCGCCGATATCGACCGGCTCTATGACGCGGTCCAGCAGCAGCACGCCCAGATCGACGTGGTGTTCGCCAATGCCGGTGGCGGCGAGATGGCCCCGCTGGGCGCGATCAGCGAAGAGCATTACGAGAAGACCTTCGCCACCAATGTGAAGGGCGTGCTGTTCACCGTGCAGAAGGCGCTGCCGCTGCTCAAGGACGGCGCCTCGGTGATCCTGACCAGCTCGACCACCAGCATCTCGGGCACGCCGGCGTTCAGCGTCTATTCGGCGACCAAGGCGGCGATCCGCAACTTCGCGCGCAACTGGATCCTCGACCTCAAGGACCGCCACATCCGCGTCAACGCCGTGAGCCCCGGCGTGACCGATACGGCCGGGCTGAACGAACTGTTCGGCGGCGGCGCGCAGGCCGAGGGCACCAAGGACTATCTGGCGAGCCTGATCCCCGCGGGCCGGGTCGGCCAGCCCGAGGAGATCGCCAAGGCGGTGCTGTTCCTCGCCTCCGACGATGCCAGCTTCGTCAACGGCGTCGAACTGTTCGTCGATGGCGGCCAGGCCCAGATCTGACGACGATATTCCCCCGGGGGCCAGGCTCCGGGGGACCGCGTGAAGGAGGTAGAGATGGTACCGAACAGCGAATCCCCCGACCGTATCCGCGAATTGCTGCTGCGCAATCTCGCGGAGGTGTTCGGCGAAGGCGATGGGACCCGCCGCCGCGCCGCGATCGAGCAGCTCTGGGCCGAGGACGGCGTGCTCTACGCACCGACCGGGCCGATCACCGGCCATGCGGCGATCGCCGAGTTCGCCGGCGCGCTGCGGGCGACGCATCCCGACTTCGCCTATGCGCCGGGCGCTCCGCAGATGCTCCACAATGCCGGGCGGCTCGGCTGGGGATCGGGACGGCCGGGCGAAGCGCCCGCTTATACCGGCTGGGACTTCATCCTGGTCGAGGGCGGCAGGATCGCCGCGCTCTAAGTGTTCCTCGACGAAGGGTCGGCGGAAGCCCGGCGCATGCAGGACGCCGTTGGAAGCTGAGCAAGCATCGGGGCTGGCCTTTTACGCAAGGGCCAGCCTTCGATCATGACTTGCGATTGATAGTGAATCGCAATAATCGATCGGCAACTGCTTTCCACGGGGGCCGATCATGCGATTTCCGAAACTGATCCTGCTGGGCGCTCTCGGCGCGATCGCGCTGGGCAGTGCCGCCCAAGCGCACATGCCCTATCTGCTCCCCACCCTGTTCGACGTGGGCAAGGGCGATCACGTCACCGTCACCTCGGCATTCGGCGAGGATGCGTTCGTGCCCGAGATCGGCATGAAGGACGCGCCCTTCCACTTCATCAAGCCCGACGGCACCCGCGGCGAAGTCGGCAAGCCGACCTATCTGCGCGACCTGACCATCTTCGAGGCGGACCTGTCGGCCGAGGGCACCTATCGCCTGACCACCGGCCAGCGGCTCGGGCGGCTGGGCAAGATGTATTTGGTCGGCGGCAAGTGGATCATCGCCGGCGAGGATGGCGCGCCGCCCGCCGGCGCGCGCGAAGTGGCGGTGCAGAGCACGACGCTTGCGGAGGCCTATGTCACGCGGGGCGCAGCGAGCAGCGGCGCGCTCAAGCCGATCGGCACCGCGCTGGAAGTGCAGCCGATCACCCATCCGGGCGAGATCAGCGCGGGCAGCGACGCGAAGTTCAGGCTGCTGTTCGACGGCAAGCCGCTGGCGGACACCGAAGTCACGCTGCTCCGGGCCACCGGCAACTACGACGGCAAGAAGATCGTCGGCACGGTCAAGTCCGACGCGCAGGGCAATTTCGCGCTGCGCCCGGGCGATGCCGGCCTCTACCTGATCCTCGTCCGACACCGCACCGAGGCGCCGGCGGGATCGGCGACTCCCTATCGCAGCTATACCTATACGCTCGCCTTCGACGCGGCCTGAGCGCACCCCGGCGGTACGGCTCGTCGCCGCGCCGCCACGACATGACGCACTATCCACGCGCCGGTGTGGATTTGTTCACCGATCGGCGGCAGTCCCGCGCCGGGGACAACATCAAGGCGTAGGTAATGGGGGCAAGGTTCGAACGAGGGTTGGCATTTGCCATTGCGGCAATGCTGCTTTCGCCCTGCGCGATCTCCCATGCCAACGCGCCCGGCCTGGCGCCCGAAGCCGCGATCGCCACCGGCGAGGCCAGCTATTATGCCGACCGTTTCGCCGGCAAGCGCACCGCGAGCGGCGAAGCCTATGACCCCAGCGACTTCACCGCCGCGCACCGCAGCCTGCCCTTCGGCACCCGCGTGCGCGTCACCGATGTCGAGACCGGCCGCAGCGTGGTCGTTCGGATCAATGACCGCGGCCCTTGGGGCAAGGGTCGGCTGATCGACGTCTCCCGCGCCGCCGCGAAGGAAATCGGGCTTGCCCGCCGGGGCCGGGGCACCGTCTCGATCGCGCTGGCGGAAGACGAAGAAGCGCCCGCGACCGGCGCCGAGACCAGCGAAGACTAACGAAACGCCCAGCGCAGCGTGTTGGCGACCCCGCGCGTGCCGAGACGCACCGCGGGCGTAGCCAGCCCGGCGCCCGAAAGCCCGTGCATCGTCCGCGCCCAGCCGGGCAGCAGGTCCACCGCCGCGCCGAAGGTGAGCGCCTGGAAGGGCCTCACCGCCACGCTCGGCGCGGGCTGGTCGAGCACCATCCGCGCGACTTCGCGGGTGCGCGCATCGACCACCAGTTCGGGACGTATCCGCGCGATCAGCGCATCCGCCTCGGCCCGGCTGCGCGGCACGTCCACCGTGCCCAGCGCCTCGGCGATGCGGGCGAAATCGGCGAAATAGCTGTCCTGATCCGCGCGCGACATGTCCGGCTCGGCATAGCGAAGCCAGGCATCGAGGAAGCTCACTGCCTCGGTTACATGCACCCAGGCGAGCAGGTGCGGATCGTCGGCAGCATAGGGCGTGCCGTCCGGCAGCACGCCCTTCACGCGGGTGTGCACGTCGCGCACCTTCGCGATCATCTCCTCGGCCTCGGCAGCCGAGCCATAAGTGGTAACCGCGATGAAGCGCGCAGTGCGCCGCAACCGGCCGAGCATGTCGCCGCGGAAGGTGGAATGGTCCCAGACCCCCGCCAGCACCGCGGGGTGGAGCATCTGGAGGAGCAGCGCGGTCACCCCGCCGACCATCATCGTGGTGACGTCGCCGTGCACCCGCCACACCACCGATTTCGGCCCGAACAGGCTCTCGTCCGGCTTGCGCTGGACCGGCTTCTCGCCGCGCGCCGAATCGTTGAACACCGCGCGCACCTGGCCGATCAGCGCTCCGCGGAGCCGTTTCGCGATGCCGTCGGCGGGACTCATGTGCCCAAGCTAGGGACTAACAGCTTTCCTGCAACCGCCCGTTTCCGTTACGGCCCCGCGCTGATAGGGTGTCATGACGTCAGTTCCCGGGGGTTGAGTCTTGCTAAGATCGACGCGAATCCGCGCGCTTGTGCTCGCCGCCGCCTGCGGGCTGCTGGCGACTGCCGGTGCCGCGCAGATGCAGCCGATCAATGCCGGCACGGTGATGGATTCGGTCGCGCGGCTGAAGCCCGGCCAATATATCTGGGTGCCCGAGATCGCTCCCAGGGGCCCGATGCTGGTGGTGGTCAACATCGCCACCCAGCGCGTTGTCGCCTATCGCAACGGCGTGCCGATCGCAGTCTCCACCGTATCGACCGGCAAGGCGGGGCACCGCACGCCAACGGGCGTGTTCACCATCCTCCAGAAAGCCAAGTGGCACCGATCGAGCAAATATTCGAACGCGCCGATGCCGTTCATGCAGCGGCTGACCTGGTACGGCATCGCGCTGCACGCCGGGAGCCTGCCCGGCTATCCCGCCTCGCATGGCTGCATCCGCCTGCCGCACGAATTCGCCCGGCTGCTGTTCGACGAGACCGACCTGGGCATGACCGTGATCGTCACCAACCAGGCGCCGGCGCTGCGCGTGGGCGCCAAGCCGACCAGCCCCGCCTTCCCCGCCGGCCCGGCAGTGTGGCGCCCCGAGCTGTCGCGTTCGGGCCCGGTCTCGATCGTGGTCAGCGGCGCCGATCGGCGGATGGTGGTGCTGCGCAACGGCGTCGAGATCGGATCGGCGCCGGTGGCGTTCGACGGGGTGATCGAGCGCACCCAGGCCTATGTTCTGCAGGATGTGACGGGCGGCGACTATCGCTGGCAGCGCATGACCCTGCCCGGCGAGAGCAGCCCCGCCGCCAGCTACGCCGCGCCCGATGCCGGCCGCTTCCAGGGCAGCGATCCGTTCCGCCGCGCGCTGGCCGAAGTGGTCGGGCCCGGCACCACCATGGTGGTGATCCCCGATTCGCTCGGCCTCGGCCCCGATCTCGCCCCGCCGACCCAGGATCCGGACGCGCTGATCGAGAACGACCCGGGCGTGGCCGACTGGATGGAGGATACCAGCGTCCTCTCGCGCTGATCAGCGCCGATTCCTCAGACCTTTGCGACGACAAGCGAAACTAAACACGGCCCCAAGCGCTTTCGCGTTGACCTCGTAACATTTCGCAGTGCAGCAACGCGCCTCATGGCTAGCCTCGCAATCGCAAACAACGAGGATGTTCGCTTCCTCGGTCGGCTCCTCGGCAACGTGATCCGTGCCTATGGCGGCGAGGAGCTGTTCAAGCGCATCGAATATATCCGCTCCACCTCGGTCGACCGCGCGCGCGGTGTCGCCGGATCGGGTTCGGTCGATCGCGGGCTCGACCGGCTGAGCCTCGACGAGACGCTCGATTTCACCCGCGGCTTCATGCTGTTCTCGATGCTCGCCAACCTGGCCGAGGATCGCCAGGGCGTCGCGACCGAGAAGGATGCCGACATCGCCTCGGCGCTCAAGCGGCTGGAGGGCGAAGGCATCGGCCGCGACGCGGTGATGGCGCTGCTCGATCAGGCGCTGGTCGCCCCGGTGCTCACCGCGCACCCCACCGAAGTGCGCCGCAAGTCGATGATCGACCACAAGAACCGGATCGCCGAGCTGATGCTGCTGCGCGACCGGGGCGTGGCCGAGACCGAGGATGGCGACCAGGTGGAGGAAGCGATCCTCCGCCAGATCGCCCTGCTGTGGCAGACCCGGGTGCTGCGCCGCGAGAAGCTGGGCGTCGCCGACGAGGTCGAGACCGCGCTTTCCTATCTGCGCGACATCTTCCTGCCCGTGCTGCCGGCGCTCTATGCCCGCTGGGACCGCGCGCTTGGTGGCCGCGCACCGTCGTTCCTGCGCCCGGGAAGCTGGATCGGCGGCGACCGCGACGGCAATCCCTTCGTCACCGCCGATTCGATGCAGTTCGCGCTGGCCCGCGCCGCCGAGGCGGTGCTCGGCTATTATCTCGACGCGGTGCACGCACTGGGCGCCGAGCTGTCGATCTCGACCGAGCATGTCCAGGTGAGCGAGGCTTTGCTCAAGCTCGCCGAGGCCAGCCATGACGAGGCCAAGAGCCGCGCCGACGAGCCCTATCGCCGCGCGATCACCGGCGTCTATGCCCGGCTTTCGGCCACGCACGAGAAGCTGACCGGCAAGGCCCCGCCCCGCCCCGCCGCGATCGCCGCCGAGCCCTATGCCACCCCGACGGAGTTCCGCGAGGAACTGGTGATCGTCGCGCATGCGCTGGCCGAGGAAGGCCAGGGCCCGCTCGCCACCGGCGGCGCGCTCGGCCGGCTGATCCGCGCGGTCGAGACCTTCGGCTTCCACCTCGCCACGCTCGACATGCGCCAGAACAGCGCGGTGCACGAGCGCGTGATCGCCGAGCTGCTCAAGGCCGGCGGCGTGACCGAGGACTATGCCGCGCTCCCCGAGGACAAGCGCGTCGAGATCCTGCGCAAGGAGCTGGCCAATGCCCGGCCGCTGACCAGCCCCTATGCCGAATATTCGGAGGAGACCGCCTCCGAGCTCGCCATCGTCCGTGCTGCGGCGCAGGCGCATGCCAAGTACGGCCGCCAGTGCATCACTCATTACATCGTCTCGATGGCGCAATCGGTGTCGGACCTGCTCGAGGTCCATATCCTGCTCAAGGAAGCCGGCCTCTACATCCCCGGCGACGAACCCCAGGCGCACATCATGGCGATCCCGCTGTTCGAGACGATCGGCGATCTCGAAGGTGCGCCGGCGATCATGGAAGCCTGGCTCGGCCTGCCCGAAGTCGCGACGATCGCGGCGAAGCGCGGCCATCAGGAAGTGATGATCGGCTATTCCGACTCCAACAAGGATGGCGGCTACCTGACCTCGACCTGGCAGCTGTCGCGCGGCTCGACCGCGCTGAAGCCGGTGTTCGAGAAGGCCGGCCTGGGCATGCAGCTGTTCCATGGCCGCGGCGGCGCGGTGGGGCGTGGCGGCGGCTCGAGCTTCGCGGCGATCCTCGCCCAGCCCAAGGGCACGGTGCAGGGTCGCATCCGGGTGACCGAGCAGGGCGAGATCATCGCGGCGAAATACGGCACGCGCGAAAGCGCCCAGACGAACCTCGAGGCGATGGCTTCGGCGACCTTGCTCGCGAGCCTGGAGCCCGAGAAGCTGAACAAGGCCGATGCCGAGCGCTTCGCCGCGGCGATGGACCAGCTCTCGGACACCGCGTTCAAGGCCTATCGCGGGCTGGTCTATGAGACCGAGGGCTTCACGACCTTCTTCCGCCAGGCGACGCCGATCGCCGAGATCGCCGGGCTGAAGATCGGCTCGCGCCCGGCCAGCCGCAAGAAGAGCGACGCGATCGAGGACCTGCGCGCGATCCCCTGGGTGTTCAGCTGGGCGCAGGCGCGGATCATGCTGCCGGGCTGGTACGGCGTCGGCCAGGCGCTCGAGCAGTTCGAGGACAAGGGCCTGCTGCGCGAGATGGCAACGGCCTGGCCGCTCTTCGCCTCGACGCTGGCCAACATGGAGCAGGTCCTCGCCAAGTCCGACATGGAGATCGCCGCGCATTATGCCGCGCTGGTCGAGGACGAGGGACTGCGCGACGCGATCTTCGGCCGGATTCGCGAGGGCTGGCAGAAGACGCAGGACGGGCTGCTCCAGGCGACCCGCCAGACGCGGCTGCTGGAGAAGCATGCCGGGCTGGAGACGTCGATCCGCCTGCGCCTGCCCTATATCGAGCCGCTCAACCTGCTGCAGATCGAGCTGCTGAAGCGCCACCGTGCGGGCGAGGAGGATCCGCGGATCGGCGAGGGCATCCTCCTCTCGATCAACGCGATCGCGACGGCGCTTAGGAATAGCGGCTGACCCAAATCCTCCCTCGGAGCGCAGCTCCGGGGGAGGGGGACCGCCGCCGAAGGCGGTGGTGGAGGGGGAACACGCCTCCCACTCAGGCTTCCGCTGATGGCCAGACCCCTCCACCATTCGCTGCGCGAATGGTCCCCCTCCCCCGCTTCGCGAGGGAGGATTTTTCTAGTCCAAGAACGGCGCCGCCACCTCCGCCGGCACGCGGATCAGCCGGCCGCTCGCCCGTTCGATGATCGCCCAGGTGGTCTTTGCCTCCACCCGCACCTTGCCGTCCGCGCCGGTGAACTTCATGTGCCGGTCGAAGCGTGCCCCGCGCGGGGGCTCGGGAACCCAGGTTTCGGCGACCACCGTCTCGCCCTCGGTGACGTTGCCGCGATAATCGATCTCGTGCCGGGTCACGACCCACATATAGGCGTCGCTATGTTCCGGCGCGGCGACGGCGTACCAATGCGCCACCGCCACGTCCTGGATCCACTTCACCCAGACGGCATTGTTGACATGGCCGAGCTCGTCGATGTCCTCGGGCCCGGCGGTGATGGTGGCGGTGTAGCTGGCCATGCGCGCCTTCTAGCTTAACCAATTCCGGAAGCGCAGCCTTCATCGTGTCGGCTTATCCCGACGCGATGATCCCACGCCGCCCCTCCCGGATCTTCCGCAGCCGCTGGGCCGCCCTGTTCTGGGCGGCCGGCGTGATCTTCACCGCCGTCACCTTCATCGGCTTCGGCGACAAGGAGAGCCACCAGGCGGCGGCCGCGCTCGAGGACGCGACCGGCGCCAATATCAGCGATGGCGACCTGGCGGTGCTGCGGAACTTCGCAGGGGGTTGATCCATCGTCATCCCGGCCCTGAGCCGGGGCGGCGCAGTTCAGCGGCGGATCGCCGTGCAGGCGATCGGCGGCTGGCCGGGCGCTTCGAACGACATGTCGTCGCCCTTGCCCTGGAAGACCGTGCCTCCGTCCGAATAGCGGATGCCCGATGCCATGCGCTCCTGCTTCAGCCGGATCGTCCGCCCGGCGCGGGTGAGCGTGGCCGTCCCCTTGTCGGGATCGAAGCGCGCCACGATCCGCACCCCGTCCATGCAGCGGAAGCGGGCCTCGCTGTCCTTGGCGATCGGCGCCTTGTCGAGCGGTGCCGGCGATGCGTCGGCGGTGATGTTGGTCTCCTCGCTCTGCACGATGTTGGTATTGGCCGCAGGCGGCTGGCTGGAACAGGCAGCGAGGGCGAGCAGGGCGATGGGAGTCAGGCGCATCCGGGGTCCTTGTTCGTCGGGAACGAAACGAACGTCTAGCCGGATGCGCCTGTTCCGTCAGTCCTCCAGCGGACGATTGCCGACGAATCCGAGCCGGGTGATGCCCGCACGCTTCACTACGGCGAGGATGCCGTCGAACCGCTCGTATCGCGCCTCTGGATCGGTCTGGAGATGGAGCGTCGCGCCGGACTGCTGGAGCGCCGCGAGCCGATCGGGCAGGGCCGCATCGGGCACCGCCACGCCGTTCCAGGTGAGTGCGCCCTGGCGGTCGATGGCGAGGACGGCCGGGGGCAGCTGCTCGGTGACGATGTCGGGGCCGGAAGGCAGGTCGACCGGCACCTCGTGGCTGGCGATCGGAATGGCGATGATGATCACGACGAGCAGCACCAGCATCACGTCGATCAGCGGCGTGATGTTGATCGCACCGATCGGAGCGGTATCGGGGATGCGACGAGCACGGACGACACGGGCCATGGCACTTCTCCTCGTTATGATGTTGTAACATCACATAGAGGGATGGGGATGGCAATGCCCTTCTCCCTCTCCCCTTCAGGGGAGAGGGCCGGGGAGAGGGGGGCTCGAATCGATGGGACCGGGCACGAGGTCAGGTCATGCCCCTCTCCCCTGCCCTCTCCCCGCCTGCGGGGAGAGGGAGAAGGACTAACAATTCTCGTATTTCCAGTTGCGCCGCTTGCCCTGGCGCATCCAGCCCACCGCCTCGGCGACACGCTTGGCTTTCGTCTCCGGGCGCTTGGCCTCGGCGATCCATTCGCAATATTCGCGGCGGCAGCCGGGCGGGAAGGCGTTGAAGGTGGCCGCCGCGGCGTCGTCGGCCGCAAGCGCCTCGGTAAGCTCGGGCGGCACTTCGGCCTCGGGCTTGGGCGCCGCCCGCGAGCGGGCCGGCTTCGCCGCACCGAGCAGCGCCACCGCCTCGCGGATCAGCCGCTCGACCTCCTCGGCCGGCGGCAAATCGTCCAGCGACTCGATCCGGCCGAACTGGCCCATCGCCTCGCCTTCCTTGCCGGTCTCATTGTCCTGGCGGTTCCAGAAGCCGAAGCTCGCATGCGCCTTGAACGACGCCATGTTGGCGAGCGGCTTGCCGCCGAGCGTGAAGAAGGGATGCGACCATTTGATCGTCTCCTCCACCTCCGGCACCGCGGCGTGGAAACGATCGCGGATCCATGAGAGGATCGGCCGCGCAAATTCGGCGCGGCCTTCGATATAGCTGTCTATCCTGGGATCCCTGGCCATGGGGCGGCATGTTCCGCCGCCCCGTGGCACAGGTCAATACGTAGCGATGTCAGGGCTCGAGCGCATCCTCGTCGGCATCGTCGAGATCGTCGTCGTCCTCGAGGTCGTCCTCGTCGAAATCCTCCTGGACCTCGTCCTCGGAGATGGCGCGCGCGTCTTCCTCGGCGTCGTCATCCTCCTCGCCGATCTCTTCGTCGATCATGCGGAGGTCGTCCGCATCGTCATCGTCGTCATCGCCATAATCGGGCGCGAGATCGGTCAGGAGGTTGCCGTCGCTCGGGCCATCACTGGTCGTCTCGAGGATCTCGGCGCGCTGGCTCTCGTCATAGCCTTCCTCGTCGAAACCGTCGTCGCCCGGACCACGCCCCGGAACCTGATAGCCACCCATCATCTACCTCGTGCCTTGGCGCCCGCCACGGCGGCGGACCTCATGAAGTGCGAACGGCGGGGAAGGCCCGAGCGTTCCCTCAGCTGGGCCGGAACATCCGTCCGCGCTCGGTGACCAGCACTACCACGAAAGCGATAAGGCCCATAAGCAGGAATCCGGCATAGAGCGGCACGGTGGTGCCGTCGAATGCCTGGCCGATCGCCGCGCCGATCAGCGCCGAGCCAAGCGTGGTGACGAAGCCCTGCAAGCTGGAGGCAGTGCCGGCGATCTCGCCCATCTTCTCCATCGCCATCGCCGAGAAGTTGGAGGTGGAGAGGCCCACGCAGCCCATCATCAGCGCCTGGAGGATGGTGAAGCTCCAGATCGATTCGAGATCGGTCCAGGCAATGGCGAGGTGGATCGCGGCGAAGACGATCATGCCCATCAGCGCGGTATGCGAGATCCGGCGCATGCCGACCTTCATCACCAGCCGCGAATTGAGAAACGAACCGAGGGCCATGGTCGAGGCGACGCAGGGAAAGACCACGGCGAGCAGCTGCGGCGCGTGGAACACGTCCTCCATCACCTGCTGCACCGATCCGATGAAGCCGAACATGCCGCCCGACAGCAGCATGATCCCGATGGTGTAGCCCACCGCCTGGCGGTCGCGCAGCATCAGGGCATAGTCGCCGATCACGCGCACCGGGTTGAGCGACAGCCGCGCCTCCTGCCCCAGCGTCTCGGGCATGCGCAGCCAGAACCACAGCACCACCAGGGTCGCGACGCCGCCGATCCCCCAGAAGATCAGCCGCCACGACCCGGCATAGAGGATCAGCTGCCCCAGGCTCGGCGCGACGATCGGCGCGGCCATGAAGACGATGAAGGCCAGGCTCATCACCCGCGCCATCGAACGCCCGGCGAAACAGTCGCGCACCAGCGCCACCGAGACGACGCGCGCGCCGGCGGCCGAGGCGCCCATCGCCGCGCGGGCGATCAGCAACAGGGTGAAGCTGCCCGATGCCGCCGCCACCACGCTGGTCACCACATAGGAGGTCAGCGCGATCGCCAGCACCGGGCGCCGGCCGAACCGGTCCGAGAGCGGGCCATAGATCAGCTGGGCGAAGGCGAAGCCGATCAGGAAGGCGGTGATCACATACTGGCGGTGATTGGGCTCGTCGATGCCCAGGCTCGCGCCGATCGCCGGCAGGGCGGGCAGCATCGAATCGATGCCGAGCGCGGTCAGCGCCATCATCGCGGCGATCAGGCTGACGAACTCGCCGAACGCGAGCGGCGCCTTGTTCTGCGAGTCTGCGGTAAGGTGCGGCTCTTCCATGCCGGCGCAAATGGCGCATCGCGGCCGCTACGTCACCCCCAAAGCCAGCGCCATTGTTGCGCAGCCCATGCGCTTGCGTTAGTGTATTGTTTTAATGACACACTGCCGGAGAGTGAAGATGCGTCGCCTGTCCCTGCTGCTGGTCCTTCCCCTCGCGCTCGCTGCCTGTGACGGCAAGGGCGGCACCTCGGTCTCGATCAACGCGACCTCGGACGACGGCGACAATTCCACCTTCACGATGAACAACGGCACCATGGCGATCAAGGGCGAGGGCTTCGAGGGCAGCGTCAAGGTGCCCGCGATCAAGATGACCGCCGAGAATTTCGACATGAACGGGGTGAAGCTCTATCCCAACTCGACGATCACCAGCTTCAACGTCGACGCCCAGGATCACCCGGGCGAGGCGAAGGACCAGGGCAAGGTCGTCGCCGCCTTCACCAGCCCCGCCGCGCTCGCCACCGTCCAGAGCTGGTTCCGCGACAAGCTGACCGCCAAGGGCTTCAAGTTCGGCGAAAAGGGCAATGGCTTCGCCGGCACCACCGAGGACGGCGAGCGCTTCACCCTCGATCTTTCTGCCGATGGCGGCGACAAGACCAGCGGCAAGATGGAGATCGTGGGGAGCTAGGTTCCGTTACCAAAGCCGAGCTGTTCTCCGGCGAAAGCCGGAGCCCAGGTTTCTCTGCCGACTCGCTTGTGACCCTGGGCCCCGGCTTTCGCCGGGGAACTGGGAGGGGATGCGTCCACCCGCCCCCGCGCCCCTTGTCGCGCCAGCCCCCGCGGGTCTAACTGGCCGGCAAGGAGACTCGTACTATGGCAACAGTTCTCGACGAGGTGCCTCTCGTCTCGATGGCCGGGCAGGCGAACGACCCGCAGGGGTTCGCCCAGGAATTCGGCCAGTCGTTCCGCCGCTTCGGCTTCGCGATGGTCTCGGACCACGGCGTGCCGCAGGACCTGATCGACCGCGCCTGGGCCAAGACCAAGGAATTCTTCGCCCTCCCCGAGGAAGAGAAGCGCCAGTACCACATCCCCGGCGGGGGCGGCGCGCGCGGCCTGACGCCGTTCAAGACCGAGATCGCCAAGGGCGCGACGCATGTCGACCTGAAGGAATTCTGGCATATCGGTCGCGAGCTGGCCAAGGGCCATCGCTTCGAGGCGCAGATGGCGCCGAACATCTGGCCGCATGCGCCGGAGGGCTTCAAGGAGACCTTCCTCGAGCTGTTCCAGGCGCTGGACGATGCCGGCGACCGGCTGCTCTCGGCGATCGCGCTCTATCTCGGCCTCGAGCCCAACTGGTTCGACCGCGCAGTGAAGGACGGCAATTCGGTCCTCCGCCTGCTCCACTATCCGCCGGTGCCCGCCGATGCCCCCGAAGTGCGCGCCGGCGCGCATGAGGACATCAACCTGATCACGCTGCTGCTCGGCGCCGAGGAAGCCGGGCTCGAGCTGCTCGACAAGGACGGCCGCTGGCTGCCGGTCAAGCCGCCCGAAGGCGCGATGGTGGTCAATGTCGGCGACATGCTCCAGCGCCTGACCAACCATTATCTGCCCTCGACCACCCACCGCGTGGTCAACCCGCCGGTCGAGCGCCGCGGCACCCCGCGCTATTCGATGCCTTTCTTCCTGCATCCGGCGCCGGACTTCCTGATCGAGACGCTGCCGTCGACGATCACCGACGAGAATCCGAACCGCTACCCGACCCCGATCACCGCGCACGACTATCTGTTCGAGCGGCTGGTCGAGATCGGGCTGATCAAGAAGTAATGTGGAAATGGCTGGCGATCGGCATCGGCATATTGTCGGTGCCGGTCGCCTTCATCCTCTCGCAGTCCTGGATGCAAGGCGCGACGCTGCATGAAGCGGTTGGCTGGGTACTCGCCGGAATCCTGGCAGCCCAGCTGACCGCGCTGGTGCTGCGCAAGTGGCGCGTTTCGCTGATCGCCCCCCTGCTTGCCCTCGTCCTCCTCGCCGCCGACGCCCAGTGGCTGGGTCCCTGCCACGACGGCTGCTCGGTCACCATCCAGGTGCCCGCGTCATCCCGGTGAAGAAAAGCTTCTTCCCCTCCCCCGAAAGCTGGGGTTAGGGGTGAGCGGTTCCATTCTTCGGGGGATATTCGTGACCGAACCGCTTCGTATCGCACTTGCAGGCCTTGGCACCGTCGGCGCGGGCGTCATTCGCCTGATCGACGCGAATGGCGAGCTGATCGCCCGCCGTGCCGGCCGGCCGATCGAAGTGGTCGCCGTCTCCGCCCGCGACCGCGCCAAGGACCGCGGCGTCGACATCACCCGCTTCGACTGGGTCGACGACACCACCGAACTGGCCCGCCATCCCAAGGCGGACGTGGTCGTCGAGCTGGTCGGCGGATCGGACGGCCCGGCGCTAACCCTCGCCCGCGCCGCGCTCGCCGGCGGCAAGAGCTTCGTCACCGCCAACAAGGCGATGATCGCGCATCACGGGCTCGAGCTGGCCAATGCCGCCGAGGGCGCGGGCCTGGCGCTCAAGTTCGAAGCCGCGGTCGCCGGCGGCGTGCCGGTGATCAAGGGCCTGCGCGAAGGCGCTGCGGCGAACGAGATCGCCCGGGTCTATGGCATCCTCAACGGCACCTGCAATTTCATCCTGTCCAAGATGGAAGCGGAAGGGCGCGACTTCGCCGAGATCCTCGCCGAGGCGCAGCGCCTGGGCTATGCCGAGGCCGATCCGAGCTTCGACATCGACGGCGTCGATGCCGCGCACAAGCTGTCGATCCTCGCCAGCCTGGCGTTCGGCACCCAGCCGGCGTTCGACCAGGTCGCGATCACCGGCGTGCGCCATGTGCTCGCCGCCGACATCGCCGAGGCGGCGTCGCTCGGCTATCGCATCCGCCTGCTCGGCCTGGCCGAGGCCAATGGCCACGGCCTGTTCCAGCGCGTCCACCCGCATCTCGTGCCGCTCAGCCATCCGCTGGCGCATGTCACCGGATCGACCAACGCCGTGGTCGCCGAGGGCAATTTCGTCGGCCGGCTGCTGTTCCAGGGCGCCGGCGCGGGCGACGGCCCGACCGCGAGCGCCGTGGTCGCCGACCTGATCGACATCGCCCGCGGCGAATTTGGCCCGCCCTATGCGATGCCCGCCGCCGCGCTTGCCCAGCCGGGCGCCGCCGATGCCGGCGAGCGCACCGGCCGCGCCTATGTGCGCTTCACCGTGGCCGACAAGGTCGGCGTGCTGGCCGAGATCGCCGCGGCGATGCGCGATGCCGGCGTCTCGATCGAGAGCCTGATGCAGCGCGGCGCCAATCCGGACGGCAGCGTGCTGGTGGCGATCGTCACCCATGAGGGCCCGGAGCGCGCAGTGGCGCAGGCGCTCGACAAGCTGCGCGGCTCGGCCAGCCTGACCGGCGAGCCGATGTGGATGCACATCCTGGGGTGAGCCCCATTCTCCCTCTCCCCTCTGGGGAGAGGGTCGGGGAGAGGGGCATGTCCGAGAAGGCAGATGCTGCCGCACCGTCCTGCCCCTCTCCCTCCCGCCGCCTCCGGCGGCTCCTTCCCTCTCCCCGATGGGGAGAGGGAGAAACCTCAATCGTCCAGGCTTGCCTTCAGAACCTGCCGCCCCTTGTGCGGGCAGACCGGCGCGCCGGTGGTACCGCAGGCCATGCCGCCGCTCCTCACCGCATCGCCCTTGGCATCGGCGACCTCGCTACTGGCCAGCGGCAGGCGGTAGCGCTGGTTGGGATCCGCCTTCACGATCGGGATTACCGTCAGCGGCCGCGCGCGCATCGGGATGCGCGTGACCCGCGTCACCCGTGCCTTGGCCCTGCGGCGCTGCGGGTCGATCGCGGGCGTGGCGCCGGACAGGGTGAGGGCAACGAGCAACAGCATCGGGAACGTCTCCGAAAAACAGGTTCATCGCGCTCAACGCACGTCCCGCCGCCGGTTTCCCTTCAGGGCGCCAATTCCCTCCGGCTCGTCCGCACGCCCCGCGCGCTGACCGTCACGCCCACGCCCACAGAGCCGCAGCGCACCGTGAAGGCGCCCTGGCCGCACGGCAAATGGCCGTCGGCACCGTCGAACACCCGGTCCAGCCGGCCCTGGTCGGTGTCGGGCCCGCTATAGCTCGTCACCAGCGGCACGCGATATTTGTCCGCGTCGCGCCGCGAGCAGACGACGATCTCGCTCTCGTTGCGCGCCTTCCGGCATTTCGGATTGGCCGACCAGCGCTCGCGGTGCATCTCCAGCACCTCGGCCGGCGTCATCTCGCGTAGCGGCGCAGCGTCCTGGCCGAGCAGGAGCAAGGCGAAAAGCAGCATTTGCACATCCCTCCGCCCCCGGTTTCGTTGCGATAGCGGCATGTTGTGGCGGAATTGGGAGCAGCGCCGCCCTGACAACGTTAGCGGCATCGACAAGCGCCACGGTGCTGCCTAATCGCCGCCGCAAGTCCAACCACCGGGGTATCCCATGACTCAGCCCAGCCACGCCCTTGACCGTGTCCTCGTCCTCGAAATGGTGCGCGTGACCGAAGCGGCGGCGATCGCTGCTTCCACCCTGGTCGGGCGCGGCGACGAGAAGGCGGCCGACGCCGCCGCGGTCGAGGCGATGCGCGACGCGCTCAACCGGCTCTATCTCGACGGCACCGTGGTGATCGGCGAGGGCGAGCGCGACGAGGCGCCGATGCTGTTCATCGGCGAGAAGGTCGGCGCGGCGCAGGGCAAGGGCCCGGAGATCGACATCGCGCTCGATCCGCTCGAAGGCACCACCATCTGCGCCAAGGCCGGCCCCAATGCGCTGGCGGTGCTCGCCGTCGCCGAGAAGGGCGGGCTGCTCAACGCGCCGGACGTGTACATGGACAAGATCGCGGTCGGCCCGGGCTATCCCGACGGCGTGATCGACCTCGCCAGGTCGCCGACCGAGAACGTCAAGGCGATCGCCGCCGCCAAGGGCGTCGAGCCGCACGAGATCATCGCCTGCGTGCTCGATCGCCCGCGCCACGAGAAGCTGATCGCCGAGCTGCGCGACATCGGCTGCGGCGTGGTGCTGATCGGCGACGGCGACGTGGCCGGCGTGATCGCCACCACCGATCCCGAAACGACGATCGACGTCTATATGGGCCAGGGCGGCGCCCCCGAGGGCGTTCTCGCCTGCGCGGCGCTGCGCTGCGTCGGCGGCCAGTTCAAGGGCCGCCTCGTCTTCCGCAATGACGACGAGCGCCAGCGCGCGCGGAAATGGGGCATCGAGGATCTCGACAAGATCTACGACCTGACCGAGCTGGCCAAGGGCGACTGCATCTTCGCCGCCACTGGGGTTACGGACGGCTCGCTGCTCGAAGGCGTCAAGCGCTTCGCCACCAAGATGACCACCGAAAGCGTGGTGATGCGCGCGCACTCCGGCACGGTCCGCTGGGTCAAGGGCGAGCATCGGCTGTGAGGTTCCCAATCCTCCCTCGCGAAGCGGGGGAGGGGGACCGCGCGCGCAAGCGCGTGGTGGAGGGGGCCTCTCCGCGCGCGGTGACTCATGATGCTGAGGGGCGCACCCTTCTATCCCCCCTCCACCACCGCCTTCGGCGGCGGTCCCCCTCCCCCGGAGCTGCGCTCCGAGGGAGGAATTGCATCGGCGCCGCCTCCCCGAGGAATGCTCCGCTTGCAATGTAGGATTTCGCATGGCCTGCTCGCCCGGCCGGGCCTGCTGCCCGGCCGCTCTTTGACCCGTAGGAAAGATAGGACGCACGCAGCGCTTCGTCCGGCAACGAAGTTGCAAAAGTCCCGCTCGGCGACGGTCCGTTGAGGTCGCGAACTTTGTGAACTTCCGGGTGATTCGCGGCGACGTCGTGTAGGAAGCCTCTACCCGGCCACCACCAGCCCGTGCGCGGTGGCGAAAGGCAGCCATGCGGCGATCCGCTCGTCCTCGGGCAGCGGCATCGCCCGCGCCGGATTCTCGGGCAGCACCGCCAGCCAGTCATAGTGCCAGGGCTCGAGCGGCAGGCAGGCGACGCGGTAGTTCGCCCGCGCCACCGCGAGCAGCATCGGTTCGGGCCTGGGCGGCGCCGGCTCACCGGTGGCGAGCATCTCGCTGAAATCGAAGGGCAGCGCGAGCAGGCGGCAGCTGTCGGGCCGGTACCAGCGCCGCCCCGCGGCCAGCGCGAGCAGCTCGGCGATCGCCGGGTCGATCCCCGGCCAGGCAGGCGCCTCGCGCTCGATCCCGCGGGCACGGTGGACTTCCGCGTTGGTCCGCTCGATCCGTGCCAGCGCGGCGGGGATCGCCTCGACTGCCTGCGCGCTTCCCGAAGGCCTGGCGGCGTCGAGCCAGGCGGCAAAGTCCGCGCCGAAGTCGTAGAGCGTGTAGCTGTGCGACGGCCGCGCGGCGATATAGCCCTGCGCGAACAGCCCGAAGGCGGTCGGCCCGGCGAGCGCCGCGAGCAGCGGATATTCGCTCTCCAGGCATTCGAGCAGGCGCTGGCGATAGCCGCGGGCGTAGATGTGAATACGATCCTCGGCGGTCAGCCGGTTGTCGCCGTGCACGAAGTCGCGGGCATCCGCACCCGAGGCCGCCAGGATCGCCTCCTGCATCCAGTCCTGCAGCGCGGCGAGGTCAGGCGGCAAGCGGCAGCCCCTCGCGCACGCGCCGGGCCTTGCCCAGCTCGGCGGCGACCACTTCGAAGGCCGGGATGCTCGCATCCCATTCGACCATCGTCGCCACCGGCCCGCAGCGCTCCCAGACCCGGGCATAGAGCGGCCACACCGCATCGGGCACCGGCGCGTCATGCGTGTCGATCAGGTGGGTGCCATGATCGCTCGGCCCGGCGAGATGGACCTGGACGACATGCTCCGCCGGGATCGCGTCGAGATAGGCGATCGGATCGAGCGCGTGGTTGAAGCTCGAGACATGGACGTTGTTGACGTCGAGCAGCAGCCCGCAGCCGGTCAGTTCGCAGAGCCGGGCGAGGAACTCGGCCTCGGGCATCTGGCTGGCGCGGAACTGGAGATAGGTGCTGGGATTCTCGACGATCAGCGGCCGGCCGAGGAAATCCTGCACCGCGCGCACCCGCTGCGCGACATGGGTCAGCGCCGCCTCGGTCAGCGGCAGGGGCAGCAGGTCGTGGCTGTTCACCCCCTGCACCCCGGTCCAGCAGAGATGGTCCGACACCCAGAGCGGCCGGAACCGCTCGGCCAGGTCGCGCAGCTTGCCGAGATAGCCCAGGTCGAGCGGCTCGGTGCTGCCGATCGACAGCGACACCCCGTGCAGCACCACCGGCCGGTGCGCCGCGACATGCTCGAACACCCGCATGCCCCAGCCCTGATTGTCAAGCAGGTTCTCGGTGATCGCCTCGAACCAGTCGACGCCCCAGGCTTCCGGGGGCATCGACATGAGGTGCGGGAAATGCTCCTCGCGCAGCCCCAGCCCGTCGCCAGGGTTGGGCAGGCCGAGCCGGGGCTGCGGGGTCACCTTGCCGGGCCCTAGGTCGAGGGCGGATAGGCAAGGCGCAGGTCGTTCGGCGCCTGCTGGACCAGCCCTTCGACGGGCTTGTCCGGATCGCCGTTGACCTTGAAGGCCACCACCTTGGCGAATGCCTGGAAGGCGATGTCCTCGACCTTATCGCCTTCCTTGAAGTCGATCGTGGCGATCTTCTTCGAGGAAGGCGCGCCGCAGCCTGAGGGGGAAGGCGTCGGCGAAGGGGATGGCGTGCCGCACAGGTTCTTGTCGGCATTCGCCTTTGGCGCACCGCAGCCCGAGGGCGACGGCGTCGGCTTGGGGGTACCGCACAGCACCGGCTTCGAGCTGCCGACCAGTGCCCACACCTCCATCGTGCCCGCCTTGGGATAGAGCTGCATCGCCGAGATCGGCACCGCGCAGCCGCCGAAGCCGCCGCAGATATTGTCGCTCGGCGCGGTGTACATCGGCCCGCTCGGGGTCGGGGTGGGCGAAGGGGTCGGCGTGCCGCAAAGCCCGCCGAAGCTGCGCAGCGTCACCGCGGAGCAGCCGCCGCCCTTGATCGTGGTCGGCGTGCCGCAGCTGCCGCTCGCCACCGGGCTCGCCTTGGGTGCGTTCGAGGTCTTGGATGCCGCGCCGCACCCGCTGCTCGCCCCGCCGCAGCTGCCGCCGCCGCTGGTCAGCTGGACGAAGCCGCAGCCGCCCTGGCCCTTGCACAGGTTCGAGCCGCGGCAGGTGTGGTAGATCGACGTCTCGGCGCAGCTGTTCGCGCCCCATTTCCCGCCGGTCTCCTCGACGTCGAGGCCCTGGCAGGCATGGTTGACGATGTACTTGTCCGGCTCGCCGACGCCGACCGACAGGTCGGGCGTCGCGCCGAACACCGCCCAGGCGGTCGACATGCGGTCGCCCGATCCGGCCATCGACGGGAAGGGGAAGGACACGGCGGCACCGGCCGGGTTCCAGTAATTGTCGAGCACGGTGGTGACGCCCTTGATCGCGCCGCACACCGCCTGGCTCATCTTCTGGAAATTGGCCGCCGCATCGCCGCCATTCTTGAGCGCGTTGAGCGCCTTCGCGATCGCATCCGGCGCCGGCAGGCCATAGGGATTGTCGTTCGGGTCATAGCCCTCGGTGGTCAGGTCCGACGCCGCCCATTTGCCGATCTTGGGCGACTGGTCCCAGGTCTCGAGCCCGCCGCTGCCGCGGATGTCCTCGATCTCGCGGAAGCGGGTATAATGGTCGACGCCGTCATTGTCGGAACGCGCCGCGGCATCGGCCGAGGGGACCAGCTTCCCCTCCATCGAATAGCTCGGATAGTCCGAGGCGAGCGCATCGCGGTTCGGGCAATAGCTCGGGTTCACGTCGCCCTGGACGAGCTTGGCCTTCTCGTCGTTGAGCCGCTTGCCCTTCTCGTCATAGCGCGCACCGAGCGTGGCGCCTTCGCCCTGGTCGGTGATCGCGTTCATCATGTTGAGCGCCTGTTTCAGCGCGATCTCGGGATCGGTCAGCGCGATCGTGGTCTCGAAGCCCATGAACTCGCGCATCGGATGGCCGGGGAAGCTGAAATTGTTGAACAGGTCGTTCTGCTGGCCGCCGGGGTTCATCACATGGTCCCAGAGCCGCGTGCCGTCCTCGTAGCGGATCAGCAGATAGTCGCGGTAGCACTGGTACATATAGCCGATCGAGCCGAACATGATCTTGGCGTCGAGCTGCTCGACCGTGGTCTCGGCGAAGGGCACCTTGGGGAAATAGCGGTCCTTGTTGCGGACGATGTCCTTCTCCGCCGTCTCCTGCGGCTGCTCGATCGCCAGGAACAGCTTGATCCGCTCCTCGTCGAGCGGGCCGACATTGACCTTCACGTCCTTGAACCGATTGGTGTCGGTCAGGTCGACGACGCCGGGGATCGCAGTGAGCTTGGGGCCGTAGCAGGTCCAGCCATGGTCGCCGCTCTGCAGCGCGGTGGCGGTGAAGCTGGGGACCGCGCCGATCGAGGTGGCGAGGTTGGCCGCCATCTGCAGGTGGAGCATCTCCTGGATGAACACAGAGAAGACGATGTTGAACGCCTTCTTGTTGCCCCAGCCCTTCTTGCCCGGCTTGTAGTCGGTGAAGGCACTGGTCTTGGCGCCGGGCCATTGCCGGCCCTTGTAGAAGCTGTTCCCCTGGCTGGTGATCGGGTGCATGCCGGTGATCGAGTAGAGCGAGGTCATGTAGAGCGGAATGGTGAACAGCTCGACATTGACCGCCGCCTGCGCGATCCAGCGCACCACCAGCGTGTCGGTCTCGAGGAACTTCAACGGGCGCGCGGAGAGCTCGCCTTCCTTGTGCGTCAGATGCATGACAATTTCCCCCAAGCTTCGCAGGAGACTGCGATGGCACTGGGTTCCATCAACTATAGTTCCGCGTCAATCGAGGATCGCACCAATATAGTGTCATGCACTATTTGTTACGGCTTACACTCGATTTACCTTCATCTTTGCGCACTACTCCAACCTTGCCTCCCGCGCGGCGGCCGCTATGCCGCCCCACATGCTCGCGCCCCTGCTGCTGATCGCCACCCTCGCGCTGCTCGTCTGGGCCCAGCGCAACGACCGCCGCGGCTTCGAGCGCTTCCGCACGATCGAGGACACGCTGCAGCGCCAGCGCATCTTCCGGCGCTGGGCGGTGCGGGGCTGCGCGCTCTATCTCGGCATGCCGCTGGCCGGCCTGGCGCTGCTCGGCCGGCTCCAGGCGCTGTGGGACTTTCCCCATGAGTTCGCGCCGCTGCTTCCCTATGCCCCGGTCTTCGCCGTCGACGACATCGCCTTTCTGGGGCCCGTGCTGATCGGCGCGCTCGGTGGCCTGGTGCTGGGCGGGAGCATCCTCGTCCTCCGCAGCCGGCGCCCCGCCAAGCCGAAGCACGCGCTGGACATCTCGCCGATGGTGCCGCGCAATCGTGCCGAGACGCTCCACATCCTGCCGGTGATCCTCAATGCCGGGGTGAGCGAGGAAGTCTGCTTCCGCCTCTATGTGCCGTTGCTCGCAACCCTGTGCGGCGCGCCGGCCTGGGCGGCGTTCCTCGCCGCGACGCTGCTCTTCGGCTGGCTGCACCGCTACCAGGGCTGGCTCGGCGTCCTGCTGACCGGCGCGGTCGGCGCGACGCTGGCGGTCTTCTATGTCGGCGCGATGGGGCTCGCGCTTCCGGTCGCCGTGCATCTGCTGCTCAACCTGAACGCGCTGCTCCTGCGCCCCGCCATCCAGCGCCGCTTCCGGCGCACGGCGATTGACACCGACAACACACCGGTTACGCCCTCCTGAAATTCAGTTCGAGGGAGATGCGCATGCGGTTGGTCAGTCTGTTCGCCCTGGCGGTCGCCGCCGCCACGCCGCTGGCGGCCCTGCCCGCCAAGCAGGCGACCCCCGCGCCCCAGACCGCCGACAGCGCCTTCATCTTCGAGGAGGCGATGATCCCGATGCGCGACGGGGTGAAGCTCCACACCGTCATCATCCGCCCCAAGGGCCAGACCGGCCCGCTGCCGATCCTGTTCCAGCGCACGCCCTATGGCACGCCCGGCGCCGCGCCGCGCAGCACGCCGGGCAGCTGGGCGGCGCTCGGCAAGGACGGCTACATCTTCGTGTTCCAGGACATGCGCGGCCGCTTCGGCTCCGAAGGCGGCCCCTTCACCCTCTCGACCGAGATCAAGACCGGCAAGGGCGCGACCGACGAATCGACCGACGCCTATGATTCGATCGACTGGCTGGTGAAGAACGTGAAGCCGAACAACGGCAAGGTCGGCATGTGGGGCGTCTCCTATCCCGGCTTCACCGCCGCGATCGCCGTCGCCCGCCCGCACCCCGCGCTCAAGGCGGTGAGCCCGCAGGCGGCCTGGATCGACTATTGGAAGAATGACGACCTGCACCGCTGGGGCGCGATGCGGCTCACCTATGCCAGCGACTGGGTGAACAGCCTCCAGGCCGACAAGACCAATGACGGCATCGAGATCTACGATCGCTACGACACCTATGAGTGGTTCCTGAAGGCGGGCTCGCCGGCGGACATCGAGGCGAAATACTTCAAGGGCCGGGTGCCGCTCTACAAGCAGATGATCGAGCATCCCGACTATGACGATTTCTGGAAGAAGCAGGTCTGGTCGGACACGCTGAAGAAGACGACCGTGCCGACGCTCAACGTCGCCGGTTACTGGGACCAGGAGGACCCTTGGGGCAGCTGGCAGATCTTCGACAAGCAGCGCGAGAACGATCCGAACAACCTGTCGCTGATGGTCGCCGGCCCGTGGAACCATGGCAGCTGGCGCTCGGCCGGCAACATGCTCGGTCGCATCCCGATCGGCACCGACAGCGGCATCCAGTTCATGGAGCAGGTCGAGGCACCGTTCTTCGCCTATTGGCTGCACGGCAAGGGCGCCAAGCCCGACTATCGGATGAAGAGCTTCCAGTCGGGCAGCTGGCAGTGGAAGACCTACAACCAGTGGCCGCTGACCACGGCGAGCAGCAAGAGCCTCTACCTCCATGCCGATGGCAGCGTGTCGTTCACGGCACCTGCCCAGGGCGAGGGCTGCCGCGAGTACATCTCCGATCCCGCCAACCCGGTGCCGTTCCGTGCGCGCCCGATGTCGGCCACCTATGCTACGCCGGACTGGCGCTGGTGGGAGACCGAGGACCAGCGCTTCGTCGAATATCGCCCGGACGTGCTGAGCTACACCAGCGCGCCGCTCGATGCCGACCTGACCGTCACCGGCGCGATCACCGCCGCGCTGCAGGCCGCGACCAGCGGGACCGACAGCGACTTCATCGTCAAGCTGATCGACGTCTACCCCGAGGATTTCGAGAAGCCGCCGACGGCGATCGGCGCCTATGCCAGGGGGCTGAACGGCTATCAGCTGCCGATCGCGATGGAAGTGAAGCGCGGCCGCTACCTCCAGTCGATGGAGAAATCGACGCCGCTGGTGCCGAACCAGGTGAACGACTGGACGATCCCGCTCAGGAACCACGACCATGTCTTCAAGAAGGGCCACCGGATCATGGTGCAGATCCAGTCGAGCTGGTTCCCGATGATCGACCGCAACCCGCAGACCTTCGTGCCGAACATCTACAAGGCGAAGCCGGCGGACTATCAGAAGGCGACGCAGAAGGTGTGTTCCGGGTCTGCGATCATGCTGCCGGTGGTGGAGTAGCCCACTCCCTCTCCCCTCCGGGGAGAGGGTCGGGGAGAGGGGAAATGTGTCTTGAGCCGATAGCAGCGGACACGAGGCGCAGTGCTGCCCCTCTCCCAACCCTCTCCCCAAAGGGGAGATGGCTTTAGGCCGCCTCGCCCTTCGCCGCGAGGATCTGCACCCAGGGGTTCGGCTTCGCCACCCCCACGCGCTTCAGCGTGTTGCGATCATGATGGTCGAACGGCCCCTGGCCCTTCACCTCCAGCGTGGTGTGGATGTCGTAGCTCCAGCCGCCATCCTCGGCGAAGGCGATGTCGATCGTGTAGGCGTCGGTGCGGAAGGCATATTCGAGGAAGTCGGTCGAGCAGATGCCGTAGCTGGTCTCGCCCCGCTTCGCCTCGACATGGATCGTCCGGTCGCCCGGCGCGCCCTTGCCGCTGGCGAGCAGCACCTGGCCGCGCGGGATCGCCAGTGTCTGCAGGATCAGGCCGGTAGCCGGCTCCCACAGCCAATACCCCACCTGGTCGTGGAAGGTGATGTCCTCTTCCTCGGTGGTGATGTGGATATGGTAGCGCAGCCCGTAGAAGAGCTGCGGGCCATTGGCCTGGGGATCGATCGGCACGAACTCGATCCGCTCGATGAACTCGCGCCGCTCGGGACCTTCGGCCTTGGGGTTGAGGTCGATGCCCTTGTGCCCCTCCCAGCGCCCCGCCAGGGGCGCCAGCGGGCCGAGATTGGCGAGCGTATGAGGATCGACGTCCTCGGGCTCGGTGAAGATATCAAGGGGAAAGGGTGTCATCAGTTCTTGAGTCTGTAGCCGGTCCGGAAGATCGTGACGATAAGACCAAGGCATAGGGCGAGGAACAGCGCGACGAAGCCCAGGCTCCAGCGCACGTCGATGTCGCCGACATCGCCGAAGAACGCCCAGCGGAAGCCGCTGATCAGGTACGCGACCGGATTGAACAGGCTCACCGTGCGCCACGGCTCGGGCAGGAAGCTCAGCGGATAGAAGCTGCCGCCCAGGAAGGTCAGCGGCGTGAGGATCAGCGCCGGCACCACGTTTAGCTGTTCGAATCCCTTGGCCCAGATGCCGATGATGAACCCGAACATCGAGAAGCTGATCGAGGTGAGTAGCAGGAAGGCGAGCATCGCCAGCGGGTGATCGACGCGCAGCGGCACGAACAGGCCCGAGGTGAGCAGGATGATCAGGCCGATCACCACCGACTTGGTCGCCGCCGCGCCGACGAACCCGATCACCAGCTCGACCGCCGAGATCGGTGCCGAGAGCAGCTCGAACACGGTGCCGGTGAACTTGGGGAAATAGATGCCGATCGAGGCATTGGCGACGCTCTGGGTGAGCAGCGACAGCATGATCAGCCCGGGCACGATGAAGCTGCCATAGGGCACGCCCTCGATCGAGGGGATCCGGCTGCCCATGCCGCTGCCGAACACGATGAAATAGAGCGCGGTGGTGATCACCGGGGTGACGATCGACTGCCAGAGCGTGCGCAGCGTGCGCGCCATCTCGAACTTGTAGATCGCCCAGATACCGTGGAAGTTCATGCCCGGGCCTCCCCATTCCCAACAGGTGCGTGCTCGACGAGGCCGACGAAGATGTCCTCGAGGCTGGATTTGCTGGTGTCGAGGTCCTTGAACGCAATGCCCATCTCGCCGAGCTTGCGCAGCAGCGAGGGGATGCCGGTGCGCTCGGCCTGGGCGTCGAAGGTGTAGCGCAGCCGCGTGCCCTCGTCCTCGAGGCTGAGATGCCATTCCTCGAGACCCGCCGGGATCGCCGCCATCGGCTCGGTCAGGCTGACGTCGAGCTCGCGCTTGCCGAGCTTCTTCATCAGCTCGGCCTTCTCCTCGACGAGGAGCAGCTGGCCCTTGTCGATCACGCCGACCCGGTCGGCCATCTCCTCGGCCTCTTCGATATAGTGGGTGGTCAGGATGATAGTGACGCCGCGCTCGCGCAGCTTGCCGATCATCTTCCACATGTCGCGGCGCAGCGACACGTCGACGCCGGCGGTGGGCTCGTCGAGGAACAGGATGTCGGGCTCGTGAGAGAGAGCTTTCGCGATCATCACGCGGCGCTTCATGCCGCCCGACAGCTCCATGATCTTGGAATTGCGCTTGTCCCACAGCGACAGGTCCCTGAGGATCTGGTCGCAAAATTCCTGGTTGGGCGCCTTGCCGAACAGACCGCGCGAGAAGCGCAGCGCGCTGCCCACGGTCGAGAACATGTCGACCGCGATCTCCTGCGGCACCAGCCCGATCTTCGAGCGGGCGGCACGCGGCTCGCGCACCGCGTCATGCCCGTCGACCAGGATCGTGCCGGTGCTCGGCGTGACAATGCCGCAGATGATCGAGATCAGCGTGGTCTTGCCCGCGCCATTGGGTCCGAGCAGCGCGAAGATCTCGCCGCGGCGAATCTCCAGGTCGACATGATCGAGCGCCTTGTGGCCTGAGCCATAGGTCTTGCTCACGCCGTTTATCGAAAGAATGGAAGTCATGGTGCCCCCGGCCGGGAAAGGACCCGCTAATTAGGCACGGCAGCGCGCGGCGGCAACCGCTCGGTACAAAAATCGGGAGAAACGCCTCTGAAGGAAGAGGGAGAGCGTTACTTCCCCTTGCGCGCTTCCGCCACGGCCGCAGCAAGCCCGGCATAGTCGCGCATGCCGTAGAGCAGCTTACCGCCGACCACCCAGCTCGGCGTGCCGGTCATCGCCAGTTTCTGCCCGAACTTGTGGTTGGTGACGATCTCGCCCTCGACCGCCTTGGACTGGGCGACCTGCTTGGCCCGGCCCACGTCGAGCCCGGCCTTCTGCGCCGCCGCCTCGATATTCGCCGCGCTCGGCCCGTCGGTCGCGAACAGCGCGTCGTGGAAGGCGCGGAACTTGTCCTGCTCGGCCGCCGCCAGCGCCCAGCGCGCCGCGACCAGGCTGTCCGGCCCCAGCACCGGATATTCGCGATAGACCACCTTCACATTGGGATCGCGCTTCAGCAGCTCCTCGATCGCCGGCAGGCTGGCGCGGCAATAGCCGCAGGCATAGTCCATGAAGGCGACCAGGGTGACATCGCCCTTGGGGTTGCCCGCCCAGGCGCCAGCATAGGGCGCTTCGAGCTTCGGCCGTTCCGTTGGCAGCGTCTTCTCGGCCGCCGCAACCGCCTCGGCCTGCGCCTTGTCGGCACTGGCGCTTTGCTTCTGGTTGTAGCGCTCGACCGATTCGAGCAGCACCTCGGGATGCGCGAGCACCCATTCGCGCATCGCCTGCTCGCCCTGGCCGCGCGCGCCCATACCCGGCGCCAGCGTCTGGATGCCCGCGAACAACGCCGCACCCAGCAGCGCGCACAGCACGAAGGCGCCGGCCAGCGCCAGCCTGTTGCCCAACAGTCGCTCGATCACTGGCCCTGCCGCCCCTTCTTCTTCCGCATCTCGTCCCAGGCGGTCTGCGAGACCATGTTGATGTCCTGTGCCCGTACCCAGTCCGCCGAGCCCTGCGGCAGCCGCGCCATCGCAGCGCGCGAGCTCATCAGCGCCGTGCCGACATCGCCCATCATGTGCGCGCGCTCGGCCGTGGCCAGCGCAGTGCGTGCCTCGTCGCCCTTGCGGTCATAGACGGTGCCGAGGTTGAGCCAGGCGAACGGATTGTCGTTGTCGCGCGCCACCGATTGCTTGAGCACGCGCTCGGCCTCGTCGAGATTGGCCTTGTCCTCGGTGGCGAGCAGCGCGTGGCCCAGCGTGCTGGCGATCAGCGGCGCGTTGTTCGACAGCGCAGTCGCCTGGCGCAACGGCGCGATCGCGCCCCTGGGATCGCCTGATTCGAGCATGATCTGCCCCTCGAGCTCGAGGAAATAGGGATCCTTGGGCTCGGCCTTGACCAGTGCCTGGGTCTCGGCCGCCGCCTGCTCGGGATAGCCCGATTTGTGATAGGCATAGGCGCGGGCATAATGCGCCTCGACCGACTGGTTGCCCGGCGGATATTTGGCCAGCGTGTCCTTGGGATCGCTGACATATCCGCGCAGCTTGGCCTGGACGCGCTTGAAGCGGACTTCCAGGTTCGGGTCGAGCGGCTTGTTCCAGCTCGGCGCATTCATCAGGTCAGCCTTGAGCGTCTCGACGCGGTCCTGCGACATCGGGTGGGTCTGGGCGAAAGGATCGACCTCGGGATTGCTGGTGTAATAGCCATAGCGGTGCATCTGGGCGGTGAGCTTGTCGAAGAAGCTCAGCATACCCTTGCCGCTGATCCCGGCGGTGTTGATGAACTTGGCACCCGCCGCGTCGGCCGAGCTTTCCTGGACGCGGCTGAAAGCGAGATACTTGCCGATCGCCGCGCGCTGGCCGGCCATCAGGATGCCGGTGCCCGCCTCGCCGCTGCCCGCCGCCATCGCCGCCACGCCGAGCAGCAGGCTGAGGATCGAGATGTTGGTGTAGCCGCCGTCATTCTGGAACACGGCATGGCCGCCGACGATATGGCCGATCTCGTGCGCGATCACGCCCTGGACCTCGTTGGCGCTCGAGGCGGCATCGATCAGGCCCGAATGGACATAGACGATCTGCCCGCCGGCGACGAAGGCGTTGATCGAGCTGTCCTGGATCAGCACCACCTTGGCATTGGCGGGCGAGAGGCCGGCGGCAATGAACAAAGGCCGGGCCATGTCGTTGAGCAGCGCCTCGGTTTCGGCGTCGCGCAGGATCGACTGGGCGGCGGCAGGCTGGACCCAGAGCAGCAAGGCGGCCGAGAGCAGGGCGAGGATGCGCTTCATGCCCGTTCGTATCCTCCGAATTCCACCCGCGATCAATGGCGTTGGCCGTGCCCGTGCCCCGATGAACCGCGTCTGAAGCCACGAAAAAGGGCGCCGATCCCTGCGGACCGGCGCCCCTTTCTCTCGGGCTTCGAGGATCAGGCCCCGAAGGTGCGCTGCCACCAGCCGCGGCGCGGCGAGCCATCGGGATTCTCGCCCTCGGAATCGGCCTCACCTTCGGCAGCCTCGGCCGGCGTGGTGTCCTGTTCGACCGGAGCGACTTCCTCCGCCGGAGCAGGCTCGGCCTCGACGGCCTCGACCTTTTTCTTGCGGGTGCGCTTCGGCTTGGCAGGCGCTTCCTCGGCGACCGGCTCGGCAACGACTTCGACCGGCGCTTCCACTGCCGGAGCAGGCTCTGCCTCGACAGCCTCCACCTTCTTCTTGCGGGTACGCTTCGGCTTGGCCGGCGCTTCTTCGGCGACCGGCTCGGCAGCGACCACGACCGGCGCTTCCACCGCAGGCGCGGCTTCGGCCTCGACGGCTTCCACCTTCTTCTTGCGGGTACGCTTCGGCTTGGCCGGCGCTTCCTCGGCGACCGGCTCCGGCGCGGCCTCGACCGGCGCGGCGACTTCGGTCACCGCCTCGGCAGCTTCCTCACCGGCATCCTCGCCGCCCTCGGCACGATCGCCACGGCGACCGCCACGACGGCCACGGCGGCGGCGCTTGCGGCCATTCTCGCGGCCCTCGCCTTCACCCTCGGCAGCGGCAGGCGCTTCCTCGCCCTCTGCGACTTCGCCTTCGACACCGTCGGCGTCCTCGCCGGCTTCGGCCTCGGCCTCACCCTCGGCGCCTTCGCCTTCCTCGCGACGGCCACGGCCACGGCCACGGCGGCGGCGGCGGCGCTTGCCGCGCTCGCCACCCTCGTCGTCGCCACGCTCGCGGCGCTCGCCACGGCCTTCGCGGCGATTGCCGGCCTCGGCCTCTTCCTCGAGCTCCTCTTCCTCCTCGTCGATCTCCTCGACGTAGTCGTCGTCCTCGGGCTCTTCGATCAGCTTCTCGAACTTCGGCGCATGCGCCGGCGGCGGGCCCGAAGCCTCGACCGACATGCGCGCGCCCTCGAGCTCGCCGTCCG
>Ga0102592_1001167_pt1 | contig 32023 bp, 29 predicted proteins | sample AraplaCol_mMF_r2_FD_76861 | JGI IMG/M metagenome (GOLD analysis project Ga0102592, IMG submission 76861) | Arabidopsis root microbial communities from North Carolina, USA - plate scrape MF_Col_mMF_r2 (SPADES assembly) (version 2) | ecosystem: Host-associated > Plants > Roots > Endosphere...
AACACCCTCGCCCGCGGCAGCGACTTTGCCGCACTGATCGAGCCGCATCGCGCCGTACGCAGCGAAGCGCTGGTGGCTGCACTGCAATCCGGCGGCACCTATCGCATCGATTACGGTGTGCGCGCCTCCACCACCGCGCCGCTGGTGTGGGTGGAGGAAAATGGCAGCGTCCGCACCGGCAGTGACGGTCGCCCGCTGCGCGTCGAAGGCATCGTGCGCATCAACAATGAGCGCCATGCCCATGACGAGCAGCTCCTGAAACTCTCGCAGCGCGATCCCGTCACCGGCGAGCTCAATCGCACGCATCTGCTGGCGGCACTTGCCGAGTCCATCGAGGAAGCCACCCGCTTCCGCGCCAGTTTCGCCTTCATGCTGATCGCCATCGATCATCTCGGCCGCATCAATGATGCCTTCGGCTTCGATGTCGCCGACGATGTCATCGCCGATCTCGCCCAGCGCATTCGCGTGCGGCTGCGCGGCGGCGATATCATGGGGCGTTTCTCGGGCAACAAATTCGGCCTGGTGCTGAAGAACTGCACCGCCGACGATGCCAATATCGCTGCCGAGCGTTTCCTCGCCGGCATTCGCGACGAAGTCATTCCGACCAAGTCCGGTCCGGTCTCCGTCACCGCCACCATCGGCGCGGTGAGCGTTCCGCGCTATGGCCGCGACGTCAATGAAGCCGTCAACCGCGCCCAGGAAGCGCTCGACGCCGCAAAACGCCGCCGCCGCGGCAGCTTCAATCTGTGGCGGCCGAATGTGGAGCGCGATGCCCAGCGCCGCGTCAATATCCGCGTCACCGACGAGATCGTCACCGCGCTGAACGAGCGCCGCATCGTCTGCGCCTTCGAGCCGGTGGTGCATGCCGATCGCAGCAAGCCCGCTTTCTATGAAGCGCTGGTGCGCATGAAGCAGGACGACGGGCAATTGTTGCTGGCGCCGGACATCGTGCCGGTCGCCGAACGCCTCGGCCTGATCCGCCTGGTCGATCACCGCGTGCTCGAACTCGTCATCACTGAGCTCGCCGAGACGCCGGATGTGCAGCTGTCGCTCAACATCTCGCCGGCGACCGCGATGGACCCGGACTGGCTGGCGACCATCGAATCCCTGATGCGCGCGCATCCCGGCGTCGCCCAGCGGCTGATCGTGGAGATCACCGAGACCGTGGCGATCCACGACCTCGACGACATCCGGGGCTTCGTCAATCGCCTGAAGGCGCTCGGCAGCCGCATCGCCATCGACGATTTCGGCGCCGGCTACACCTCGTTCCGCAACCTGCGCAAGCTGGCCGTGGACATCGTCAAGATCGACGGCGCCTTCGTGCAGAACATTGCCCACTCCGCCGATGACCGCGCCTTTGTGCAAACGCTGATCGATCTCTGCCGCCGGCTGGAGATCCAGACCGTGGCCGAATGGGTCCAGGACGAGACGAGCGCACAGATGCTGCACGACTGGGGCTGCAACTATATCCAGGGCCGATTGACGGGATTGGCCTCGTCGGCGCGGCCGTGGCTAAAAGGCGCCGAAGCCGTAGGGCGGATGAACGAAGCGTAATCCGCCCTACGCGCTGAGGCCGTAGGATGGGTAGAGCGCAGCGAAACCCATCGGCGGAGCCTGCCGCATCGACGGAATGATGGGTTTCGCTCCGGCGCTCCGCGCCTACGCTCTACCCATCCTACGGCTCCGCGTCAGCGTCACCCCAGCGGCATCCGCAACACGAACCGCGTCTCGTCCACCGTCGATGTTGCGCTCAGCATCCCGCCATGGGCGCGCGCGATTTCCGACGCGATATAGAGCCCGAGCCCCAACCCTTCCTGCTTGTCCTGCCCGGCGCCGCGCGAAAACGGCATGAACAGCTTGTCGAGGATTGCCGGCGGGATCGGAGCGCCGTGATTGGTCACCGACAATTCGAACTGCTGCAGCACGGTCTGGGCGCTCACCGTGATCGGCCGGAGGGGATCGCCATAAGCCAGCGCATTGCCGAGCAGGTTCGACAACAGCTGCCCGATCCGCGCGGGATCGCAATCCACCGGCCGCTTGAGATCGAGCACCAGATCGATCTGCCGGCCGGGCGCATGGGCCTGCAGCTCGCCCACCACCTGCTGCAGCACCGGCGCGAGATCCTGCGCGGTGCGCGTCAGCGTCAGCCCGTCACCAAGTCTTCCGCGGGCGAAATCCAGCACATTGTCGATCAGCCCGGCCATCCGCCGCACGCTGTTCTGCATCAGGTCGAGATAGCCGAACTCCTCCTCGCTCAGCGCCGCCTTGCGAAACCGCCGCGCCACCGCAGCGATCGAGGCCAGCGGATTGCGCAGGTCATGGCCGAGCACCGCAATGAACTGCTCGCGCAGCTCCGCGGTCTTGCGCTCGTTCGTGAGATCCGCCTCGCTGACCGCAAGCTTGTCGGCCGCATTGAGATGGAACGCGATCAGTTCGGCGAACAGCTTGAACATGCCGAGCGTTTCCGGCGTGTTCAGCACATGCGGCTCGGGATCGATGGCGCAGAGCGTGCCGAAGAAGCTGCCATCGGCGAGGAAGATCGGCATCGAGATATAGCTCTGCAGCCCGTAGAGCGCCGGCGTGTGATGGTTGCAGTAGACGGTATCCTTGGCCACATGGTCGATCACCACCGGCTCGCGATGCTGGCGGATCTCGTGGCACAGCGTCGTCTCGACCTTCAGCTCGCCGCCGGGCGCCAGGCCAAAGGCGATCTCGTCGCGCACCGCGCAGCAGATCCAGCGGCTGTCGGTGACCCGTGCCACCGCGGCAAAGCGCATTCCGGTGGTGCGGCAGACCACTTCGAGGATCTTTGGCACGGCCTCGATCTGCTGGACGGCGGCAATGTCGGTCTCGAAGGCGGGAGGCAGCACGGTCACGGGAAAAACTCGATGGCAATTCCCCGTTATAGGCTGGCTGCGCGTGCGGCCACAACAATGATCCGTGGCAGGTGGCTACTGCGACCAAGGGCAGCATGCTACAGCCATGGACCAAGGGGATCATGAGGGGATCATGACCGGGGGAATCGCCATGACACTGCTGGGTAACGGACTGACCGCGCTGGTGGCGGCTTTGCACATCTACTTTCTCATCCTCGAGATGTTTCTCTGGCAGAAGCCGCAGGGCCTGAAGACGTTCAAGAACACGCCGGAAAAGGCCGAGATCACCGCGGTGCTGGCCGCCAATCAGGGCCTCTATAACGGCTTCCTCGCCGCCGGCCTGATCTGGGGCCTGCTGCATTCCGCGCCGGCCTTCGCGTTCCAGATCAAGGCGTTCTTCCTGCTGTGCGTGATCGTGGCCGGCGTCTATGGCGCCCTGAGCGTGAGCAAGCGGATTCTGTATGTGCAGGCCGTGCCGGCGGCACTGGCGCTGCTGGTGTTGTGGCTGGCGCGATAGCAGCCACCTACTCTGCCCTCATCCTGAGGAGCCGCGCAGCGGCGTCTCCTTGCGAATGGCAAAGCCATTCGCTGGGGATGGCCGCAAGCTCCGAGCCCGGCCATCTCATGGTTCGAGACGCGGCCTGTGGCCGCTCCTCACCATGAGGGACGGAGTGCCTCCGCGTTCATCTTGCCAATCCCACAACCTTCCCTCACACTCCTGCGCAACGACGGCGCCCTGACCGGGAAGACCGTCGATGACACATCAGGGAAGGCAACGACATGAGAGCCACGCTCGTTCATTCGGTCGCCGCTTGCGCATTTGCGACCGCGCTATCTGCAACATCTTTTTGCACCCCCGCATCCGCCCAGAAGAAATACGATCCCGGCGCCAGTGACACCGAGATCAAGATCGGCCAGACCGTGCCGTTCTCCGGCCCCGCCTCGGCCTATTCGTCCATCGCCAAGACCCAGGCCGCCTATTTCAAAATGATCAACGAGACCGGCGGCATCAATGGCCGCAAGATCAACCTGATCCAGTATGACGACGCCTATTCGCCGCCCAAGGCGGTGGAGCAGGTGCGCAAGCTGGTGGAGTCCGACGAGGTCCTGCTCACCTTCCAGATCATCGGCACGCCATCGAATGCCGGCGTGCAGAAATATCTCAACACCAAGGGCGTGCCGCAGCTGTTCGCCGCCACCGGCGCCACCCGCTTCACCGATCCGAAGAACTTCCCCTGGACCATGGGCTACAATCCCAACTACCAGACCGAAGGCCGGATCTACGCAAAGTACATCCTGAAGAACCACCCGAACGCCAAGATCGCCATCCTCTGGCAGAATGACGATCTCGGCCGCGACTATCTCACCGGCATGAAGGCCGGCCTCGGCGACAAGGCGGCGTCGATGATCGTGTCGGATGCGAGCTACGAACTCGCCGACCCCACCATCGACTCGCAGATCGTGAAGCTGAAATCCTCCGGCGCCGATCTCCTGTTCAACGCCTCGACGCCGAAATTCGCCGCGCAGGCGATCAAGAAGGTGGCCGACTTGGGCTGGAAGCCGATCCACATCGTCGACATCAATGCGACATCGGTGGGCGCGGTGCTGGTGCCCGCCGGGCTGGAGAATGCAAAGGGCCTGATCTCGACCAATTACGGCAAGGACCCGCTCGATCCGCAATGGAAGGACGACGCCGGCATGAAGCGCTATCTCGCCTTCATGGAGAAATACTATCCCGAGGGCGACAAGAACTCGAACTTCAACACCTATGGCTATGGCAATGCCCAGCTGATGGTGGAAGTCCTGAAGCGCTGCGGCGACGATCTCACCCGGGCGAATGTGATGAAGCAGGCGACCAGCCTGTCCAATCTCGTCTTCGACCTGTCGCTGCCGGGTTTTGTCGGCTCGACCTCGCCGACGGATTACCGCGTCAACAAGCAGCTGCAGATGCAGCGCTTCAATGGCGAGCGCTGGGAGCTGTTCGGCCCGATCATCGAGGATGATAGCGCGGGGTAATTGAGAGGGCTGTGCGGCTTCGCCGGCACCGATTGTCGCCACCCGCGAAAGCGGGTGGCCCAGTAGACACTGCAGATGCGGCTCTAGCACTAAGGCCAGAGCTTACTGGATCGCCCGGACAAGCCGGGCGATGACAGCAGATTTCAACGGCAATTACGCCGCCTTCGTGAACATCGTCAGCACGCCATCGGCGATATTCACCGCGACCACCTGTGCCGAGCTCACGCCCTTTTCCTTCAGCGCGTTTGCTGCGGCCGGCGAAGCGTCGATGGAGGCGCGCAGGCCCTTCATGTCCTCGTCGCTGGTCTTGGACACGACATCATCGACCTGCGTCTTCACGGCATCCGGCAGCGTCTTGACGTCGATCACCTGGATCTTGTTGATCTGCACGGTAGATTTCGGCGAGGTGCTTTCCGTGGGCGCCGCCCCCTGCGCCATCACGAGCGCGGGCGTGCCGAGGGAGAGCGAAGCGGCGAGAGCGAGAGCAGTCATGGTGCGCATGGTCGGTCCTTTCTGTTGATTGGACGCCCAGCGGTAACGGAGAAGTGTGCGGAAGGTCTGGAGGCGAGGTGGCGACGAGGTGAGGAGAATGCGGCGATGATGTGGGGCGACGCAGTTAACGCCTGATCTGAAATCCGGTCTTCGATTGTTCGAAGCCCGCCGCTTCATAGAAGCGCAATGTTTCTGGCCGCTTCGATCCCGTCATCAGCATCACCTTGTAGCAGCCGTGCTTCCACGCCCGCAGGATCGCAGCCTTGAGGATCGCCGACCCAAAGCCACGCTTTCGCCAATCCACATGCGTGACCACGTTCTCGACAAGCGCATACGGCTTTCCGCCACGCGTGAGATTGGGAACGACGACCAGTGTGCAGCTTGCCACCATTTCATCGCCAACCATCCCGACAAGAATAGCGTTCCCACGCGAGAGCAGAAACGCCTTGAGGATGGCAATAGCTTCTTCTCGGTCACAACCGACATCATGCTTGTCGAGATGAGTATAAAGTGTCTGCAATTCCGGCAGGTCATCGACCTGCACCTCTCGAACCAGCAACTCCGCACCCATATCGACGGCTCCGTTTTCTTCTCCCTCCCCCAAGCCGCGTAGCGGCGCCGTGGGGAGGGTGGATCGATGCGAGCGTTCAGCGAGCATCGAGACGGGTGGGGCCGCCCAGAGCTCCGACGACAACGTCCATCACCCCATCCAACTCACGATCAACTTCGTGATTCCAGAACCGCAACACCCGGAATCCTTCGCCGCGCAAAAACGCGTCCCGCATCTCATCTCTGCGCGCAGCTGCATCGAAATTATGCTGCCCGCCATCGACCTCGATCACCAGTTTGTCTCGAAACGACGCAAAGTCCACGATGACATGTCGGATCGGTGCCTGCCGCCTGAAATGAAAGCCGAGCGGCTTGAGTTCGCGCAGCTTGACCCACAGCTTCGCTTCCTGCGGCGTCAGGCTCTTGCGCAGTTGCCTTGCGAATGCGTTGGCCATAACGACCTCGCTTGTGGAGGCACCCCACCCGTCTCGAAGCTCGCTGAACGCTCGCTTCGATCCACCCTCCCCATTCGCTTCGCTCCGGGGAGGGAAAAGAACCGCGCGTCACGAGTAGCAATTCACAATCAAAAGCCGCGTACTCCTCTCTCCCTCCCCCAAGCCGCGCAGCGGCGCAGTGGGAAGGGTGATCGTCCGCAGGCCGGACAGGTGGCGCAGCCCAGACCTCTGATGGCAAACCGGATCCATGCTCCTCATTGGCTCAGTATGAAAGCATGAGAAAAACTAAGAGTACAATCGCCACTACAGCCAAAGGACCTTCAGCTGCTGCCTCCAGCAAGAGCGGAATTTTTACTGAAAGCTTCGCGCGGTTTTTCATCTGAACAGCACCTTTAATGAAATCGATGCCGCATTCTGAGAAATTGGATTGTGTTGCGCACTATTCTTTTGGCGCAACGGTCGGAGGACGCCCTATGAGGAGCATATTGCCGTCCTTGTCGAACATTTGGGACCACTTCTGGACCTCAGTCTCAAACTCCCCCGGTTTAAACCAACGCTTCACTGTGCTTGGTGCAACTCCCAAGGCTTGAGCGATAATCTTGAGAGTTGGACGGACGCCACGAGCCTTCAGCTGTCCTCCAATTATTGCGGCTCTGCCTCGATTTTCTCGTGCTTCCGAAGCTTGTTTATACTCCGGATTTGAACCACCGAGTCTCTCCCTGATCAAAACAATCAAGTCTCTCGGGATGCATAAATCATCATTCCAGCTCAAAGCATCTAGAGAAATGCCGATTATCAGATCCACAAGCTTGTCGGGTATCGCTTCACCACGCCTAACTAGCTGCGTCTCTCCCGAGCGAGACTTACGTCTCGCTTCGACGAGCTTTTCCATCAACTGAAGCGAAATCTCAGAGATACTAGAGTGATCGGCATCCAAGACGCCCGCTAGTAAATTAATGTCGATGCCGTGCCTTTCTGCTATCGGTTTCAAATAGAAGAGCATCTCCATTCCTCCGAGAATACTTACCTCTATCTCTGAGTTCGGCAATTCTCGGCGTAGGCGAAGATAGTTCTCGATACTCGGATCTCTCTTGTAGTCTTTCGAAGATTCATTGAATCCGCCTCCTTCTTTGCTACCGAAATTCCGATCACCCATTCCACACACCTTCCTTGCAATTTGCTGCGTACTGAGGACAAACCTGCATCATTTCGGCCGCATCATGGGTGAAACGGCAGGCATTCAATCTCATGGCCCAGTGTCCGCTCGCTAGTTTGCGCCATTTGAACAATTCCGTTTGACAAAAAGCACAATAAGGATCATATTCCTCTCCATCCTTCTCACGAGGGGCGCTTCTCGAGGGCGTCTTGAGGGTGGAGGAGGATGCGGTGCCCGCGGCCTGCCTCGCAAGCAGGACTCGGGAGGCCGGGGGCCACCGTCCCTCCCCATTACGAGGGGGCGCCACTAGCGTGGCTGCGACGGCACTGGCGAACGACGGGAAAGCCGTCGGGATCAACGGCTCGGAAACTTGCTACGGCAAGGAGTAAGGGACGTGCCGGTGTGCGACAGAAGCGGTCCTCCAGCCCAAAATCCCGCGATGGCGCGCCAATAGGCGTCGCGCGGTGGTGAAGGCCGGTAGTGGCCGACATCATCGTGATTGCTACCAGGACTATGCGCGTGTTGGCGCGTCATCCCCCTCACCTTGCGGGTGAGCCCGGGTGAAAAGCCACTTCGCGCCAGGGCGCGGCAAGGACGGCGCGTGGGCGGAGAAAACGGCGCACTGCCGTAGGGCGGATGAGCGACAGCGTCATCCGCCGCAGAGTTTGCCGCATATGCTGGCCTCCCGCTTCCATCACATCCTCCGCGGCGGATAACGCCTTCGGCTCATCCGCCCTACGGCACGGCGTCACGGCTCGCCTCGCGCGACCATATCGCCGCATGAAACCATTTGTCGCTGGCCAGCGGCCTGCTCCTGCGCTATCCGAACCATCCCGCCTCACGCTCCTCTCACGTCTCGCGTTGGTTCATGAAAACTCCTGCTCTCCCGCTCGCGCTCGCCGCGACTTCGGTCGTGCTTTCCGCCTTCACCATGCCGGCCGTTGCCGCACAGGATGCGCGCTTCATGCGCGCGCTCGACAGGCTCGATCCAAAAACCCGGCTGGAGCAGATCTGCGATCTCGAGGCGATGCGGAAGATGAGCGCGAGCGGCTCGGCCAAATCGCGGGTCGATCGCGCCAAGTCCGACGTGATCACGCCGCCGCAGCATCTCGGCAATACGCTGGTGGCCAAGGGCGGCGCCTATCGCGCGGGCGGCAAATGGTACCAGATGTCCTTCACCTGCAAGGCGACGCCGGACCACAAGAGCGTACTGGATTTCACCTACAAGACCGGCGCCGAGATTCCGGCGGCGAAATGGGCGTCCTACGGGCTCTGGAAGTAATCCGGTTCGCTGCGCGAATTGCTCCGGTAACCCTGTCGCGAAAAGATCCCGGGACAGCTTGACGTTCCCGGGCTTCAGGGCTTGATGGCAGGCATCGCGGCTGCCCGCTTGCGGCCCGAATCCGGGTATAATCCGGATGGAACCTGGGCCTGCGTGCCCTCCATTTTGCGGTCGAGGCGATCAGTCCGAATGTCCGACAAGCCGAAAGCGACGAAAGCCAGATGGCGGCCGGATCTCTGGCGCCGCGAACGGCTGACGCTGGCCGTCGGCGTCACGGCGCTGGTGCTGCTGATCGGCGTTGCCGGCACGGCCTCGGCGCAGTTCTTCGGTTTCGGCGGCCCGCCGCCGCAGCAACGCCAGCAGCCGCGCGGCGGCGGCTGGTTCGGCGGCGATTTCTTCCAGCCCTTCCAGCAGCAGGCGCCGCAGCAGCAGGCACCGCGCCGCCGCGAGGATTTTTCCCGCGCCCCGCAGTCTGACAAGACCAACACCGCCGCCGAGCGCAACGTGCTGGTGCTGGGCGACAGCATGGCCGACTGGCTCGGCTATGGCCTTGAAGACGCCTATGCCGAACAGCCCGACATGGGCGTGGTCCGCAAGCACAAGACCGTGTCCGGCCTGCTGCGCTATCAGCCCAAGGGCGAACCGAGCGACTGGGCGGCGGCGGCCAAGGGCATTCTCGCCAGCGAGAAGGCCGATGCCATCGTCATCATGCTCGGCCTCAGCGACCGCATTCCGATCCGCGAGGCGGACAGGAAAGCCGCGAAGAAGGAAGGCGCCGCCGACGTGAAGCCCGGCGACAAGCCGGCCGACCATACGGATGCCGACGACAGCGCCGACATCACCGATCCCGGCGCGATCGTGAACGAGCGCGGCGCCCGCAGCGGCGGCGGCATGGTGGATTTCCGCGATGACCGCTGGGGCGAGCTGTACGGCAAGAAGATCGAGGAGATGATCAATGTCGCCAAGAGCCGTGGCGTGCCCGTGCTCTGGGTCGGCCTGCCCGCGGTGCGCGGGCCGAAGGCGATGGCCGACATGGTCTATCTCAACAATCTCTATCGCGATGCCGCCGGCAAGGCGGGCATCACCTATGTCGATATCTGGGACGGCTTTGTCGATGAATCCGGCCGCTTCCTGCAGCAGGGCCCGGATTTCGAAGGCCAGATCCGCCGCCTGCGTACGCCGGACGGCGTCTATTTCACCAAGGCCGGCGCCCGCAAGATGGCGCATTACGTGGAGCGCGAGATCACCCGCCTGCTCTCTGGCCGCTCGGCGCCGATCGCGCTGCCGACCGAACCGGCGCAGCCCGATGTGAATGTCGTGCCCGGCGCGCCGCCGCCGCGTCCTTTGGCCGGCCCGATCGTGCCGCTGGTCGCAGCCTCCATCGGCGGCGACACGCTGCTCGGCGGCCCCGGCGCCAAGGCGCTGAATGTCGATCCGCTGGTGGCGAAGACGCTGGTGAAGGGCGAGCCGCTGAATGCACCGGCCGGCCGCGCCGATGATTTCGCCTGGCCGCGCCGCGAGATCGGCCGTGAACAGGCCAAGGGCGACGTGCCTGTCGCCGCCGTCACGCCGCCTGCAGGCTTGGGCACCGCAACGGCCGCCGCATCGCCGGATGGCATTGCGCCTGTGGTGGCGCCTCCGGCGCCGCCGAAGCAGCAGGCGAAAAAGAAAACGCCGGTCGCCACCGAAACGCCGTCCTTCTTCGGCAATCTGTTTGGTGACGAGCCGCGCCGCCCGGCGCAGCCGGCTGCCTCCCAGCGGCCGCGCCAACAGCAGTGGGCCCCGCAGCAGCAGGGCGGCCCGCGCCCGCCGGCCAATGTCGGCCCCGCCGCCTCCGCCCCCTCCGGCTTCTTCTTCCGCTAGGCGTGTGACTCCAGACATGAAAAATCCCTCGTCCGCTTGAGCGAACGAGGGATTTTTGTTGAGCTAGTTCAATCGCTTAATAGTTGAAGCGATTGGGCCGACGGCGCGGCGGGCGCGACATCAGCATGGCGAGCGCAAAGCCGATGCCGCCCGCGATCAGCAGCGAGCCGAGCGGATTGTCGCGCACCTTGTCGGTGAGCGCCTGCGTGCCATCGCGATAGGTGTCGCTGTCGAGCGCATCCTTGGCATAGCTGGCTGCAGCTTCCGACGCATCGCGCACGCCGTCTTTCACCTGGCCATACAGATTCTGCACGGTGCCTTCGGCTTCGCGCGTGCGGCCCGAAACTTCGGTTCGCTCGTCGCCCGTTGCCTTGCCGACGACGCTCTCAACCTTGCCAGCGGCATCCTTCGCGGCGCCTGCGATCCGGTCCTTATCCATATCAATCACTCCGTGAGGGAAACTGTCGCCGGTGTAATGCTCGAACCGCTCGCTGGTTCCCTCACGATTATGCAGCGACGGAGAAAGCGACGACCGCACGCGTTTGACCTGTTCGCCGTTCGATGCAAGCCTTTGCGCAAGCCTCAGCATGAAGGCGAAACATCGGAGGACTCCCTTGTCGGATTACAAAAAACTCAGCCGCTCGGTGCGCGGCCTTACCGTTCTCGTCACAGGTGCTGCAAGCGGCATGGGCCGCGCGACCGCACGCGTGTTCGGCGAGGAAGGCGCCAATGTCGCCGTCACCGATCTGTCACCCGAAGGCACGTCAGCGGTTGCCGATGCGATCACCGCGAGCGGCGGCAAGGCACGCGCCTGGACGCTGGATGTCGCCGATCCCGAGCGCATCAGGACTGTGGTAAACGAGGTCGCCGCGCATTTCGGCGGGCTCGACATCATCGTCAACAATGCCGGCATTTCGGTTTCCACCGAGATCGACAAGGACGGCTATGACGCCGCATGGGATCGCGCCATTGCCGTGATGCTGACCTCGCATCAGCGCACCATCCGCGCGGCATTGCCCTACCTGCGCAAATCGCAATGCCCGCGTATCGTCAACATCGCCTCCACCGAAGCACTCGGCGCGACGGCGCTGCACAGTCCCTATTCCGCCGCGAAAGCTGGCGTGACGGGCCTGACACGATCGCTTGCCGTCGAACTCGGCCGCGAAGGCATCACGGTGAACTGCATCTGCCCCGGCCCGATCACGACCGGCATCACGCAGCGCATCAGCGACGAGCACAAGGTCATCTTCGCCAAGCGCCGCACGGCTCTCCGTCGCTATGGCGATCCCGAAGAGGTCGCGCATATGACGGTGAGCCTGTGCCTGCCGGCGGCGTCCTATCTCACAGGCGCAGTCATTCCGGTCGATGGCGGGCTGATGGCGAGGAATGCCTGAGTCCGTCATTGCGAGCACAGCGAAGCAATCCAGAAGCCGCACGAAGACAGAACTGGATTGCCTCGTCGCTACGCTCCTCGCAATGACGGAGACTAGATCCGCTCGATCTTCGCCTTGTCGAGCACCTCGCCCCAGCGCTTCACGTCCGAGGCCAAGAGGTCGATCACTTCCTTCGGCTGCGAGGCCTTGGCCTGGCTGCCGAGCGCGAGCAGGCGCTCCTTCACGGCCTCGTCCTTCAGCAGCGTCGTGGTCGCGGTGTGGAGTCGTGCGACGATGTCATCCGGCAGACCCGCAGGGCCAACAAGTGCGTACCAACCGGGCGCGGCGTAATTCGGAAAGCCCGCTTCGGCGACGGTCGGGATATCCGGGAAGGACGCAAAGCGCTGCGCCGTGGTGACGGCGAGCGCACGAAACTTGCCGGCCTTGATCTGCTCGATCATCGAGATCGGCGGATCGACCATGAAATCAACGCGGCCCGCGAGCACTTCGACCACAGCCTGCGCGCCGCCGCGGAACGGGATGTGCTGGAATCTGACGCCGGCCAGTTGCGCCACCTGTTCGACGATCAGATGCGGACCTGAACCGACGCCCGGCGTACCATAGGTGAACGGCTTGTCCGGCTGTTTCTTTGCGGCGGCAATGAGCTCGGCGAGCGTCTTGAACGGCGCATCCGCATTGCAGGAAAACATGTAGGGCGCTTCGGAAACCTGGCAGATGCCCTTGAGATCATCCACCGGCTTGTAGCTGAGGCTCTTGTAGAAAGCCGACGACGCGCCATAGGTCGCCGTGATCAGCGAGATCGTGTAGCCGTCCGGCGCGGATCTTGCGAGCTGCGCGCCCGCCAGTGTGGTGCCCGCACCGGGCTTGGTCTCGACAACGACCGTCTGTCCGAGGATCTTCGCAAGGCCTTCCGCAAGCACACGCGAGGTTGCGTCCGTCCCGCCGCCGGGCGCAAATCCGTGCAGCAGCGTGATCGCCTTTTCAGGCCACGCGGCCCTGGCCCAGGTTGGAAAAAGTGCGGCCGAAAACCCGGCCAGAACGGTACGCCTATTCAAAATCATTGCTGTCCTCATGTCTGAAGGTAACAGCGTAGCAAGAGACGTGCCGATGTGGCAGAAATAGGTACGATATGCCTCCGGTGATAAATAACGGAACTTTAGCGGCCGCGCAGGCGATCCAGCATTTCCGAAGTTGCAAAACCGTCGGTCGGCACGCCAATTGAAGCCTGGAAATTGCGCAGCGCTTCACGCGTCATGCTGCCGAACTGTCCGTCTGGCGTACCTTTATAGAGCCCGCGCTGGACCAGCAATTGCTGCAGTTCGAGCCGCTCGGCCCGCGACAGCACGCGCTCCTGACGCGGCCAGGGCTGCACGAAAGGCGGTCCGCCGCGCAGCCTGTCGGCGAAGTGGCCAATCGCCAGCGCATAGGCTTCGGCGGGGTTGTATTTCATGATGACGCGAAAATTCTGCATCATCAAAAAACCGGGTCCTTGCGCGCCGGCCGGCGCGAGCAGATAGGCCTTGTCGCCGCCATGCGGAAACCGCTGACCATCGGCGCGCTTCAAGCCAAGCTGCTCCCACTGGGTCAGCGTGAGCATCTTGGCGCGGTCGGCCTGCATGTAATTGAAGCCCTGCGGGACGACGACTTCGTAGCCGTAAGGCTGTCCGTTCTGCCAGCCATCCTTCTTCAGGTTGTTGGCCGTGGAGAAGATCAGATCGGTGGGGTTGTCGACCACATCGCGGCGGCCATCGCCATCGCCGTCGACGGCGAAGCGCTTGAACGCCGTGGGCATGAATTGCGTCGGTCCGAATGCGCCGGCCCATGATCCCTTCAACTGCTCGCGGCGCAGATCGCCGCGATGCAGGATCTCGACGGCCGTAAGGAATTCGTCCTTGAAGTAAGCCTGACGACGACCGACGCAGGCGAGCGTTGCTGTGGAGCGCACCACGTCGCGGTCGCCGATCATGGTCGAATAGTTGGACTCGATACCCCAGATGGAGGCGACGATGTAGCGATCGACGCCATAGGCGCGTTCAGCCGCATCGAAAATCGTCTTGTACTGCGCCAGGATCTCGCGGCCCTTGGCGGCGCGGTTGTCGTTCACCAGGATGTCGAGATAGTCCCAGATCGCCTTGGTGAATTCCGGCTGGGAATCCATGAGATCCATCAATCGCAGGTCGGGCGTCAGCCCGGCTGTGATGTCGCGATAGTTCTGCTCGGACACACCACGTCGTGCGGCATCAGGCCACAGGCCGGCGACGCAGCTATCGAAGTTGGCCGCGGCCTCGCGAATGGCAGCCGCCGTCATCAGCGGATGACCGGATGCGCCATCTTCGCCGGTCCATGGCAGCGGCGCGCTGGCGCCTGCCGCAGGTGCTGGCGCGCTCGGCGCCTGTGCCTGACGCTGGCCGGGATTGAAGATGTTATCGAGGAAATTGAGCGGACTACCCGATTGCGCCTGCGCAGAAACCGACGACACGGCAAGCACGACGCCAGCAGCCATTGCAACCCATCGCCTGCGGCGCATCACATGCTTGCGTCCGCTGATTCCTGTGGTCGTCATCCGGCAAAATTCCAATCGTAACGGTGTGATGACAAGAGGTCGGAGAGGGTTTCGATCCGCTTAATACTAGTCCGATTCCACCGGCAAGTCAGAGAGCCCGGCTTGCATGGAATACCGACAGAACGTCGCGCCTGACATACATCCGCCTTTGTTACCGCTGCAAAGGGAACCTTGGCGCGCAATCCTCGTTGTGTTGCCTGCGCCCTTTCCTTTTCAAGCTCACCGCAAAGCTCCCGATGAAAATTCGCAAAGCCGTATTCCCCGTCGCTGGCCTTGGCACCCGCGTTCTTCCCGCTACCAAGGCGATGCCGAAGGAGATGCTGACCATCGTCGACCGGCCATTGATCCAGTATGTCGTCGATGAAGCCCGCGAAGCCGGCATCGAACATTTCATCTTCGTCACCGGCCGCAACAAGGGCGTGATCGAAGACCATTTCGACCGCATGTTCGAGCTCGACGAGACCCTGAAGTCGCGCAGCAAGACCGCCGAAATGGAGCAACTCGCACGCTTCCAGCCCGGTGCTGGCGAAACCAGCTTCACGCGCCAGCAGGCGCCGCTTGGCCTCGGCCACGCCGTCTGGTGCGCCCGCGAGATCGTCGGCAACGAACCATTCGCCGTCGTCCTGCCGGACGAGCTCGTCCTCAACGCGCCCGGCGCGCTGAAGCAGATGGTCGATATCGCCCAGAGCCTCGATGCGAAATCGAATCTGGTGGCCGTCGAGGAAGTCCCGGTCGAGCTGACCCATCAATATGGCATCTGCAGTGTCGGTGACCGTCATCCGACCCACGCCAACGCATTCACGGTCAACGGCATGGTGGAGAAGCCGCCGAAGGGCACCGCGCCGTCCAACCTGTCGATCACCGGCCGCTACATCCTGCAGCCGGAAATCTTCAAGATTCTCGAGACCCAGGAGCGCGGCGCCGGCGGCGAAATCCAGCTCACCGACGCGATGATCGGGCTGGCCAAGCAGCAGCCTTTCTTCGGCGTGAAGTTCGAAGGCGAGCGCCACGACTGCGGCTCCAAGGCCGGCTTCCTGCGCGCCAATATCGCCTACGGCCTGCAGCGGCCGGACCTCAGCGAAAGCCTGCGTGCGGACATGCTGCGCTATCTCGGCAAGTAGGAATTCCCGGATCGGATTTACGCCGCCTGCAAGCGGTGCGTCGTCTCCGCGACGGCGCACTGGTTTCGGCCAGCCGCCTTGGCGACATACAACGCCTTGTCGGCGGCTTGCACCAGTTCGGTCCATTCCATGGTCACCAGCGGACGCATGCTGGCGATACCAATGCTAACCGACAGCTGGGCCGGGTCCGCCGGAACGCGCTCGACGCGCTGACGAATGTTTTCGGCGACCTCGCGCGCATCGCTTTCGGACGCGCCCGGCAAGAGCACCGCAAATTCCTCGCCGCCATAGCGCGCAGCGCAATCGCCTGACCGCTTGGCAGCCGTCGAAATGCAGCTGGCGATGGCGATCAGCGCCTGGTCGCCTGCCTGATGGCCAAAACTGTCATTGAAAATCTTGAAATAGTCGGCATCTACCAGCAGCAAGGCGATGGGCCTCGACATGCGAATGGCACGGCGCCATTCCAGCTCGATCGCCGCATCGAATTTGCGGCGATTGCGCAAGCCGGTCAGCGCATCGGTGGTGGCTAGTTGCTCCAGCCGGCCTTCCGCGCTGGCGCGACGGCTGATCTCACGGGCGAGAAAGACGGTGCCGACGCTGATGAAGGCAATCAGTGCCAGCATGATGGCGCCGATCCGCCAGGCCTGCTTCTGCCAGAGCGTATAGATGCCATCCCACGGGCGACCGACAATCACGATCAGCGGCCTGCCGCTGTCGCGCCACACGAACAGACGCAGGATCTTGTCGACCGCACCGACGCCGGAATAGCTGCCATTGGCTCGCGCCAGCACGCGCATGACGCCTTGGGTCTTGCTGAGGTCCCGTCCGATAACATTCAGATCGAACGGCGTGCGCATGATCACCACGCCATCGCGCCGAACAACGGTGATGGTTTCGCCGGGATTGAGGCGAAGGCGATCGAACAGATCGAGGAAATAGGAGAACCGGATCGAGCCCGCGACCACGCCTGCGAAATTACCTTCGGCATCGGTGATCCGGCGGCTCAGCACGATGGAATAGGCATTCTGGTGGAGCCGCGGCACGCTGATGAAGAGACCGCGTTCGCCATCGAGCTTGTGAACCTTGAAGAAATCCTCGTTGGCCCTGTTCTGCCTGGCCGGATCCAGCGAGGCGGCATCGATCGTGAGGTCGCCGTTGGCATCGAAGACCTGGATGGCACCGAACTGTGCGGATGAAGCCGCCTTGTCGAACAGGATCAGCTGGCGCAGTTCGCGGCTGAGCTGGCCGATTTCCGGCGTGTTGATGCCCGAGACAACCGCGCGCAAGGAGAGGTCATATTGCTCGATGGTGCGGCCGATATCGGAATCGATGGAGGTCGCGAGATTCTCGCTGGTTTGCTTCGCCAGAGCCTGCTCGCCGTGGCGCATGTCCAGCATGACGCTGCCGCAAATGGCGGAAAAACCGAGGATGGTCACCAGCGAGGACAGAATCAACAGCTTTGCCGACAACGGCCACCGTCGCACTCCCAGCACTGGCTTCCAAAAATTCATAAAATAAAACTCCCGGCTCATGGCATCGCACGCCAAAACTTGCCGAGCGCTTAAATACCCGTCGCCGGTTCCCTGCTTCGTTAATGAACCATTGCCGGCGGGACGGTCCGGATTACGAACAGGCGGTGGCGCAAGGCGGAATAGCCGCGTATGACGGTCCGGTTGTCAAAACTCCCGAGGACCATCCGTGCCCGACTACGATCTCCTGCGCGCCTATCTGGCGACCCAGACCAAGGACGAAATCGTCCTGACCATGGATGCGATCGAGGAGATCATCGACGACGCCCTGCCGCGCGCCTCGCACCGGGCATCGTGGTGGGAAACCGACCGTGCACCGGACGAGCACATGCCCCAGCGCGAGGCCTGCATCGCAGCAGGCTTCGTGGCAACGCGCCTGCCCGACGGCTCGGGCGTGAAGTTCAACCGGAAGACGGCGAAGTTTCTAAGGAAGTGGAAGTAAGCGACACCAGCGGCTAGCGCTGCAGGCGTACGCCGAGCATCACCACAGTCGCTGCCGTGCTCGCACCGACGACGTTAGAATTAAGGATGTCGCGGCGCACCTGCGCCTTCACCCACAATTCGCGGCTCATCTTGTAGATCAGGTTGCCTTCGATCGAATACAGCTTATCGGAGCGGAAGTTCTCCTGATAATCCTGCGTGCCGTAGGTGAACTTACCGACCGCGGTGAGCCAGCGACGGAAGTCGTGATCGACCTGCACCGTGTAGAGCCGCGTCAGCACGCCGGGAACGCCGGGCACCGTGGTTTCATCAATCGATGTCGTGGTGATGAAGCGTGCAGTCGTCAGCGGCGTCGCGCTCCACACCAGCGAGGCCGATGTCAAAAGCCCCTTCAGCACTTCGAGGCGCGGATCCTCATATTTGCGTGCGAGATAACCGATCGACGCTTCGCCGGTCAGCAGCCGCGTGAATTCGAAGGTGGTGCCGGCCTTGATGTAACCGCCGCTGGAATCGCGCAGATAGCCGAAGCGATCGTCGCGCTGGTCATGGACGCGGACGTCGCCCTGCATTTCGGCGAATGGCTTCAGGCCGGGGAGCACTTCATAGCTGACACGACCGACACCGCCATATTGATTGAAGTTGCGGTCCCGGTTGTTGTAGGTCGTGCCGTCGATCAGTTTCGAATCCTGATAGACGGTGCGGTCGACCAGCGCGTCCATCTTCAACTGAAAGCGGTTGAAATCCTGTTCGAACCCCACCGTGCCGCCGGTGGTCGTGAATAGCGGAAACTCCCTGAGACCGACCTGGATGTTCGGGCTGCCGGGATTGTCGGAGCCGACGCGCATGCGCGCTTCGGTATTGATGCGGGTGTCGCGCGTCGCATCGATGCGGCCGGCGATCTTGCCGTCGAACTGGGCGCGATCGACATTCTCGGGCGATGGCGAGGCCTGCTGGAACACCGCCGACGGGAATTCCTTGGCATAGCCCGTGAACGAGCCGCGCAGGTCGACGATCACCGAATGGCGCGACCAGTTGGATGCCGCGAGAAGCTCGGGGTTGATCTGGTAGAGCGCCGAGCCACGCGGCTGCAGCAAGCGCGCCGGGTTGTCGCTGTAGCCGCCCATGACCTCGACGGCGCCCTTGACGAGGAAGCTGCCGACACGGATGCCGGTGGGCGCATAGGCATCCTGTTCGATCGGCAGCCGCTTGCGCGCGGGCTGGCCGATGACCGCGCCTGCAATCGCGGGCGCGACCGGCGGCTTGGCTGCCTTGGCCGACGGCGGCACCGGTCGCGTTTCCGGCACGAGCGGGGGCGGCGGACTGCCGGGGCCGACGGGACGTTTCGGCCTCTGCTGGCCGGGATAGTATTTGACCTGCTTGAGCTTGCGATTGAGCGCGTCATAGCCGGTCTCGGCGGCGCCCGAGGCTGCGGGCGTCGGCGGCGTGATGATCGATTGCCGGTCCTGCGCGCGTTGAGGCGACAGCAGGCTGGTCTGCAGCGTACCGCGCGGCTGCACCGTACTGCCCGGACGGCGCGACGGCAGATCCTCCGGCTGCACGAAACCGCCGGGAACCGGCGCCAGCAGATCCGAGGTCAGGGCCTGCGCGAAAACAGGGGATGGCGCGGCGAGTGCGAGGCACAGACATGCCGAAACCGCGCTGGTTGCCCATGCGCGGTTCCCCGTCCGGTCTGCCCGACCCATCCTCACGATACCAAAAACTCCAACGCCATCAGAAACTTGGATGAGGTGATCGAAATCCGCGGCAGGCGGCCAGACGACAACTCATGGTTAAGGGAGTTAAAACCGTTATGGTTAATGGGGCGTTGAGATTGCCGGCCGGTGTTTCGCTTCGGGCGCGGCGGCGTGCTAAGGGACGGCCATCACACAGGCCGATGGACCGGCCACAGGACACGACCCATGGCCCTTTCCAAAACTCCGACCTCCACCATCAGCGATCAGGCCAGCGAGGCGATCGCCTCGGCGCTGCGCACGCTGGAGGCGGAAGCCAGCGGCGTCACCGCGCTTGCCGCCGCGCTGCAGGCCGATCTCGGCCCGACCTTCGCGGCTGCTGCCGACCTGATCCGCAAGGCCAAGGGCCGACTGATCATCACCGGTCTCGGCAAGTCCGGCCATATCGGCCGCAAGATCGCCGCCACCTTCGCTTCCACCGGCACGCCGGCATTTTTCGTCCATGCGGCTGAAGCCAGCCATGGCGATCTCGGCATGATCACCGCCGACGACGTCATCCTCGCGATGTCGTGGTCCGGCGAGCAGCCGGAGATGAAGAACCTCATTACCTATGCCACGCGCTTCAGCATCGGCCTGATCGCCATGACCTCGGAGGCCGGTTCGACGCTGGCGCAGGCCGCCGATGTCGCGCTGACGCTGCCGAAAGCGCGCGAGGCCTGCCCGCATAATCTGGCGCCCTCGACCTCTTCGCTGATGATGCTGGCGATGGGCGATGCGCTGGCCATCGCATTGCTGGAAGGCCGCGGCTTCACCTCGCGCGATTTCAGCGTGCTGCATCCCGGCGGCAAGCTCGGCGCGCTGCTGAAATATACGCGCGACCTCATGCACCAGGGCGACTCCGTGCCGCTCAAGCCGCTCGGCACCAAGATGTCCGATGCGCTGGTGGAGATGTCCGCCAAGGGCTTTGGCTGCGTCGGCATCGTCGATGCCAGCGGCCATGTGGTCGGCATCGTCACCGACGGCGACCTCCGCCGCCACATGCGCGCCGACCTGATGACCGTCTCCGTCGATGACGTGATGACGAAGAACCCCAAGACCATCAACCGCGACCTGCTCGCCGGCGAGGCCCTGGAAATTCTCAACACGGCAAAGATCACCGCGGTGCTGGTCACCGACGGCAGAAAGCCGGTCGGCATCGTGCATCTGCACGACCTGCTGCGCGCGGGCGTGGCATAGCTCGGTGTGTAGGATGGGTTGAGCGCAGCGATACCCATCACCACATGCACCCGCAGTGATGGGTATCACTGCGCTCAACCCATCCGACGACCTTACGCTACATCCACCGTCAGACTCGCCCCATCCGCCTGCGTGATCTTCACGCGCGTTCCTGCCGGGACATCCGGCCCGCTGACGCGCCACACCGTGTCGTCGATCCGCACGATCCCGGCCCCATCCACGATCGGGCGGTCCAGCGTGCAGACGCGGCCGATCATCGCGTCGGTGCGCTTGTTGAGGAACGGATTTGGATTGGCGCCGGGCTTCTGCTGGGCGACGCGGCGCCAGATCGGCACCGCAGCGGCAGCGAACACGGCAAACAGCAGCATCTGCAATTGCCAGCCCGGCGTGACGATGAAGGATAGCATGCCGACCAGAAAGGCGGCGAGGCCGAGCCAGAACAGGAAGATGCCCGGCGCCAGCAGCTCCAGCGCCATCAACAGCACGCCGAAGATGAGCCAGTTCCAGGTGCCGAGCGTGACGAACATCTCTGCCATGGCGTGATCCTCAGGCGCGCGGCGGCGTGGTCGGCGGCACCGAGCCGGTGCGGCGCGCGGCCTGCGAGGCCGTCGCATTCTCGCCGAAGGTCGCCTTGGCGATCTCGCCAATGCCAGCCAGCGAGCTGAGCATGGACGTGGCTTCCAGCGGCAGCATGATCACCTTCTGGTTCGGTGATTCCGCGAGCTGGCCAAACGCCTTGATATACTTGTCGGCGATGAAGTAGTTCAGCGCCGCCACGTCGCCGCGGCCGATGGCTTCCGACACCATCTGCGTGGCCTTGGCTTCGGCTTCGGCGGAACGCTCACGCGCCTCGGCATCGCGGAACGCGGCTTCGCGACGGCCTTCGGCCTGCAGGATCTGCGACTGTTTTGCACCCTCGGCGCGCAGGATTTCCGACTGGCGCTGGCCTTCCGCCTGCAGGATGTCGGCACGTTTGACGCGCTCGGCCTTCATCTGCCGGCCCATGGCCTCGACGAGATCCGCCGGCGGCGCGATGTCCTTGATCTCGATGCGGTTGACCTTGATGCCCCAGGGCGCGACGGCGGCATCGACCACGCGCAGCAGGCGTTCATTGATCTCGTCGCGATGCGACAGCACCTGGTCGAGATCCATCGAGCCCATCACCGAACGGATATTGGTCATGGTCAGCACCACGATGGCCTGCTGCAGGTTCGACACCTCGTAGCTCGCCTTGGCGGCATCGAACACCTGATAGAACGCAACCCCGTCGACACCGACGGTGGCGTTGTCCTTGGTGATGACCTCCTGTTCGGGAATGTCGATCACCTGCTCCATCATGTTCACCTTGCGGCCGACACGATCGAAATAAGGAATGATGAGATTGAGGCCGGGCGACAACGTGCGGGTGAACTTGCCGAAGCGTTCGATGGTCCAGTCGAAGCCTTGCGGCACTGTCTTCACGCCGGCGAACAGCGTGAAAATGATCAGCAGTGCAATGGCAATGGCGAAAATATCGAAACCGGACATAGGACCCCCTTCGGCAAAATGGACGCGCGACGCAATACGCCGCGCTGTTTTGTCGTTCGCGGGGATTTTAAGGTTCGACGCGGGGAAAAGCGAGAGTGTCGCGGGAGCATGGGCCGCGACACCGCGCGCCGCGGGGCTTGTGCGCTAGATCCAGCCCTGCAGCTCGCGCAGCACGATCTGGCTGATCACGTCCATGCCTTCGTCGCTGTCATTGAGACAGGGAATCGCGGAGAATTTCTCGCCACCGTTGTGCAGGAAGATCTCGCAGTTCTCCTGCGCGATTTCTTCGAGGGTTTCCAGACAGTCCGCGGAAAAGCCCGGCATGACAACGGCAAGACGCTTCACGCCATCCTTCCCGAGTTGCTCGATGGTCTTGTCCGTATAGGGCTGCAGCCACTCGTCGAAGCCGAAGCGCGACTGGAAGGTGAGCAGCAGCTTTGGCGCCCCCGGCCCGAGTCGCGTGCGCAGCGCTTCGGTGGTCGCCACGCATTGCGCCTGATAGGGATCGCCCTTGTCGATATATTTCTGCGGCATGCCGTGGAACGAGGCCACGATCATCTCCGGCGTGAAATCCAGCGTCGCCAGATGTTTCTCGATGGAGATGGCGAGCGCATCGATATAGGCCGTATCGACATAATAAGGCGGCGTCACCCGCAGTGTCGGCTGCGCTCGCATGTCGGCCAGCACGCGGAACGCCTGATCGCAGACCGTCGCCGAGGTGGCTGCCGAATATTGCGGATAGAGCGGCACCACGAGAATCCGGTCGCAGCCCTGCTTGGTGAGCGCCGTGATGCGATCGCGCATCGACGGATTGCCGTAGCGCATGGCCCAATCCACCACCAGATGGCTGTGGCTGCCGAGGGCTGCAGCGAGCTTCTCGGACTGCGCGCGCGTAATCGTCTTCAGCGGAGACTCGTTCTTCTCCGTATTCCAGATCTTGAGATAGTCCTTGGCCTTCTTGCGCGGGCGCGTGTTCAGGATGATGCCATTCAGCACCAGCTTCCAGAACAGCCCTTGATTCTCGATGACGCGGGCGTCGGACAGGAATTCCTTGAGATAGACGCGAACGCCCCTGGCGTCGGCGGTGTCGGGCGTCCCGAGATTGACGAGCAGCACGCCGACGCGTTCCGGCTGAGCGGTGACGGCGGGCGGCGCTTCTGCGAGGGCAATGGCGTCTGTCATGGTGCGGTTGGCTTCGCGCTTCGGACCAGGGTTGTCAATGAGACTCTCTTAACGAGCATGATCTGTCCCGTAACGAGCATGATCTGTCCCGAAAACCGGTTCCCGCTGTTTGGGATCATGTTCTAGAAACACCTGACCGGCTCGGTGCCGAGATAGCCGAGCAACAGGCCCACGCCGAACACCAGCACAATTCCCGCAGCACCAAGCTCGATCCCGCGCATGACCAGCGCGCCGCGCCCGTCACGACTGCCGGCGAGGCGCGCGGCCAGGCCCTTGGCGGAGACGGCGATGACGGCGATCGTCGCCACGGTGATGGCGGTGCCGAGCCCCATCACGAAGGTGGCAGCAATGCCGGCCCAGAACAGGCCCTGCGCCAGCGCAAAGACCAGCACGAGGATCGCGCCCGAACATGGACGGATGCCGACCGTCAGCACCGCCGACAGGCCGCGCCACCAGCCGCCGGGACCGGCGAGCTGGTCAGGCGTCGGCCCGTGCGAGTGGCCGCAATGATCGCAGTGATCGTCATGGGCATGGTGATGATGCGCATGAGCGTGGGCCTCCGCATGCGCCGTATGGGCATGCGCATGGCCGTGCTCATGATGATGGTGATCATGCCCGTGGTCGCGGGAATGGCTGTGCGCATGCGCGGAGGCATGCGCCATCGCCAGCTGGGGGCCACCGGTCTTGAGCGAAGGCCGCAATGCCCGGAAGAAGCCCCGCCCCTTGACCCAGACCAGCCGCGCACCAAAGGCCGCGATCAGGCCGTAGCTGGCGATCTCGATGACACGCTCGGTGCTGCACATGGTGCGTGCGGTGACATTGAGCAGCCAAGCGCCGATGCCGACGATCAGCACCGCCACCAGCGCCTGCATAAAGGCCGAGACGAAAGACAGCGCAATGCCGCGCTTCGCGGTCTCTTCATTCGCGACCAGATAGGACGAGATCACCGCCTTGCCATGACCGGGGCCTGCGGCATGGAAGATGCCGTACAGGAAGGAGATGCCCAGCAGCGTCCACACCGCGCTGCCATCGGACTTGGCGGCACGGATCGTCGTCGACATCGCGCGGTAGAATTCGGACTGCTTTGTCAGCAGCCAGCCGATGATGCCGCCGACCTGGGAATCCGGCACGCCTTTCGGAGCGCCGAAAGGGTTCTGGGCGAAAGCCGCATGCACGGACGCATCGGCAATGACGACGCAGGCCAGCGCCACAAGCGCCGCCCCGGCGACCGCTCGCGATTTGCTCATGGGCAGTCCACCGTCACCTTGTTGGCGAACATCGCGCCGAAATTGCTGTTCTCACCATTCATGAAGGTGTCTTCATTCATGGTCTGCGCCTTGGCCGCACCGCCATCGGACGGGCGCTGAATTCCCATCGTGCAGGAAGCCGGCGCGCCGACCAGCTTGATCGGATCCGTCTTCTCCAGGCTGAAATCGATGAAGTAGGAGGGGTCGAACACTTCGAGCGCCAGCTGTTTAGTTTTCACCGGCGTCTTGAACGGCAGCGTGAAGTGCAGCGTGAGGCCGGCGTCGGTCTTCTCGAGATAATAGTCGACGGGCTCGTTGAAGTGCTCTTTCTTGCCATTCGCCTTGGCGAAGGTGAAGAACTTGTATTCCTGCAACGACTCCACATTGGTCTGCGCCAGTGGCGCCAGATCCTCGCGGGTGTAGACACCCGGCGTCTTGGTCGCGAGCCCCTGCAGCGCATAGGTCGAGAACATGTCGTCAAACGTCCAGGCATGGCGCACGCCCGTGATCGTGCCATCCGTCGCGTAGAGCAGCTCGCTGCGGGCCGCGACGAAAACGTGCGGATGCGCGGCAGCGGTGGTGATGCCGGAGACGAAGGCGAGGAGGAGTGCGCATAGCCCAAGGATAGCGCGCGAAAAACTCCGCCTGTCATCCCGGCGAACGCCGGGATCCATAGACACCGTCATCGTGTTGGTCCGTGTGGTCAGCTGCATCGTTTTGCTATGAAGTCGGAGGTTATGGATCCCGGCGTTCGCCGGGATGACAGTTAGGCCGCGTCCAGCAGACCGCGCCGCCGTAGCAGCGCATCTGCCTCCGGCGCCCGTCCACGAAACGCCACATAAGCGGCTTCCGGATCAACCGAGCCACCCGACGAATAGATATCGTCATGCAGCCGCTTGGCGGTCGCCGCATCAAAAATATCGCCCGCTTCCTCGAAAGCGCCGAAAGCATCGGCATCCATCACTTCCGACCACATATAGCTGTAATAGCCCGATGCGTAGTGATCGCCGGAAAAGATGTGGCCGAACTGCGTGGGCCGGTGGCGCAGCGCGATCTCCTCGGGCATGCCGATCTTTTCCAGCTCCTTCTTCTCGAAGGCTGCAACGTCAGCGGAGGCTGCTGCGGGCTGGGTGTGGAATTCGAGATCGATCAGCGCTGACGAAACGAACTCCACCGTGGCAAAGCCCTGGTTGAATTTTCGCGCGGCGATGAAGCGCTTCAGGAGATCATCCGGCAGCGCCTCGCCGGTCTGATAGTGCTTCGCAAATTGCTGCAGCACCTCGGGCCGTTCCTGCCAGTGCTCGTAGAGTTGCGATGGCAGTTCGACGAAATCGGTGAAGACCGAGGTGCCCGACAGCGACGGATAGGTCACGTTGGACAGCATGCCATGCAGGCCATGACCGAATTCATGGAACAGCGTGCGGGCATCGTCCGGCGACAGCAATGACGGCTGGCCATTGGTGCCCTTGGCAAAATTGCAGATGTTCAGCACCAGCGGCGCGGTATCGCCGTCGAGCTTCTGCTGGTCGCGCAGCGACGTCATCCAGGCGCCCGAGCGCTTCGATGAGCGCGCGAAGTAATCGCCGTAGAACAGCGCCTTGTGCTCGCCCTTGGCGTCCTTGACCTCCCAGACGCGCACATCGGGATGCCACACCGGCACATCCTTGCGTTCATGGAAGGTGATGCCGAACAGCTTTGTCGCCACGTCGAACTGCGCGGCGATCATGTTGTCGAGGGTGAGATAGGGCTTGATGGCCGCATCGTCGAAATTGGCGCGACGCTGCCGCAGCTTCTCGGCGTAATGGCGCCAGTCCCAGGCGGCGAGCTTGAAATTGCCGCCCTCCTCCGCGATCAGGTCCTGCAGCGCATCGCGATCGGCAAGCGCGCCGGCCCGCGCCGGCTTCCAGACGCGCTCCAGAAGGTTGCGCACGGCCTCCGGCGTCTTGGCCATGGAATCTTCCAGGCGATAGGCGGCGAAGGTCGGATAGCCCAGGAGTTTGGCGCTTTCCTCGCGCAGCTTCAGGATTTCGACGATGGTCGTGTTGTTGTCATTGGCATTGCCGTTATTGCCGCGCTGGATGAAGGCCTTGTAGGCCTTCTCGCGCAGGTCCCGTCGCGTCGAGCTCTGCAGGAACGGCTCCATGGACGAGCGCGACGTGGTGACGATCGCCTTGCCGGGCTTGCCGCGTTCTTCTGCGGCCGCCCTGGCCGAGGCGACGAAGCTGTCGCTCAAGCCATCGAGATCGTCGTCGCCAAGCTCCATGGACCAGTCCTGCTCGTCGCCGAGCAGGTGATGGCTGAAGGTGGTGCCAAGATGGGCGAGACGTTCGTTGATTTCGGCCATCCGCGCCTTGGCGGTCTCGTCGAGGCCGGCGCCGGCGCGATGGAAGCGCGTATAAGTGCGCTCAAGGAGACGCGCCTGTTCGGGCTTCAGATGCAGGCTGGCCGCGTTGTCGCGCAGCGCCGCGATGCGGCCGAACAGCACGGCATTCATCATGATCGGATTCCAGTGCCGCGCCATCCGCAGCGACACATCCTTGTCGATCTCCAGAATGGCCGGATTGGAATGCGCGGAGACGAGATCATAGAACACCGCGGCGACCTTCGAGAGCAGCTTGCCGGAGCGCTCCAGCGCGGTGATCGTATTCGCAAAATCCGGAGCCGAGACATCGTTGACGATGGCGGCGATCTCGCCGGCGTGATCGGCAAAGGCCTGCTCGAAAGCCGGCATGAAATGTTCCGGCTTGATCTCGTCGAAGGGCGGGGTCTCGAACGGGGTCTGCCACGGTTTCAGGAGGGGGTTATCGAGACCTTTCGACGCAACCGGCGAAACCTGCGTGTCCGACATCATAAATCCTGCTTTGCGGCCCAAACGACACGGGAATCTATACCACGCATGGGGCTTTTTTGAGCCCTTACCGCTTGCCGCAGCTGGCTTTTTCGCTAGATTGCGGGCCGAAACAGGACCTTATCGACCATGACCACTTCCACCGGATCCCGCCGCATCAACTGGCCCAGCGTCATCACCGTCATTTCGGCGGCGATCCTGATTGGCGCAGAAGTTTTCGGCGCAGCTTTCGCGGGTGGCTGGGCGCTGTCGATCCTGTTCGGCCTCGACACCTTCGGCGAGCATGTGCTGCAGGTCGTGCTGTTCCTCTGCGGCGTCGCCGTCATGGCCGCCTTCATGCGCACCGCCGCCCGCGTCGAGCCGTTCACGCGCCGGGGCTGAACTACGCGCTTCTGTAGGGCGGGCAAAGCGGAGCGTGCCCACCTTCTCGCGCCGCGCACTTGATGGTGGGCACGTCGCTACGCTCCTTTGCCCATCCTACAAATCCGAGCCTGCGTCACTCCTCCGCACCGCTCATTTTGATACTTCACACCTCCGCCAAGGAATCGTCGCAAACCGCTAGCCGGCTAGAGGCAAACACGCGTCGGCCGTTAATACTTGTTCATCTTCGCGGCATGCACTGCGTCCCGTTTGCAACGCCTCGGCCTGGCGTCGCAAAAATTGCCCCCGAGCCCAAAAAAGTTGTTGCGATGGGGGTCCAAAGAACTTATGTGCGGTCTTGCCCAATTTCGCACGTGCCTGTGGTCGTGTGTCAGTCGGTAGGTATCCGGACAAGAGGCCGGACAGCCGCCAAGGGGCGAAGAAGCCGAGGGTCGCTCGAAAATCTCCTCTGGAGATATTGCGGGAGGCCAGCATCTCTCTCCAGGGATGCCTTGATGAAGGCGACTTTGCTCTTTGCAACCGTGACTGGCAGCCGGAGGCGAACCGGCGCACCCCGCTCTCAACGGGGGACGCGACTTAAAGCAACGACGGATCGGGCTTTTTTGGTCTCTACCGGCAGTCCAACGCCGGCGCGGGCTACTGAAAAGGCTTGTCCTTCATTGCCAGGTGTGCGGGCGGGAACACTCCCAACCAATCCACGGCAGCACAGTCTGATTTGAGTCTTTGGCTTGTCACGCCTCCATCGCGTGATCTGGCCGGGGCGCATATCCGACGACATTTTTTGAACGGATCCCCGTCGCTGGGCCGTTTGGGAGAGTGCTATGACCGAACGTATTCAGGAATTCCTGCGCAACCGCCGCAAGGATGGCCTCGACACCGAGCCGTGCCTCGTCGTCGACCTCGAGGTCGTGCGCGACAATTACCAGACCTTCGCCAAGGCGCTGCCCGACAGCCGCGTGTTCTATGCCGTCAAGGCAAACCCGGCGCCGGAAGTGCTGGCCCTGCTCGCGTCCATGGGCTCCTGCTTCGACACCGCGACGGTCGCCGAGATCGAGATGGCGCTGGCTGCGGGTGCGACGCCCGACCGCATCTCCTTCGGCAACACGATCAAGAAGGAGCGCGACATCGCGCGCGCCTTCGCGCTCGGCATCCGGCTTTTCGCCGTGGATTGCTCCGCCGAAGTCGAGAAGGTCGCCCGTGCCGCCCCCGGCGCGAAGGTGTTCTGCCGCATCCTCTATGATTGCGCCGGCGCCGAGTGGCCGCTGTCGCGCAAGTTCGGCTGCGACCCGGAGATGGCGGTCGAGGTGCTCGACCTCGCCAAGCGCCTCCGGCTGGAGCCGTGCGGCATCTCGTTCCATGTCGGCTCGCAGCAGCGCAAGGTGAAGGCGTGGGACCGTGCGCTGGCGATGGCCTCGCAGGTGTTCCGCGACTGCGCCGAGCGCGGCATCAACCTGACCATGGTCAACATGGGCGGCGGCTTCCCGACCAAGTACCTGAAGGACGTGCCGCCGGTCGTGACCTACGGCCGCTCGATCTTCCGCGCGCTGCGCAAGCACTTCGGCAACCAGATTCCGGAGACCATCATCGAGCCGGGCCGCGGCATGGTGGGCAACGCCGGCGTCATCGAATCCGAGGTCGTGCTCATCTCGAAGAAGAGCGACGAGGACGAGGTCCGCTGGGTGTATCTGGACATCGGCAAGTTCGGCGGTCTCGCCGAGACCATGGACGAGTCGATCCGTTACGCCATCCGCACCCGTCACGACGGCGCGGACATGACGCCGTGCGTGCTCGCGGGCCCGACCTGCGACAGCGCCGACGTGCTGTACGAGAAGAACCCGTATCCGCTCCCCGTCACGCTCGAGATCGGCGACAAGGTGCTGATCGAAGGCACCGGGGCCTATACGTCGACCTACTCGTCGGTGGCGTTCAACGGCATTCCGCCGCTGAAGACCTACCACATCTGATCCGCCTCACGGTCTGAGGCCTGACGAACCCGGAGCCGGCTTGCCGGCTCCTCCCTGACATTTCGATCTGACGACGCCTTGAACCGGCGCGCTACGCGCACGCCGGCTCAAGCGGGGACTGACGTGCCATGACTGCTCCTCGGAAGCCACAAGTCGCCCTCACCTCGAAAGCCGCTCCGTTCGCGATCCGCGCGGAACGTGCTGGAGACGTCGCGATGCGTGAAGCGCTGCTCGATGCCTGCTTTGGCGAGACCCGCCACGGCCGCACCTGCCAGCGCCTGCGCGACGGACGTGCGCCCGCCACAGGCCTTGCCCTGTCGGCGATGCGCGAGGGCAAGCTCGTGGGAACCGTGCGGCTGTGGCATGTCAGCGCCGGAGGCAGGCCCGCTCTGGTCCTCGGACCACTGGCGGTGGACCCTGCCTGCCGCGAGCTCGGGATCGGCGCCGCGCTGATGAATCAAGCGCTGGCCGCCGCCCGGGCGCGCGGGCATGAAGCCGTGATCCTGCTTGGCGATGCCCCTTACTACGCCCGCTTCGGCTTCACGGCCGAGAAGACGGCCGGGCTCTCACTGCCCGGCCCGTTCGAGCGCGACCGCCTGCTGGCGGTCGAATTCCAGGTCGGTTGCCTCGACGGCGCCGAGGGGATGATCGTCCCGACCGGCGCCGCCCTGCCCAAACGGAGGTCGGTTCGCGGCCTCCACGCGCACGCGGCCTGAGGGATCGCTTTCCTAGCGAAGACCGAAAGCCGCATTGAGCGGCGACGCCCGTCCGCGCCTGCGCCAAGCCCTTTCCTTGGGGGTTGCGCAGGCGCCGGAAACGCCCTTTAACCCCACGAAAATCCCCCTTCAGTCGAGGCCCATGACCATGTCCCGTCGCCTGATCTCCACCGGCTCCCCGCTCGAGAAGACCGTCGGCTACAGCCGCGCCGTGATCGACGGCGATTTCGCCTTCGTCGCGGGAACCACCGGCTACGACTACACGACGATGACGATGCCGGCCGATGTCACGAGCCAGTCACGCAACTGCTTCAAGACCATCGCAGCCGCCCTGAAGGAGGGTGGATTCGAGATGGCCGATATCGTCCGTGCGACCTACTACGTCACCGACGCGAGCACCATCGATGCCCACTTCGCCGTCTGCGGCGAGGTCCTCGGTGACATCCGGCCGGCGGCGACGTTGCTGGTCGTCTCTGCGCTCGCCAAGCCCGAGATGAAGGTCGAGATCGAAGTCACCGCCAAGCGCCGCAGCGCCTGATCCATCCCTCACTGCCAGCACTTTCCGGAGAATCTATCCCATGAGCTACCCCTCGCAGATCTACGCGAAGATCACCGGGCCCATCGTCATGGTCGGCTTCGGCTCCATCGGCAAGGGCACCTTGCCGATGATCGAGCGGCACCTCGATTACGACAAGTCGCGCGTCACCGTGATCGACCCCAAGGACGAGGGCCGCAAGGCACATTGCGAGAAGCAGAATGTGCGCTTCATCCAGAAGGCCGTGACGAAAGACAATTATCGGGAGTTGCTGACCCCGCTGCTGACCGAAGGCGGCGGCCAGGGCTTTTGCGTCAATCTCTCGGTCGACACCGGCTCGACCGACATCATGGAGCTTTGCAACGAGCTCGGCGCGCTCTATATCGACACCGTCAACGAGCCCTGGCTCGGCTTCTATTTCGATGCCTCGAAAGGCCCGGAGGCGCGCTCCAACTACGCCCTGCGCGAGGTGACGCTGGCCGCCAAGCGGGCGCGGCCGGCGGGCTCGACCACGGCCGTCTCCTGCTGCGGCGCCAATCCCGGCATGGTCTCCTTCTTCGTCAAGCAGGCGCTGCTCAATGTCGCCGCCGATCTGAAGCTCAACGCTCCCCGTCCCAAGACCAAGGCCGAATGGGCGGACCTGATGCGGCAGGCCGGCATCAAGGGCATCCACATCGCCGAACGCGACACCCAGCGCTCGAAGACGCCGAAAGAGCCCGACGTCTTCGTCAACACCTGGTCGGTAGAAGGCTTCCTGTCGGAAGGCGTGCAGCCGTCAGAGCTCGGCTGGGGCACCCACGAGAAGTGGATGCCGGAGAATGCGAAGACGCATGAAGCCGGATGCGGCGCGGCCATCTACCTGATGCAGCCCGGCGCCAACACGCGCGTGCGCACCTGGTGCCCGACCCGCGCCGCGCAATACGGCTTCCTCGTCACCCACAACGAGTCGATCTCGATCT
>Ga0102592_1001168_pt1 | contig 31982 bp, 25 predicted proteins | sample AraplaCol_mMF_r2_FD_76861 | JGI IMG/M metagenome (GOLD analysis project Ga0102592, IMG submission 76861) | Arabidopsis root microbial communities from North Carolina, USA - plate scrape MF_Col_mMF_r2 (SPADES assembly) (version 2) | ecosystem: Host-associated > Plants > Roots > Endosphere...
TCTGTATCGCGCGTATCACGCGCTGCCGGACCTGAGGAATGGCGAAGGTCTGCCCACAGGGGCAATCTACGGCATGATCAACATGTTGCGCAAGCTGCGCAACGATTACCCGGCAGAGTATATCGCCTGCGTGTTCGACGCCAAGGGCAAGACGTTCCGCGATGATCTGTATCCCGCTTACAAGGAACATCGCCCGTCGATGCCCGAGGACCTGGCCCGCCAGATCCAGCCGATCCACGAGGCGGTGCGCGCGCTGGGCTGGCCGATCGTGGTCGTGGAAGGCGTGGAAGCCGACGACGTGATCGGCACGCTGGCCTGCCAGGCCACGCAGCAGGGCGTGCGTACGGTTGTATCCACGGGCGACAAGGATCTTGCGCAGTTGGTCAACGACAGCGTCACGCTGGTCAACACGATGAGCGGCGAAGTCCTGGACCCGCCCGGCGTGGTGGCCAAGTTCGGCGTGGCGCCCGAGCGTATCGTCGACTACCTGTCGCTGATCGGCGACGCCGTGGACAACGTTCCCGGCGTGCCGAAGGTGGGCCCCAAGACAGCGGTGAAGTGGCTGACCGAGTACGGCACGCTCGACAACATCATGGCCGGTGCCGATGGCATCAAGGGCGTGGTGGGCGAGAACCTGCGCAACACGCTGGACTGGCTGCCGCGCGCCCGCGAACTGGTCACGGTCAAGACCGATTGCGATCTCCGCGACGCCGTGGCCGACTTTCACGCGCTGCACGACCTGGGCGAGGACAAGGACAAGCTGGTGGCGTTCTTCCAGCGCTACGGCTTCAAGACCTGGCTGCGCGAAGCCACCGGCGAGTCGCTGCCGAATGCGCGCGCCGCCGTGGCCCGTGCCACGCCACAACCGGCACAGGGCGGTCTGTTCGATGCCGCACCGGCCGCCGCCGAGGACCAGACCGCCGAAGACCTGCCGCCGGCCCAGATCCGCTACGAAACGGTGACCACCGAAGCCGCGCTCGACGCGTGGCTGCAGAAGCTGGTGGACGCGCCGCTCGTGGCGATCGATACCGAAACCACTTCGCTCGATCCGATGCTGGCCGAACTGGTAGGCATCTCGGTGTCGGTGGAGCCGGGCGAGGCCGCCTACATTCCCGTGGCACATCGCGGCCCCGACGTGGCCGGCCTTGAAAACCATGGCCAGCTGTCGCGCGAATACGTGCTGGACAAGCTGCGCGCGTGGCTGGAAGACCCGTCGCGCCTGAAACTGGGCCAGCACCTGAAGTACGACGCGCACGTGTTCATGAACCACGGCATCACGCTGCGCGGCATCGCGCACGACACGATGCTGGAAAGCTACGTGCTGGCGTCGTACCGCAACCATGGCATGGACAGCCTGGCCGAACGCCTGCTGAGCCTGAAGACGATCACCTACGAAGAGGTGTGCGGCAAGGGCGCCAGCCAGATCGGCTTCGATCAGATCGACCTGCATCGCGCCACCGAATACGCGGCCGAGGACGCCGACGTCACGCTGCGCCTGCATCGCAAGATGTTGCCGCAGCTGGAACGTGACGAGGGCCTGAAGTACGTCTACGAAGGCATCGAGATGCCGGTGTCGGTGGTGCTGCAGAAGATCGAGCGCAATGGCGTGCTGATCGATGCCGACAAGCTGGCCGCGCAGAGCGCGTCGCTGGGCCAGCGCATGCTGGAAGCCGAGCAGGCCGCGCACGAGGCTGCCGGCCAGCCGTTCAACCTGGGATCGCCGAAGCAGATCGGCGAAATCCTGTTCAACCAGATGCAGCTGCCGGTGGTCAAGAAGACGGCCAGCGGCGCGCCGTCAACCGACGAAGAGGTGCTGCAGAAGCTGGCCGAAGACTACCCGCTGCCGAAGCTGCTGCTGGACTACCGGGGCCTGTCCAAGCTCAAGTCGACTTACACCGACAAGCTGCCCAGGATGGTGAACCCGAAGACCGGCCGCGTGCACACCAGCTACGGCCAGGCGACCGCGGTGACGGGCCGGCTGGCCTCGACCGATCCGAACCTGCAGAACATCCCGGTGCGCACCGAGGAAGGCCGCCGCATCCGCGAAGCGTTCATCGCCGGGCCCGGCAATGTGATCGTGTCGGCCGACTACTCGCAGATCGAACTGCGCATCATGGCGCATATCTCGGGCGACGAGAACCTGCTCCGCGCATTCGCCAACGGCGAGGACATCCACCGTGCCACGGCCGCGGAGATCTTTGCCGTGGAGCGCGAGGCCGTCACCAGCGAGCAGCGCCGCTACGCCAAGGTGATCAACTTCGGCCTGATCTATGGCATGAGCGCGTTTGGGCTGGCCAGCAACCTGGGCATCGAGCGCGAGGCGGCCAAGCACTACATCGACCGCTACTTCATGCGCTATCCGGGCGTGGCCAACTATATGGAGGAAACGCGCCAGAAGGCGCGCGAGCAGGGTTACGTCGAAACCGTGTTCGGCCGCCGCCTGTGGCTGCCCGACATCCGGGGCGGCAACGGCCCGCGCCGCCAGGCCGCCGAGCGTGCCGCCATCAACGCGCCGATGCAGGGCACGGCCGCCGACCTGATCAAGCTGTCGATGATCGCCGTGCAGGACTGGCTGGAAGCCGACAGGCTCGGGTCGCGCCAGATCATGCAGGTGCACGATGAACTGGTGCTCGAAGTGCCGCAGGCCGAGTTCGACCTGGTGAAGACGAAACTGCCCGAACTGATGTGCTCGGTCGCCACGCTGAACGTGCCGCTGGTGGCCGAAGTGGGCAGCGGCGCGAACTGGGAGGAAGCGCACTAGCGATCGCACTCGGGGCCGCAACCTGCCCGCGCCCCGCAAGAGGCACCCCGGCAAGCACTTGCCGGGCGCTGCCGCCAGCACAGTCGCGCGTGCCCCGACAGGGCACAGATCGCCGGGTTGCAACTGTCTCCCGCGCGATGCCGATGTATGCAAAGAAGTACTGTCTGAATCGACGCTGGAAGGCTTGCCAGCCGTGCTGCTCTGCAGCACACTGGCAGCAAACCAGCCGTTTCCTGGCAGTACCAGCCGCACGCAGAACATCGGCCTCGCGGTGCGAGACCACAATAGAAAGACGCCGCAGGGGCCTGCACCGGTTTTCAAATTGAAAACATCGGGTAGACCATGAGCAACGCACAAGGCAGAGAGGAAAGCGCCCCCACTCCTATCGACACTACCGCAGGCGGCACGCAAGTCAGCGTGGCGCCGCGTCCTTCGAACCTTCCCCACCGGATCATCGTGGTCGGCGGCGGGGCCGGCGGGCTTGAACTCGTCACGCGGCTCGGCGACAAGCTGGGCAAGTCGCGACGCGCACAGGTGACGCTGGTCGACCGGATGCCCACGCACATCTGGAAGCCGCTGCTGCACGAAGTGGCCGCCGGCAGCATGGATCCGAATACCCACCAGCTCGAATACGCCGCGCAGGCGCGCTGGCACCATTTCGACTTCCAGCAGGGCGAACTGACGGGCATCGACCGCGCACGCAAGATCGTCAACGTGGCGGCCTGCATGGACCAGGACGGCACCGAACTGTTGCCCGCGCGCGAACTGCCGTACGACACGCTGGTGCTGGCCATCGGCTGCATCACGCACTTCTTCAATGTGCCCGGTGCCGCCGAACACGCCATTGCGCTCGATACCGTGGACCAGGCCGAACGCTTCCGCCGCAAGCTGATCGCGGCCTGCGTGCGCGCGCAGAACGGCAAGGGGCGCATGGGTGCCGATGGCCAGCCGCAGGTGGACGTGGCCATCATCGGCGCCGGCGCCACGGGCGTGGAGCTTTCGGCCGAACTGCGCAATACCGCCCACGTGCTCAATGCCTATGGGCTGCACCACCTGGATCCGCGCCGTGACGTGCGCATCCATGTGATCGAGGCCGGCCCGCGCATCCTGCCGGCGTTGTCGGAGCGTGTCTCCGCCGAGACCACCAAGCTGCTGCGCAAGCTCGACGTTGACGTGTTCACGTCGGAGCGCGTCACCGAAGTGACGGGCGATGCCGTGCTGACGGCCAGCGGCAAGCGCATCGATGCGGACCTGACCGTGTGGGCGGCCGGCATCACGGCGCCGGGCGTGTTGCGCACGCTTGGCCTGCCGGTCAGCAAGATGGGGCAGCTTGTGGTCGGCCCCACGCTGCAGACCGAAACCGATCCGGACGTCTTCGCATTCGGCGACTGTGCGGCCGCGCCGTGGCCCGAGAAACAGACCACGGTGCCCCCGCGCGCCCAGGCGGCGCATCAGCAGGCCACGTTCCTGTACGACGCGCTGCGGGCCCGGCTCGATGGCAAGCCGCTGCCGAAATTCGGCTTCAAGGACTTCGGCTCGCTGGTGTCGCTGGGGCACTTCAGCGCGGTGGGCAGCCTGATGGGCGGCCTGATCGGCGGGTCGATGTTCATCGAGGGCCTGATGGCGCGCTTCATGTACACGTCGCTGTACCGGATGCACGTACTGGCGCTGCATGGCGCGATCGGCATGGGGCTCGACACCGTGACGCACTGGCTGCGCAGCAAGACCAGCCCGCGCGTGAAGCTGCACTGACCGGGCGCGGATCCGAAAAAGGGGCTGGATCATGGCCGATGGCCGCCACCCACGCCAGGGCGTGCGCTGGCGGCCATGTTTGCTTAGAATCGACGGCGCCGCGCTTGCGTCACATGCAGATGACGCGTGCGGTGCCCTCGATGCCACGGAGACCCCTCATGCTCAAGCCCGAAGTCGAAAGCCTCGTTCCCGGTCAATCGTTCGACCGCCGCAGTTTCGTCAAGACCGCGCTGGGCTCGGCCTTTGCGGCAGCCGTACTGCCGGTGGCGGCGCAGACCATCAAGACCGATTTCAACGGCCTGACTGCCGGCGAAGTCACCGTGCCATCGAACGGCTTCAACATGCCGGTCTATCGCGCGCAGCCGGAAGGCAAGAAGAACCTGCCGGTCGTACTGGTGATCAGCGAGATCTTCGGCGTCCACGAGCATATCGCCGACATCTGTCGCCGTTTCGCCAAGCTGGGCTATCTGGCCATCGCCCCGGAGCTGTTTGCCCGCCAGGGGGACCCCACCAGCTACGGCACGATCCAGGAACTGCAGGCCAACATCATCCAGAAGGTGCCCGATGCCCAGGTGATGGGCGACCTCGACGCCTGCGTGACGTGGGCCGCCGCGAACGGCGGCGACGTGAACCGGCTGGCGATTACCGGCTTCTGCTGGGGCGGGCGCATCACGTGGCTGTACTCGGCGCATAGCAAGCGCGTGAAAGCGGGGGTGGCGTGGTACGGCCAGCTTGTGGGCCGGCCGAACGCGCTGAAGCCGAAGAACCCGGTCGATATCGCCGGCGAACTGCACGCGCCGGTGCTGGGTCTGTACGGCGGCAAGGACACCGGGATCACGCAGGAACATGTGTCCCAGATGAAGGCCGCGCTGGCCGAATCGTCGAACCCGAACGCCAGGGTGTCAACCTTCGTGGTCTATCCGGAAGCCGGCCACGCATTCCACGCCGACTACCGCGCCAGCTACGTGGAAGCGGCAGCCAAGGACGGCTGGCAACGCTGCCTGGCCTGGTTCAAGGAACACAAAGTCGTTTGATCCGGGCCCCGATTAGCCCCTGCATCCGCGCGGGTGATTGCAAAGAGGGCGCCGAGGTACGTACAATGCGGACTTTCGCGTTTTTGCAACCATGTTGCGTTAGTGCGCGAGCGTAGTCAGTCGGCGACGACTGCCCGGCTGTCGGGCGGGGGCCGGTCCGGGAGTTCATCATCCATTCCACGCTTTTGTACATCTTGCTGGCGGCGACGATTTCGGGCGTCGGCAGCATCTTCGGCGCGGCGCTGCTGTCGCTGACCGTGGCTTCGCGCGTGGTGGAGCGCATGGTGAGCTTCTCGGTGGGCGTGCTGCTGGCGACCGCCTTGCTTCATTCGCTGCCCGAAGCGTTCGAGTCCGGCGCCGATCCGCGTGCGCTGTTCGGCACGCTGCTGGCCGGGCTGCTGGGTTTCTTCCTGCTCGAAAAGATCTCGCTGCTGCGCCATTCGCATCACCACGAGGGCGACGGGCATCACCACCATCACGGCCATGACCGCGAGGAAGCGGGGCGCAGCGGCCTGACCATCCTGGTGGGCGACACGTTCCACAACTTTGCCGACGGCATCGTCATTGCCGCCGCGTTCCTGGCCGATCCGCATATCGGTCTGGTGACGGCGCTGGCCATTGCCGCGCACGAAATCCCGCAGGAAGTGGGCGATTTCATCGTGCTGCTGAACGCGGGCTTCTCGAAGGCGCGGGCCTTCGCGTTCAATCTGCTGTCAAGCCTGGCCGCCATCCTGGGCGGCATCGTGGGCTACTTCCTGCTGGACCAGCTTACGGGCTGGATTCCCTATGTACTGGTGATTGCATCGAGCAGCTTCGTCTATATCGCCGTGAGCGACCTGATGCCGCAGATGCAGCGCAAGCCGCGTCTTAAGGAATCGGCGGTGCAGGTGGTGCTGGTGGCGGCCGGTATCGCGGCGATCGTCTTTATCACCAACGGCGTGCACGAGCAGCACGCGCATGGCCACTCGAAGGCCAAAACGGAAGCGGCGTCAAACTGAACTGACGCCGCTTTTGCTGGGCCGTCTGGCGCCTCAGGTGGCGCTACCCGTCGCCACCGGGCGCTTCGGATCGGCGCACCATTCGCTCCACGACCCAGGATACAGCGCCGCACCGGTCAGCCCGGCCACTTCGAGGGCCAGCAGATTGTGGCAGGCGGTCACGCCCGAGCCGCACTGCATGACCGTGTCGGCCGCCGTCTTGCCGCCGAAGACCTGGCCGAATTCCGCGCGCAGCTGATCGGCCGGCTTGAAGCGTCCGTCCCCGGTCAGGTTGTCCTTGAAGAATCGATTGGCGGCGCCGGGAATGTGGCCGCCCACGGGGTCGAGCGTTTCGTTCTCGCCGCGGAAGCGGTCGGCCGCCCGCGCATCGACCACCAGCAGCGCGGGGTGGTCCAGGTTTTCCAGCAGGGCGGCGGCATCGACGGTACGCACCAGCGACGCGCGGCGCGTGAGGTTGCCCCCGGCTTCCGGATCGGGCGTCACGCCCGGTTCCAGCGGCAGGCCTGCCGCCAGCCAGGCCGCCTTGCCGCCATCGAGCACGGCCACGGCGCCGTGGCCCACCCAGCGCGCCAGCCACCAGAGCCGGGCGGCATACATGCTGCCCTGCGCATCGTAGGCGACGATCAGCGTGTCGTCGTTGACACCGAGCGCGCGCAGCCGCGCCACGAACAGATCGGCATCGGGCAGCGGGTGGCGGCCATTGAAGCCGGTCTTCGGGCCGGATAGTTCATTGTCCAGGTGCAGGTAGAACGCGCCCGGCACATGGTCCTGCTGGTACATCTCGCGGCCGGCGGCGGGATTGGTCAGGTCGAACGAGCAATCGATGACGACCACATGCTGCCTCGCCGAGGCGCGCAGCTGGTTCAGTTCGATGGCGGAAATCAGCGGTGATGGCATGAAGAACCTGTCTCGCGTTGAGTGGGAAGTCGATGCCAATGCTACACCGCCGCTTCCGCGCGCGCGTCAGACCTCGGGATGCACTTCCGCCTCGGGCGACTTGACCGGCGTGGCCGGCGTGGGATGCTTGTCGGTATCGCGGGCGCGCGTGAGCGTGGTGGCGATGCCGCTGGCCACGATCAGCGCCATGCCCAGCCACGAGATCCAGTTTAGCTTGTCGTCCCACACCAGCGTGCCCCACAGGCTTGAAAACACGATGCCCGCGTATTGCAGGTTGGCCGTCAGCAGCGTGTTGCCGCGCTTGTAGGCACGCGTCATCGACGTCTGCCCCAGCGTGGCCAGGATGCCGATGGCCAGCAGCAACCCTGCGCCGTGCCAGGTGTGGTGGCTGATGCCGGTGAACAGCATCCAGATCAGACCGCAGACCAGGCCCACGGCCGAGAAGTAGAACACGATGCGGCCTTCGGGTTCGCCAAGCTGGCCCAGCTGGCGCACTTCCACGTAGGCCAGCGCCGTGAACACGCCGGACACCAGGCCAATCATGCCGCCCGCCAGCTGGTCCTTGCCCACCGAGGGCTGCAGCAGGCAGATCACCCCTGCGAACGACAGCAGGATGGCGCCGATCAGCTTCTTGTCGGTGCCGCCGCGCGTGCCGGCCAGCGCCGCGCCGGCGCCCAGAATCAACGCGATCCACACGGGCGACATGTAGTTCAGCGTCATCGCCGTGGCCAGTGGCAGCAGCGTGATCGATGTGAACCAGAGCAGCAGGGCGGTTACGCCGAAGATGCTGCGCTTGATGTGGGTGACCATGTGCGGCGTGCGCACCGACGTGCCTTGCGACGACAGCAGGATCCACATGATCGTCACGCCGATCACGCTGCGGTAGAAGACGATCTCGCCTGTCGTGTAGAGCTCGGATGCCAGCTTGACCCCCACCCCCATCAAGGAAAATGCGAAGGCGGCAAACAACATCCAGAGCGATTGCATGGCGAAACCGGGCGAGAGTCAGCGTGGAAAGGGGGCGGAGCCAGAAAAAATCGTTGATAAGGCAACGATTAAAACGGATTCTATCAGTGCGCCGACCGCCGCTCCAATGCAAAACGGACCGTTTTCACGGTCCGTTTCGTGTTGTCCACAGTTTTACGGGCGATCACCGCACCGGGTTGCGAACGTTCAGCGGTTGCGGTAGTCCATCGCGCGCCGATACCACTCGTGGAAGTGCTGCATGCCGTCTTCCATCGGCGACTGGTACGGGCCGGTCTCGCTGATGCCGCGCTTCATCAGCGCCAGGCGGCCGGCGTCCATGCGTTCGGCAATTTCGTCGTCCTCGATGCACGTCTCCATATAGGCGGCGCGCTCGGCCTCGACGAACTCGCGCTCGAACAGCACGATTTCCTCGGGGTAGTAGAACTCCACGACGTTGCGCGTCTTGCGCGGGCCCATCGGGTGAAGCGTCGAGATGCACAGCACGTTCGGGTACCACTCCACCATGATGTTGGGGTAGTAGGTCAGCCAGATCGCGCCATGCTTCGGCAACTTGCCGTTGTTGAAGCGCAACACTTCGTCGTGCCACTTCTGGTACGTCTGGCTCCCCGGGCGCTCCAGGCCCTTGTGCAGGCCCACGGTCTGCACGCTGTACTGCTCGCCGAATTCCCACTTCAGGTCGTCGCACGACACAAAGCTGCCCAGGCCAGGGTGGAACGGCACGACGTGGTAATCCTCCAGATAGACCTCGATGAAGGTCTTCCAGTTGTAGTCGCACTCGTGGACTTCCACGTGGTCCAGCATGTAGCCGTCGAAGTTCAGGTCTTCAGCCACGCCCATGCGGGCCAGGTCGGCGCGCACGTCGCGCTCGCCTTCGAACAGCATGCCGTTCCAGTTCTGCAGTGGCGACCGGTTCAGTCGCACGCATGGCTGTTCCGCGAAATGCGGCGCACCCAGCAGTTCGCCCTGCAGGTCGTAGGTCCAGCGGTGCAGCGGGCAGACGATGTTCCTGGCGTTGCCGCGGCCATTCATCATGATGGCCTGGCGGTGGCGGCAGACATTGGACAGCAGCTCGATGCCGTCCGGGTTGCGCACCAGCACGCGGCCCTCGTCTTCGGCGGCCAGCGTCTGGAAGTCGCCGGATTCCGGCACCATCAGCGCGTGGCCGACGTAGCCCGGGCCCTTCTTGAACAGCAGTTCGAGTTCTTGTTGATGCAGCGCCTCGTCAAAGTAGACGTCGACGGGCAACTGCGAATCAGCCGGCGCAAGCTTGAGCGCGGTGCTGAGATTGGACATTATCCCCACTCCCTATGAACAGGCGAAAGCAGTGAACAACCCAACCATCGAAAAATGAATCGATTTGGGAAACCGTGTCAGACGATCGGGATCCGCGCCGGTTCCCTTTCCGCCTGACCAGTCTGGCGGCGGAAAAGTGCGTCCTGGACGCAACGGTCGGATATCGCTGACGAGCCGGGGATTGTACCCGAGCCCAAAAATTAAGGGCCTGATTTTTTTGGGTTTTTAGCGAAAAAGTCGACCCGGGTCGTCATGGAGGTGCCCCTTCAGCCGCATTCCCAAAGACGACCCGGGCGCACACGTCACTTCCCTGTCAAAAGACTGTGCCAAGTGCACGATCCGCACGCCCGGTATCCATCAAGTGGATAAGACTGTTCTGCGGCCCGGCCCCGGATTGGCGTAAAATCGCGAATTCCCCTGATCAAGGCCTGACATGCCAAGAACGACGACCGCCCCGGTCCAGCCTGAAGATACGCCGGCCGCCAGTGCGCCACCGGCTTCCTATGAGGCCGCAATGGCCGAGCTGGAAACCCTGGTGGCGAGCATGGAAAGCGGCGAACTGCCGCTGGAAGCGTCCCTGACCGCGTACCGTCGCGGCGCGGAACTCGTCCGTTTTTGCCAGCAGAGCCTGGAGCGGGTGGCCCAGCAGGTCAAGGTTCTGGAGGGCGATGCCCTGAAACCCCTGGCCGGCGAGCCACGTTCCGATAACAACAGCGCAGATTTCGAATGAGCGATTTCGCTACCTGGATGCGGGCGCAAGGCGCCCGGACCGAGGCCGCCCTGGACACCGCACTGCCGTCCACGGACACAATTCCACACACCTTGCACGAGGCCATGCGCTATGCTGTCCTCGGCGGTGGCAAGCGGGTGCGCCCGCTGCTGGTTCATGCCGCGGGCGAGGTGGCGGGTGCGGCACCCGAGGCCTGCGATGCCGCGGCATGTGCCGTCGAGATGATCCACGCCTATTCGCTGGTTCACGACGACATGCCCTGCATGGACGACGACGACCTGCGCCGCGGCCGGCCGACGGTCCACAAGGCCTACGACGAAGCCACGGCGCTACTGGTGGGCGATGCCCTGCAGACCCAGGCGTTCATCGTGCTGGCACAGGTGCCGGCACTGGGCGCCGAGGCGCGCCTGAAGCTCGTGGCCGAGCTGGCCATGGCGTCGGGCTCGGTGGGCATGTGCGGCGGCCAGGCGATCGACCTGCAGAACGTGGGCCTGGCAATGACACGCGACGCACTGGAAGGCATGCATCGCATGAAGACCGGCGCCCTGCTGCGTGCCAGCGTGCGCATGGGAGCGTTGTGCGGAAACATCGATCCGGCCGGTCTGGCGGCGCTTGACCAATATGCGGCGGCCGTGGGATTGGCTTTCCAGGTGGTGGACGATATTCTCGACGTCACTGCAGATACGGCAACGCTCGGCAAGACCGCCGGGAAGGATGCCGCCAACGACAAGCCGACCTATGTATCGCTGCTTGGTCTGGATGCCGCACGCGAGCTGGCTGCCCAGCTTCGCACGGACGCCCACGAGGCGCTGGCGGGATTCGGCGCACGCGCCGGCCGGCTGGCCGAACTGGCCGACCTGATCGTGCTGCGCTCAAACTGAACTGAAAAGCCGGACACACAGAATCCGGCGGCCGAACGGACATCATGACCTACACGCTGCTCAACAATATCGACGACCCCGCGGACCTGCGCAAGCTGGACCGCCGCCAGCTCGGCACGCTTGCCGACGAACTTCGCGCCTACGTGCTGGAATCGGTCTCGCAAACCGGCGGTCACCTGTCGTCCAACCTGGGCACGGTGGAGCTGACCATTGCGCTGCACTATGTGTTCGACACCCCGAGCGACCGCATCGTCTGGGACGTGGGTCACCAGAGCTACCCCCACAAGATCCTGACCGGCCGCCGCGACCGCATGTCGACGCTGCGCCAGTACGGTGGTATCTCCGGCTTCCCGCGTCGCTCGGAAAGCGAATACGACACCTTCGGCACGGCCCACTCGTCGACCTCGATCTCGGCCGCGCTCGGCATGGCCCTGGGCGCCCGCACGATGGGCCACAAGCGCGTGGGCATCGCCGTGATCGGCGACGGCGCGATGACCGCCGGCATGGCCTTCGAGGCCATGAACAATGCAGGCGTGTACAAGGACCTGCCGATGCTGGTGGTGCTGAACGACAACGACATGTCGATCTCGCCGCCGGTGGGCATGCTCAACAAGCATCTGGCCCGCCTGCTGTCGGGCCAGTTCTACGCGGCCACCAAGAAGGGCATCGAAAAGGTGCTGTCGGTGGCCCCGCCGGTGCTCGAATTCGCCAAGCGCCTGGAAGAACATGCCAAGGGCATGGTCGTGCCGGCCACGCTGTTCGAGGAGTTCGGTTTCGACTACATCGGCCCGATCGACGGCCATGACCTGGAATCGCTGGTGCCGACGCTGCAGAACATCCGCCAGCGTGCCCTGGAAGGCCACGGCCCGCAGTTCCTGCACGTGGTGACCAAGAAGGGCCAGGGCTACAAGCTGGCCGAGGCCGACCCGATCCTGTACCACGGCCCGGGCAAGTTCAATCCGGCCGAAGGCATCCGTCCGTCGGCCAAGCCGTCGCGCAAGACGTACACGCAGGTGTTCGGCGAATGGCTGTGCGACATGGCCGCTGCCGACAAGCGCCTGATCGGCGTGACGCCAGCCATGCGCGAAGGCTCGGGCATGGTGGAGTTCGAGAAGCGCTTCCCGGATCGCTACTACGACGTGGGCATTGCCGAGCAGCACGCCGTGACGTTTGCCGGCGGCCTGGCCTGCGAGGGCCTGAAGCCGGTCGTGGCGATCTATTCGACGTTCCTGCAGCGCGGCTATGACCAGCTGATTCACGACGTGGCGCTGCAGAACCTGCCGGTGGTGTTCGCGCTGGACCGCGCTGGCCTGGTGGGCGCTGACGGCGCCACGCACGCCGGTGCGTACGACATTCCGTTCCTGCGCTGCATCCCGAACATGATGGTGATGACGCCGGCCGACGAGCAGGAATGCCGCCAGCTGCTGACCACCGCGTTCCAGCAGGATTGCCCGACCGCCGTGCGTTACCCGCGTGGCGCCGGCGTGGGCGTTGCCACCGAGGCCGCGCTGACGGCCCTGCCGGTTGGCAAGGGCGAGATCCGCCGCGAAGGCCAGGCCCGCACCGGCCAGCGCGTGGCGATCCTGGCATTCGGTTCGATGCTGCATCCGTCGCTGGCGGCTGCCGAATCGCTCGATGCCACGGTGGCCAACATGCGTTTCGTGAAGCCGCTGGACGCCGAACTGGTCAAGCAACTGGCCGCGAACCACGACTACCTGGTGACGGTGGAAGAGGGCGCGACGATGGGCGGTGCCGGCAGTGCGGTGCTCGAAGCGCTGGCCGAGGCTGGCGTCGAGATCCCGACGCTGGTGCTGGGCCTGCCCGACAAGTTCGTCGACCATGGCGATCCGGCCTTCCTGCTGTCGCAGTGCGGCCTGGACGCCGCCGGCATCGAGCGTTCGGTGCGCGAACGCTTCAAGCTGGCCGAGCAACCGGTGAAGGTGGCGACGCGCGTCGCCTGACCGCCTGCCACCTGCACGCTGTACGCCGAACCGGCGCGGATTATCCGCGCCGGTTTTGTTTTGGCTGTCAGCCAATGGCAGGAAGCTGCATTGGCCGGTCATTATCCGCATGAAATACGCGGATTTAGTCATGGGCACAGCAGCACCTTCCAATATTGCGTAGAATCGCCATTCCCATTTTGTGTTCGCAGCTGCGGGCCGGCGCCCCCCTGGTTTTCTGTCCGGACCCGTCGTTTCACACTCGTTGCGCGGCGTGGAGAAATCCTGCGAAAACGCCGCGACCGTAAGGGTGGCCGTCATTCCCTGGCGCCGTCCTGGAGGAAACCGTAGATGAATGACATCAATCCCGCCTTTGTCATGCCCGACGTGCAATCGAGCGTCGATACCCGCCAGATCGTGATCCAGCGCGTGGGCGTGAAGGGCGTGCGATATCCGCTGACACTGAAGACGCCGGCTGGCGACATCGGCACCGTTGGCACGTTCAACCTGGACGTGCGTCTGCCGGCCGACCAGAAGGGCACGCATATGTCGCGCTTCGTGGCGCTGCTGGAAGACAACCGTGCGCCGCTGGACCTGGCCGGGTTCCGTGCGCTGCTCGACGACATGCTCGTGCGCCTGGAGGCCGATGCCGGTCGCATCGAGGTCAAATTCCCGTACTTCATCAGCAAGACCGCGCCGGTGTCGGGCGTGCAGTCGCTGCTGGATTACGAAGTGACGCTGGCCGGCGAGAAGCGCGACGGCCATACGCGCCTGTTCCTGACGGCGCTGGTGCCGGTAACGAGCCTGTGCCCGTGCTCGAAAAAGATCTCGCAGTACGGCGCGCATAACCAGCGCTCGCATATCACCATGCAGGTGGAACTGGCAGGCGACCTGGACGTGGAAACGCTTGTGCGCCTGGCCGAGGAAGAGGCGTCGTGCGAACTGTGGGGCCTGCTCAAGCGTCCCGACGAGAAGTTCGTGACCGAGCGCGCCTACGAAAATCCGAAGTTCGTCGAAGACCTGGTGCGTGACATCGCCATGCGCCTGAATGCCGATGCGCGGATCGTGGCCTACACGCTCGAAGCCGAGAACTTCGAGTCGATCCACAATCACAGCGCCTACGCGGTGATCGAACGCGACAAGCGCGTCGCGTAAGACGCCGCTTGCGCGGGCCCGCCTCTACCCTGCCCGGGAGAGGCGGGTACCCCGCCATCAAACCAACGTCACCGCCGGCACGCCTGCTGCCACCTCCACCACCTGGACACTCGCCGTTGCCGGCTGCGCCGGGGCCGTGCCATCCGCCAGCGGCTTGAGCTTGTGGAAGCTGCAGCGCAGCTTTGCCGCCGTCAGCGTCACCACCGCATAGCCCTGCGCGTCGGTATTCACATACTTGAGCCACGGATTGAACGTCGTCAGCGTGCTGTTGAACGTGTTCACCATCGCGCCGTTGCCATCGGTGGTGTAGACCAGTGCCTTGGCCGCGGCAAAGGCCGGGTCGCTGTCCACCACGCTCTTGAAATAGCTCTGGAACGAATTGCTCGACAGCCCTGCGGTGACCAGGTCGACCATCACCGGTGCAGGCGCGGTGGCATCGTAGTCGTCCATCACCGGGCCGGCGAAGAACGCGTGGATGTCACCCGTCAGCGCCACCACGTTGCCGATATTCTGCGATTTCAGATACGCCATCATCGCCTTGCGTTCGGCGTTGTAGCCGTCCCACTGGTCGGCGTTCAGGACGAACTGGTCGATCAACATCTGCGGCGGCAGCGCGGCGGTCAGTCCGCCGATGACCGCGCTGATCTGCAAGGCGACCGCGCCGGCTGCCGTCAGCACGGCGCCCAGGTTGGCAAAGGCCGGGGCGGCATAGGTGCCGTTGGCCTTCGCGATCGTCAGATCCATCGCAATTACGCCAATTACCGTGTTCTGGTCCAGCGTCAGCGACGGCAGCGCGCCGATCACGATGGGGGCCATCAGCGATCCCACTGCCACGGCGCCATCGATCTGCATGCGCAGCAGCGATACCTCGTTGCCCCACAGCTTCCACGTGGTGCTGGCGTTGCGCATTTGCTGCTGCCACCAGCCGCGCTGGGTGTCGCCCAGGATCGATACCGGCGTCAGCGCGCCACCCGCGCCGGTCATCTTGAGGGCCTCGGTGCTGGCAAGGGTGCTCTTCGGCACGAAATACCGGCTGCCGATTTCGCTGCCGGCGGCTTGTTCCGGAATCACGTGGTCGGCCCGGTACAGGCGCTCGTCGGTCATGACCAGCGTAGCCAGATCGCCAAAAGTGAATGAGCGGTAGATCTGGATGTTGTGGAAAGACGTATCGGCCTGGTCAAAGCTGACATCGGCCGGCATGAATTCGAACCAGGCCTGATTGGCCGCGCGGCGGCGCGCGGTACGCGGCTCGGCATCGTCGGTGGCCGTGTAGGTCTGGTGGTCCTGCCAGCAGTCATCAGAAAATTCGTGATCGTCCCAGATGCCGATGACCGGAAAGCGCGCGTGCAGCGCCTGCAGGCGCGGATCGCTGCGGTACGACTTGTAGAGGTAGCGGTAGTCGTCGATGGTGGTCGCGTAGGTCCCGTCGGCGGTGGCCGTGCCGTTGGGCAGGGTCAGCTTTGCATGACGGCTCTCCACCTTGCCGGTCTGGAACGCGGCGCCCACGGTCTCGTAGATGTAGTCGCCCATATGGACCACGAAATCCAGGTCCTGGTTGACCAGTTCCTCCATGCCGGCCCAGTGGTTCACGCTCCAGTCCTGGCACGTGATGAACGCGAACTTCAGCTGCGACAGCGGCGTGCCGGCGGCCGGCGCGGTCCTGGTGCGGCCCACCGGGCTGGTCTGGCTGCCGACGATGAACCGGTAGTAGTAGGTGGTGCCGGCTGACAGCCCTGTTACCTTGTTGCGCAGCGTGTAGTCCCAGTCCGGCAGCGCGGACAGCGTGCTGTTCACGACCAGCGTACCGAAGTCTGGTTGCGCCGAGACCTGCAGTTGCACGCTTACGGCCTTCCCGCCATTGCTGCCGTTGACGCGCGTCCACAGCATGACGCTGTCGGGCTTGGGGTCGCCCGATGCCACGCCCTGCTGGAACGTGAAAGTGTTGCCGGGATCGGTGGCGGGCGGGGTGGCAGGGGTGGTCGGGGTGGTCGAGGAGTTGTCGTCGCCACCGCAGCCGGCCAGGCCCGTGGTGGCCACCGTGACGGTGACGAAACTTCCCCATTTCAGAAACTGGCGGCGATCCATTGCGTTCCCTCGTTCTTTTCAGATGTGATGTGGAGAACGCAAATTGTTCGGCGGCGTTGTGACCGCCTTGTGTCGGGATGTGACCCCGATTAGAGCTTTTCTACGAAGGCTGGGCGCCAGCCGGGTCCGGCAGGCGGATATCGGACAAGTCCCAGCGCGGCGTCACGCCGTAGTCGTAGCCATGGCGCGCCAGCTGGGGCGCGGCCTGCAGGCGCATGGCGCCGGCAAAGGCGATCATCGCCCCGTTGTCGGTGCAGAAGGCCAGGTCGGGGTAGTACACGTCCACCTTGCGCCGGCGGCCCATCTCGTCGAGCCGTTCGCGCAACTGCCGGTTCGCGCCGACCCCGCCAGCCACCACCAGCCGCTTGTGGCCCGTCTGCTTGAGCGCGTTGAACGACTTCGCGGCCAGCACGTCGACGATGGCATCGACGAACGACCGCGCCAGGTTGGCACGGTCCTGCTCGCACGCATTGCCGAGCTTGCGCGTCTGCGTCAGCACGGCGGTCTTGAGCCCCGCGAACGAGAAATCGAGATTGCCCGAATGGAGCATCGGCCGTGGCAGATCGAACGCGCCGGGATTGCCGAATTCGGCCAGCCGCGATACCTCGGGGCCGCCCGGGTAACCCAGGCCCAGCAACTTGGCGGTCTTGTCGAAGGCTTCGCCGGCGGCATCGTCCAGCGTTTCGCCCAGCAGCGTGTAGTCGCCAATGCCTTTGACTTCCATCAGCTGGGTATGGCCGCCGGACACCAGCAGCGCCACGAACGGGAACGGCGGCGGGGCGTCGGTCAGCAGCGGCGAGAGCAGATGGCCTTCCAGATGGTGGACGCCCACCATCGGCACATCCAGCGCAAAGCCCAGCGCGTTGGCGACCGATGCGCCCACCAGCAGCGCGCCAGCCAGACCGGGGCCCTGGGTATAGGCGATGGCGTCGATGTCCTCGCGCTTGCGGCCGGCGTCGTCCAGCACCTGCTGCAACAGCGGCAGCACGCGGCGGATATGGTCGCGCGATGCCAGTTCGGGCACTACGCCGCCATATTCGCGATGCATGGCAATCTGCGAGTGCAGTGCGTGCGAAAGCAGACCGGCCCCGGTGTCATAGAGGGCCAGCCCGGTTTCGTCGCAGGAGGATTCGATACCGAGGACAAGCATGGGAATTCTGGTGCGGCCGGACGGGTTCGGGCTGCAACTGCAGCGATCTTGCCGGCAAAAACGGAAGGCCAGCAGGGTAGCACACCCTGCCCCGGTGCGCTCGGGCGCCTGTCATTCGCTACAATCGCGGCTTCTTGAAAGGGCGACATGACACAAGGCAGGAAGGACCGGTTCGACGTGGCGGTGCTGGGCGCGGGTGCGGCCGGCATGATGTGTGCCGCCGTGGCCGGCCAGCGCGGCGCAAGCGTGGTGCTGATCGACCATGCCACGCGGCTGGCCGAGAAGATCCGCATCTCGGGCGGCGGCCGCTGCAATTTCACGAACCTGCAGGCCGGCCCGGCCAACTACCTGTCGACGAACCCGCATTTCTGCCGATCGGCGCTGGCCCGCTATACGCCGCAGGATTTCCTGGGCCTGCTGCGCCGCTACGACATCGGCTGGCACGAAAAGCATCGCGGCCAGCTGTTCTGCAATAACAGCGCCGAAGACATCATCAACCTGCTGCGTGCCGAATGTGATGCGGGAGGCGTACATTGGCAGACCGGCTGCACGATCGACGAGATCCGCAAGGAAGGCGATGACTACCTGCTGCTGACCAGGCAGGGCATTGTGCGCGCCGGGGCGGTGGTGGTCGCCACGGGCGGGCTGTCGATCCCGAAGATTGGCGCCACGGATTTCGGTTACCGCATCGCGCGCCAGTTCGGGCTCAAGATCGTGGAAACCCGTCCGGCGCTGGTGCCGCTGACTTTCGACGGTCAGGCCTGGCAGCCATTCGTGCCGCTGGCCGGGGTGTCGATGGAAATCGATATCGCCACCGGCAGCGGCAAGACGGCCGGTGCATTCAAGGAAGACCTGCTCTGGACGCACCGTGGCCTGTCGGGCCCGGCCGTGCTGCAGATTTCCAGCTACTGGCGGCCCGGCACCCCGATCGAGATCGACCTCTTCGACGGCGAGGACGCCACGGACTGGCTGATCGGCCACAAGAAGGGTGGGCGCAAGCATCTGGACAATCTGCTGGCCGAGCGCCTGCCATCTCGACTGGCCGATGCCTGGTGCGCCGCCGTGGGCCTGCAGGGTGCGCAGGCGGTGGCCGACATGCCGGACAAGGCGCTGCGCCAGCTGGGCGAGACGCTCAACCGCTGGCGCCTGGTGCCGTCGGGGACCGAGGGCTACAAGAAGGCCGAGGTCACGCTCGGTGGCGTGGACACCCGGGGGCTGTCGTCGACGACGATGATGGCACGTGATGTCGGCGGCCTGTACTTCATTGGCGAAGTGGTGGACGTGACCGGCTGGCTGGGCGGCTACAACTTCCAGTGGGCCTGGGCGTCGGCCGTGGCGGCGGGCGAGGCCGCCGCCGAGGCGGCGCGCGGCGTTTCCGGATAAGTGGCGCCAATGCAGTGGCGCAGGCCATGCGATACAATCGGCGCTCTCGCACATGACCGGTGAGGCGCTTCGTTCCCTTTTGACCGACGCTTCGCTTCGGCAAGAAACCCGCTACGGGCCATGGCTCCGGCGGGTTTTTGCGTTATGGTCCCAGTTGCCACCCATTTTTTCGGAAGATTGCCATGTCCTTGAAAGCCCGCATTACTGACGACATGAAGGCCGCCATGCGCGCCCGCGAAACCGAGCGCCTCGGCACGATCCGCCTGCTGCAGGCCGCCATCAAGCAGCGTGAGGTGGATGAGCGCGTGGAACTGGATGACGCCGCCGTGACTGCCGTCATCGACAAGATGATCAAGCAGCGCAAGGACTCGATCAGCCAGTTCGAGCAGGCCGGCCGCGATGATCTGGTGGCCAAGGAAAAGGCCGAGGTCGACGTGCTGGTGGCCTACATGCCCGCGCAGCTGTCGGAAGCCGAAGTGGCCGCCGAGGTGCAGAAGGCCGTGACCGAAGCCGGCGCCACGGGCCCGCAGGACATGGGCAAGGTCATGGGCCTGGTGAAAGCCCGTCTGGCTGGCCGTGCCGACATGACGGCCGTGTCGGGCCTGGTCAAGGCTGCCCTGGCGCCGAAATAATTGACAGTTGCGTCAGATATAAGCAGGATTATTAGTCGCGAAGCACGGAGTTGGCGTCCGGTTGAGGGGGCTTGGCGCTCAATGTCGGCAAAGGGCGGTGTTCCGTTGCGGCTGCACTACAATGATTCGATAGCTGCCGGGCGACGTTCCGGTCACGCATTCCAGAAAAATGGCCGCCGGCGCGTCCGGCAGGCCTTGGCATCAGGACGGTCAGTCGGGTGATTCCGCAATCCTTCATTCAGGACCTGCTCAACCGCGTGGACATTGTCGACGTGGTGGGCAAGTACGTGCAGTTGAAGAAGGGCGGGGCCAATTTCATGGGCCTGTGCCCGTTCCACAACGAAAAATCCCCGTCGTTTACGGTATCCCCGACCAAGCAGTTCTATCACTGCTTCGGCTGCGGTGCCCACGGGTCCGCCATCGGCTTCCTGATGGAGTACTCGGGCCAGTCCTACCCCGACGCGGTGCGCGAACTGGCGCAATCGGTGGGTTTGTCCGTCCCCGAAGAGCGCAACAGCCTGCCACCCGCCCAGCGCGCGGAGCAGCAGGCCCGTTCGGTGGCGCTGAGCGACGCCATGTCGCGGGCCACGGACTTCTACAAGAAACAGCTACGCGGGGCGCCCCAGGCCATCCAGTACCTGAAGGGTCGCGGGCTGACCGGCGAGATCGCGGTACGGTTCGGCCTCGGCTACGCGCCTGACGACTGGCAGGGCCTTGAAGCCGTATTCGGCACCTACCGCGACGATGCGACGGCTGCGCCACTTGTGGAGAACGGCCTGTTGATCGAGTCGCAGGACAAGCGCGATGCCGATGGCAAGCCGCGCCGCTACGACCGGTTTCGCGACCGGATCATGTTCCCGATCCGCAATACCAAGGGCAATGTGATTGGCTTCGGCGGCCGGGTGATGGGCCAAGGCGAGCCAAAATACCTGAATTCCCCCGAAACGCCGCTCTTCAGCAAGGGAACGGAGCTCTACGGCCTGTTCGAGGCGCGTCATGCCATTCGCGAGAATGGCTACGTGCTGGTGGTGGAGGGATATATGGACGTGGTGGCGCTGGCGCAGCTTGGCTTTGCCAATGCCGTCGCCACGCTGGGTACGGCCTGCACGGCGGTGCACGTGCAGAAGCTGCTGCGCCAGACCGACGCCGTGGTGTTCTCGTTCGACGGCGATGCCGCAGGCCGCCGCGCCGCGCGCCGCGCGCTGGAGGCCTGCCTGCCGCACGTGGCCGACAACAAGACCATCCGCTTCCTGTTTCTGCCCGCCGAGCACGATCCCGACAGCTATGTGCGGGAAGAGGGCACCGACGCGTTTGCGCGCCAGGTGCAGAATGCGATGCCGCTGTCGCGTTTCCTGCTCCAGATCGTCACGGAAGAGCAGGACCTGCGCCAGCCCGAGGGACGCGCCCGCGCCCAGTTCGAGGCAAAGCCGCTGCTTCAGGCCATGCCGGCCGGCGGCCTGCGGCTACAGATTGTGCGCGAACTTGCCGATGCTACCGGTACGACGCCTGCCGAAATCGAGGCAGTGTGCGGGCTGGGCAGCGATTCGTCGCGCGTGGGCCGATTCTCGCAGCCACGCCCGCGCGCCAAGCGCCAGGCGCCCACGGGGCTGGAGCAGCAGGTGATCCAGCTGCTCATGAGCTATCCGTCGCTCGCGAGCCGGCTGGACGATGATGCGCGCGCCTTGCTGCTTGATCCCCAGCGGCCGGAAACCGAAGTGCTTGCTCACTTGGTGGCGGCCTGCGACGGCATCCAGGGCACCATGAATTTCGCGGCATTCAACGAGCAACTGGCCCAGACGCCCTATGCGGACGTCTATGCCGCCGCCCGAGCGGCTGTGCTGAAGGAAGAAATGGAAGAGGCGCTTGCGACACTTGAATTCGACGGCGCCATACACAAGCTATTGGCAGACCCGCTGCAGCGCGAACTGGAGACACTGCTGGCCGCCATCCAGGCCGGCACCGCCAATGAGGACGACAAGGCGCGCTATCGCTGGCTGATGCCCGAAGTGCAGCGCCGTCGCCAGATGGGATGGCGGCCCGTCAACGCGGAAGACGAGTAGGCGCCACGCGGCAAACGATAAAAAACGCAGCACACAGGTTTTTCGGCTTGAGCCATCGCATGTGATCCCAACCGACGGAGGAATCCGGGGTCTAATCGCTTAAGCCTTGATTTTTCAGGTGAAAACCTCACCTGACAGGAAGCCGGGGATTGGCGACGTGCTACAATGCCCGGTTTGGATTGCGAAATCTCTCTCCATTACTGGCGAAAGTGAGCGTGCCAATGGCAAAGGCCAAAGCAACCGAAAGGGCAGCCGAGAAGGCTCCCTCCAAAACTCCCCAATCAGGGAGCGGCAAGGCGTCCGTGAAAACAACGGCGGCGAAGACATCGACCGCGTCAGTCAGGACGACATCAGCCCGGTCTGCGCCAGCAAAGTCCGCGCGTAGCGCTTCAGCGCCCGCCGGAACCACTTCCGCCAGGAATCGCACATCCGAAAATTCAAAGCCCTCGACTTCGGCACGCGAGAGCGGCAGCAGCGCCAATACAAGCGGCAGTAATGCCGCTGCACCAGTGAAAGGCAAGAGTATCACCGTGGCGAAACAGCAGAATACCGAAGTCGAGAGCAAGCGTGCGGCAACGACGGCCGGCACCCGGACCAGCAGCGCCAAGGCAGGCGCCGCTGCAGCCGCGCCGAAGGCCCGTGCCGCAACTCCCGCACCCGTTGCATCCGAGCGTCCTGCCGCTCCGGCCGTCAAGCCGGAGCCGAAGAAGCGTGGCCGCAAGCCCAAGGCCGGGATGCAGCAAGACGACAGCACCACCGAAGACGTGACTGAAGAGTTTTTCGACAACGACGCGCCCGCCGCGCCCGCGGCGGCACCCAAGACCGAAAAGCAGAAGGCCAAGGACCGCAAGGCCAAGGAAAAGGCGCTGCTCAAGGAATTTGCTTCGTCCAACCAGGCTGGCAGCGAGGAAGAGCTGGAGGTCCGCCGCCAGAAACTGAAGGCGCTGATCAAGCTGGGCAAGTCGCGTGGCTACCTGACCTATGCGGAAATCAACGATCACCTGCCGGACGACATGGTCGATTCGGAAACGATCGACACGCTGGTCGCCACGCTGAACGACATCGGCATCGCCGTCTACGAACAGGCGCCGGACGCCGAGACGCTGCTGCTGAACGACAATGCTCCGTCGGCCACCAGCGAGGAAGAGGCCGAGGAAGAGGCCGAAGCCGCGCTGTCCACTGTCGACTCCGAATTCGGCCGCACCACCGACCCCGTCCGCATGTACATGCGCGAGATGGGTACCGTGGAACTGCTGACGCGTGAAGGCGAAATCGAGATCGCCAAGCGCATCGAAGCCGGTCTGAAGGACATGGTCATGGCCATCTCGGCCTGCCCTGTCACGATTTCGGAAATCCTGGCCAGCGCCGAGCGCATCGCCAACGAAGAGATCAAGATCGACGAATTCGTCGACGGCCTGATCGACCCGAACGCCGAGGAAGTCCAGGACAACTCGCCGGCCGCCGCGGCCGCCTCCGATGACGAGGACGAGGAGTCGGAAGAAAACGCCGACGAGGAAGGCGACGAGGAAGACGACGACGAAAACGGCGCCGGAGCCGGTGCATCGGCCCGTCAGCTGGAAGAGCTGAAGGTTGCCGCGCTGGAGAAATTCCGCATCATCGCCGAGCAGTTCGACAAGATGCGCCGTGCCTTTGAAAAGGAAGGCTACAAGTCGAAGCCGTACGTGAAGGCCCAGGAAGCGATCCAGGCCGAACTGATGGGCATCCGCTTCACCGCGCGTAACGTCGAACGCCTGTGCGACACGCTGCGCGGTCAGGTGGACGAAGTCCGCAAGCTCGAACGTGCCATCCTGAACATCGTGGTCGACAAGTGCGGCATGCCGCGCGCCGACTTCGTGGCCCGCTTCCCCGGCAACGAGACGAACCTGGACTGGATCGAGACCATCGTCGCCGACAACAAGCCGTACAGCACGATCGTCGAACGTAATGTGCCGGCCGTGCACGAGCTGCAACAGAAGCTGATCGACCTGCAGGCCCGCGTGGTGCTGCCGCTGAAGGAGCTGAAGGACGTCAATCGCAAGATGTCCGAAGGCGAGAAGCGCGCCCGCGAAGCCAAGCGTGAAATGACCGAGGCCAACCTGCGTCTGGTGATCTCGATCGCGAAGAAGTACACGAACCGTGGCCTGCAGTTCCTGGACCTGATCCAGGAAGGCAACATCGGCCTGATGAAGGCGGTGGACAAGTTCGAATACCGTCGCGGCTACAAGTTCTCCACGTACGCCACGTGGTGGATCCGCCAGGCCATCACGCGCTCGATCGCCGACCAGGCCCGCACGATCCGTATCCCGGTTCACATGATCGAAACGATCAACAAGATGAACCGGATCTCGCGCCAGATCCTGCAGGAAACCGGCAACGAGCCGGATCCGGCGACGCTGGCCGAGAAGATGGAAATGCCCGAGGACAAGATCCGCAAGATCATGAAGATCGCGAAGGAACCGATCTCCATGGAAACGCCGATCGGTGACGACGACGATTCGCATCTGGGCGACTTCATCGAGGACACGAACACGCTGGCCCCGGCCGAAGCGGCGCTGCATGGCTCCATGCGCGACGTGGTGAAGGACGTGCTGGACAGCCTGACGCCGCGCGAAGCCAAGGTGCTGCGCATGCGTTTCGGCATCGAAATGAGCACGGACCACACGCTGGAAGAAGTGGGCAAGCAGTTCGACGTCACGCGCGAGCGTATCCGTCAGATCGAGGCCAAGGCACTGCGCAAGCTGCGCCACCCGAGCCGCTCCGACAAGCTGAAGAGCTTCCTGGAAGGCAGCTAAGCATCACGCCTTCTAAGGGCCTCTAGCTCATGCCTGGTTAGAGCAGCGGACTCATAATCCGTTGGTGCCGTGTTCGACTCACGGGAGGCCCACCATTAAAATCAAGGGGTTACGGTTTTTGGCCGTAACCCCTTTTTTTTGGCTGGGCAATTCCTGGGTAATGCTCGGCCTGCTCCGACTATCGCCGACGATAGCGCGACGCCTTGGGCGCGGCGTTGACCTTTCGTTCTGCTTTGAGCTTTGGCATGACCGTTTCGCGTGGCGCGTCTTTGATGGCTGCGATCACGGCCGGAATAGCCACCCGCGCTTGCAAGGTGTCCATGGCGCTGTCCACGGCGGTGCCGAATTCCTGCGCATAGCGCATGACCATGGCCAGCGACTTGTGCCCGCTCACGGCCTGGACGGTGCGCAGATCGACTCCCGCCTGCACCAGATGCGAAATCCCGGTATGGCGCATGGAATGCGGGTGGAACACGCTCGGGCTGACCCCGATCGCGTCCAGCAGTCGCACGAACCAGTATTTCACGTCGGCGCGGTGACCGGACCGAGCGCGGGGCCTGCCGTCCTTGCATCGATCACACGGGAATACCCAGGGACAGTCTGCAGGAAGAGTTTCATGCCATTCCTGCAGCACGGCAGCCAGATCCTCGGTCATCGGTTGCAGCCGGTCTCCGGCCTTGGCTTCCGGAATATAGATCTTGAGCCGGTCGTAATAAACGTGCTCCCAACGCATGCTGAGGATCTCCTGCATGCGCATGCAGGTCGACAACGCCACACAGAGCACCACAAACATGTAACCGGGCGCTGTCTGCGCTGCCACCGTCAGCAACCGTGCCATCTGCGCAGCGTCGAAGACCGCGCGCGGCTTACTTGGCTCCGCGTATTTCGGAAACTTAATGCGTAGTGCGTCAATCCAGTGCTGGTTGAAAGCATGGTTGTACAGGTGAGAAAACACCGCAATTTCCCGATTGACCTCGGCCTCCGAAGTCGGGCGCTCCGTCACACGCGGCGGCAGGTCGCGCGTGCCTCCCCCTGCCAGCGCGAATTCCTTTTTTCTCGCTACTCTGTACTTGTCAATGTCCAGCGAGGTGATTTCAATCATCGGCCTTTTCCCGAAATACGGAATTAAATGCAGTCGCAGACGACTTTCCTTATCGTTGATGTTCTTGCCGCCGGTCTCTTTCAGGTCGGCGATGTATTGATGGGCTACGGCCTCAAAGGTCATGCCGATCTTGCGGCCCTTGGGAAGTACCAGGCGGTTCTTGCGACCTTCGGCACGAAATTCCGTCAGGGTATTACGCGCCGTCGTCAGCGTGACGCCTTCGGATAGCTTGCCCAGGGTGCGATGAATCCGATTGCCGTTGACCATGCACTGCACCGAAAACACCCCGTCGCCGGAAACGAGTTTCTCGAAGGTCACGCCTTGATCGGTGCGCGTGTCCCCTGGTTTTGCCTTCTCGATCCACTTGGCATCTAGCTTAGTCATGATGTTGGCTCCTCGCTGAAACGCAGCGCTGTTTTAGGCCCTTCCGTCTGCGTCCGCAATTCGGCCAGCGCCGCACGCGCCATCCGTAGCGTGACGCCTTCGGACAACTTCCCGAGCGTGACCCGCACCCGCTTGCCACGGCGGTCGAGCAGCAGGCGGAAACGGTCATCTCCTTCCGCGAGCTTCTCGACAATCACCCCTCGGTCAGCGAGTCGGTCGCCGGGGCGAGTTCTCGCGATCTGGATCGCTGTCAGTGTCACCTTCGTCATCAGTCTCTCCTGATGGAATGCGCCCATCCCGCACGGCCTGCTCGACCAGCGATAAAAACCGCATCCTTTCCTTTGTGCTGCTCAGGTCAGGAAACAGGCCGACCCACACGTTAAGCTGCCGCAGTTCGTCGCCGGACTCTAATTCAATCAAGACCTTCTGAAGATCGACCACTCCCGGATTCAGTTCGCGTGACTGCATGGCTTGCTTGAGGTAGGCCAGCAACAGGGTATCGAGGACGACCTGCGGGCTGCTGCGGTTATCGAAAGCGACGACGCGTTGGAACAGATCTATCAGGACCGCTGACGCCCGGATGAGCGCGCTCCGCTTGTGCAAACCGTGAGGGCGCGCTTCTTTTGCGGGCGCACGAGCAATGCTGACCACGTTGCTGTAGAGAGCCGGGTCCGGGCTGCGCTTAGTCATGGTCCTCTCCGCCATAGGGCAAATTGGCGACGAACTGCGACCACTTCCTCTCGATGTAGGCGTAGTCGGCGAATTCGCCTTCAATCCACGCCTGTTTGTCATCCTGAATACGAGCGAAAACCTGCCGTTCCACCGACGTCAGAAGCTGCGGCATGTAGGTCGCGAGTCTGACCAGTCGTTGCGCCTCGGTCTGGCCCCACAACAGATCGGCCGCTTCATCAAAAGTTACTTCGCGGGGGCCCTCGCCATGGGGCACGCGAACGTCAGTGAGCGGAATGCGCTTCATGCCCTCCTTAACTGCCCAGGTGATGAACTGCGAAACCGAGCGACTCTCGTGACGTGCCCAGATCGAAATGAGATGCCTGAACACGGGATCGAAGCGAACCCCCGTGACGGGGGGCTGAGACTTCCGTCGGCTTGTCACACCAGACTTTTTTGTGTCTTTTGCGGACGACTCTTCCCGAGTCACTGACACTGCACGTTTTGGCACTTCTGTCTCCTCTGAATGGCCATTTCTAGGATAGGCGACCGGTGGCCACAATTCACAACACGTTCGAGGATTTTGTAGACTAGAATCCGAATGCGAAGACCACGGTTTGCTCGATCTAGTAGATCATTTTGCGCGCCGTCTCCATTAACGGAGGTGCAGATGAAGCAGGAGGAAGTCCATCTCGACATCATTCGCGCCGGGCCACTGCGCCCGGCGAGCAATCGCGCCGAAGAGAAAAGTGTTGCGAGGTTGATTGCCGAGGCTGAATTGGACGCACTGGTGGAAACGGAACGCGCCGCGGCATTCTTGAGCGTGAGCCCATCCACGCTCAATCACTGGCGCAGTCAGGGAAAAGGACCCTTGTTCAGAGAGATCGGAGCCGCTAACAACGCTGCGTCGCGTGGCTATATCCGCTATCGAGTTGGGGACCTTTTGGCGTTTTCCGACGAGCACTGCGTCCGGTCGACCGGCGAAGCGCGCTGCCGCCGCGCCTCACGCGTGTCCCGGGTGCCAAGCGAAACCCCGGCGCACCGCAGTACCTCACGGCGGCTGCTCAACATCCAGCAGCCGCTCTCAGATGCAGGCGATGGCAAGGCCGCACGCCAGACCGGGACAGCGCGGCTGGCGTCACGCGCCTCCTAGGCCAAGGCGCAATGCCTGGTCCCAAGGCGGGTGGGCGGTCTGCACGCCCATCGCCGTAAAACCCCGCCGCGCACCCCTTCAGATTAGTACAAATTTGTACTAATCTGAAGGGGTGCGCGGCGCAGGCGTCGGATGCCTTCCAGCGATGCGGCAGAGCTGACAGTTTGGGGAAAGCATGGGCCTGTTTGTCACGGATGCCTCCTGGCGGGAAGATTCCGATGCGTTGCGCGCGATGGTGCTGCCTTACTCGGCGTGGCGGCTGGTCGGCATCGTGCTAGTCGGGCCCAGCTTTCTCATCTTGCTCGATCCGGCTAGCGTGGACGAGTCACAGTATGTGCGGGGCTTCCTGGTGGACTCTGTGGAGAACCTGCTCGAAGTGCTTGGGCAACTGTCAGTTTGTCAGCGCAAGGGTATGCGGGCGTATGTCTTGCAGGATCAGCGCGTGGAGCAGGTGCGTGAATTATGGATCTGTCCGCGCGGAGACCGGGGGAAACACAACAGCTTTGCCTACCTGAATCATCACCGTGAATTCGTGGCCATTGGAGCCGAACTGCCTGCGGTAGATGCTATGAAGAAACTGGTCAGCTTTGCGGAATAAAGAATCAGGATCGCTAGCGCGCAGTACGAGGCTTGGGCTTCGTCGCGTGCGCCGATTTTTTGCCTTTAGCGATGGTCTCGGAAAAGGCCAAAATCGCCTCTGCCTTTGCCAGTAGCACGGATGGCGTGGTATGGAGGGCGCCCGCGAGCTCGGCGATGCGTTCCAGCGACGGCGAATTGACACCGCGCTCGAGGCGGCTCAGCGCGGATTGTTGCATGTCCATATGCTCGGCCAACTGTTCCTGGGACATATGCGCGGCTCTGCGCGCAAGCTTCAACGCTTCGCCAAATGCCCGGTTGATGTCCATGTCGCTCGAGATCGATCCAAAGCCAGTATTTTTTCGATCTTCAAGTGACTAGTCCACTTCATACGGTGTACTATTTAGAACGTATATGTTCTAAAATATGCGTCTACGCGTTGCGCGTTAGTTGATCGCCCCCGCAAGTGGCAGATCGTCAAGAGCCGGGGTACACGACGGCTCGGTTGCTCGGCTTACTTGGATGAGGCCGTGATCTCTGATTTTTGGGAATGTCGTGAGGAATGGGATGTTACGAGTCAGCGTTGAGCATTGGCCGGAAGGCAAAAAGAAGGGAAGCACTACTATAGCTTTCGCCGATATCAAACGGACCCGGGCGGGAGATCTATCCGATTACGAGGTCGTTTTGTTTGAGGATGGGATGTGGCGGGGCGCGTTTGGGACAGTAGAGAACTATCCGCGTTGGTCCGCCAGCGTTTGGGATCTGGTTGCCCGGTCCCTAGCGAGCGCGTTGTCCGGGGCCGAAGAGTTGCCCAAGCGACCGACACCAGTTGTGGCGCCGACCCACCGACTTGAAGGCGTCAGCTTTGTCCATCTGCGAGAGATTCCGGAGCCGGCACGCAGGCATTTTGAGCGAAGCATCCAGGGCAAGGCGCGTCCAGTAATCAGCGGGTTATCGGACCCATACGCTTGTGCCTGGGACTGGTTTGACTTCATAAATGGATAACCTGCGGCGCGGATGGAGGCCCTAGCCATGCTACGCGTCACCGTCGAATTGTTGCCCAACGGAAGCGCCGAAGGTCTCCGTGTGCTGGCCTTCGGCGAGATTACTGCCACAGGCGGAGCCGCGCTGCCGATTATCGGGTCTCGTTTGAAAAGACTTCCTGCCCGACACGAGACAGGCGACATGCGCGAGTACCCATGCTGGTCGGCAAGCATCTGGGATCTGGTCGCCCGCTCCAATGTGCCGCGTTGTCGGGCGGCAAGGAACTGCCTCCGCGACCGGCCGTTCCAGATGTGCCGATCCTCCGGTCCAGTGCGTCCAGTATTCCTATGTCCGCCTGCGGGAGATCCCGGAGCCGGCACGCACGTTCTTCGCCGACAACATCCGGTACTCCACGGTGCCGGGAATCTGCGAGGATCGCTGTCCGATGGAACTGCGCCTATGCGTGGAACTGGGTGGATCTCCTGAGTGGAGATCGCTAAGAAAACGAGGGCGACAGCAGTTGCGTCTCGATTGTCCAGCGTTGGATGTTACATAGGAGACGCAAGCATGCTTTGGGGTACCGGTTCTCTGGTCAGTAAGCCCACATTTCATCTGGGGGGATGGAGCATCGTGCAGACAGATGCCGGCGAGGAACACTTGGTAGGTATCGATCTTGATACCGGTGCAGGGCAGGTCAGCAGCGCAGTCATTCGGTTTGACGCCAGCGCCATGCGCTGCCAGACGGCAAGCGGACGCATCTATGTCTTACATGAAACGTCCGGTCTCTCGACCCGAGAAGCCTGGTATGTGTGGGAAGCCTGGTGTCAGGTCAACGGCGTCGAGAGTTGGACCGATGTCACCGACCGCTATCCTCAGGAAGCCGCGTCGGCCGGGCGGTGTTCGGCAGCACCGTGACGCAAAGGAAACACATGGGTGAATGTCCTACCAACGACATTCGTGAGGCGCGTCACGCCTGGACTGCGGGCGATCAAAACGTTGACGGCTGGCTGCACCAACAGGCGGGGCCCGCCTATGATGCGCAGCGCGCCGATCGCGCCGAGGCGAAGCCGACCGATCTACTTCGCGCATCAATGGCAACCCATTTCGCAGGATTGGCATCTCTGTCGACCCGCAAGGATCGATGCGACAGCACAACCGTGCATGCAGATTTTACCGCGGGGCACGACACGTTTGTCGCGGTGCACGGATTGCCCCTTGCCAAGCACCAGATGTTCTGACACGAGGAGGAGGGATGGAAGCCCCTGCGATGAACGACGCCTCAGAGCGCAATCGTCGACGTGCCCGGCGACGACACGCAAGACGCCTGCGACTACGTGTCAATTACATTCAGCACGCAGTTGCCGACGTGCGTGCGGACGTGATTGAAGTATGGATTGCGGCCTTGCGAGAAAATGACGGGCGGCTGCCTGCAGGGTTAGTTCCAGACACGGCTTTGGCTGCCATCGAGAAAGCGATCGTGTTGCCCTGGCGACTTATCCCATCTGTGCCGATGCGGGAAACCCGCCGAGCCACGCGCGCCATGAATGCGCAGGGCGCGGTCGCGCTCGGAAAAGAGATTGCTCAAAATGAACTGAAAGTCCGAGGTCATACTTAACTACTTGAGCACAAGGAGACGGGGTCCTACTAATGCTGCGCGATGCGGAGCAGGGCCTCACTGATGCGCGTGAAGGCCGTGTGAAGTCTTTGGAGGGGGTACGGGAGTCGATGAAGCGACGCTGACGGCGCGGCGAAGCGCTTGGCATCTGGATATTAAGCTGCGAACGATGTGGGAGATTTCTACGGAATCGCAGTGTGTTGACGGGGAAAGCTGCCATACAGCGGGGATCACGACTCACTCGAGGGCGTTCGTTCTGTTGACGATCCTGTCCCTTGGCCAAGCGCAAATCGAACAAAAGAAATTCTCTGGGATTGCCGACGTTTTCGCGGAACTCGCTGAACTGGACCGGCAGGAAAGGAACTGCTGATGACGCCTGCAGAAAACTAACGCAGCAGTGCATGGTGGCGAGCGTGCTGCAGGCGCCAGCTTACCTTCGACACCTACGTCGCAAAGAACGTCACTGTGGACCCGGGCATCATGGGCGGAGATTTGCTGCTGGCAGGACGCCGCGCGCAATCGTTGTTAGGAAGAATGCGATCATGGCCTGTTGTCGAATGCCCGCGACACTGAGCACGGACGTCTATCAGTTGCTTGCGCAATCGTCAGCCAAACCGCCAGACCTAGCGCGTTGGCGCTTGAACACGTCCGGTATTTCGTCAGCGATGAGGTCTGCCTGCGGCCCTGCTCGTGGTACCTGAGGAGTTTCCAAGTGAAACTGCGTTTTCCTCTTTTACTTGGAAACGGCGTCATGATTGGTGGCCAAAGGGCCGCCGACGACCGGCCTCCCCGGATTGCACCGCCTTGGCGTGCCCAAGCTGGAGCCAGAGGCAGCTACCGACCGAGGCCGTGTGGAAACGCCGCTGGAACTGCATAGCACCTCCTTGTAGGTGTCCATATTCGTTCAAACGGCGATATCAGACGATGGGGCTGGGGAGCGTGACGGATCGCGCAATTTTGGCGAGCGGC
>Ga0102592_1001171_pt1 | contig 31917 bp, 30 predicted proteins | sample AraplaCol_mMF_r2_FD_76861 | JGI IMG/M metagenome (GOLD analysis project Ga0102592, IMG submission 76861) | Arabidopsis root microbial communities from North Carolina, USA - plate scrape MF_Col_mMF_r2 (SPADES assembly) (version 2) | ecosystem: Host-associated > Plants > Roots > Endosphere...
ATCCGACAATCTCAGTCCAGCGTTCAATGTCGCGTGCTGATAGCAACGGCCCTGGAGATGTCTGGTCATAACGAGTCCGCAACTGCTCTATAAATTCTGCTTGCAGGTCGTTGGATACGGGGCACATTTTCACAAGTTAGCTTGTGGTGGACGATGGAGTATAAACGGCAACACAACGGCGTATCGAACGGCCGCTTGTGGCTATTTCGTAGGTCTGCTTCGGGTCGGAAACCGCCGTCGCGCTCTCCTCAGCGACCAACCCGCCTGGGAGGCCGCAAACGCGTCACGTCTGCATCCTCAGCTTGTCGTTTTCGTTCGCAGTTCCGGGTTAGGACAGGCCATTCTCAGCCAGTTAGGACGGTCGCCACATCAGTAGCCGGCGACCGTTCCCGCCAAGAGCGCCATTCCAACTGCTGTGTCGCACTCATCTGACACTCCACTTCGAGCTTGTCCAGCCCGACCATATGGATGCCTCCCAAATACTCGCGCTGCTTACGAAGACTACGTCTCCATCGGCAATAGTCTTACGTGCTTCCTGGCTGAGACACGGGTCGTCGGGGACTACCCAGAGGTAGATTTGAGTATCAAGCAATGCTCGCATCAACTCCCCTCGAACGAGACCAGCACGTCGTCCGGCAATACCGCATCGAAATCGTCCGCGATCTCAATTTGTCCCTTCAGGCTTCCAAACCGTCGCAGTTTTACAGCAGGCTTGATTGGCACCAGCATCGCCGTCGCCTTACCCGCCTTGGCTATGACCTTCCAGACGCGCGAATGATGTGCCCCAGTCCTCGCTCTTCATCGCGACTACTCATCCGATTGGGCTTCGGCAACATCCCCTAGAATGATCCCCTTTTTAAGCGCTTTTACCTGAGCGATTACCCCTTGCCGCACATCGTCCGGTAGCAACGTCGGTAGCGGGGACGCCTGCCTCAGCTCCTGAGCGCGCTTGGTACGGCCAAGCACCTTCCGCCACTTGTGATGGGCAATGATGTTTTCCCATTCCTTCCACAAGCTGTCAGAGCGACTCGGTCCATCGGCCAGCCACTTAGCCAGCGTCGCCCTCACCCGATCTACAAGCTCCGGGTTGGAGCGCAGCAACCGCACCGCTTCCTCATGGAGAGCGAGGCTTTGCAGATCTTGAGCTTGATGCCGATCCGGGGCGGCACGAACCAAGACTTGGACCTGCGGGCTGGCGCGCCTGGTGTTCGCGCTGGCCGAGTTCGGCGGCGCCGGCTGGAACGTATCGGAAACCAACATCGCGAGATCTCCAGCGACGCCCAGTGCCGACATGACGCGCAGATAGGTTCCGATCGATGGGGTCGGATCTCCAGCTTCGACCGAGGTGAGCGTTGTCCGCGACACACCCACTCGTCGAGCCATCTCGACTGTCGTCAGGCCTTTCGCTTTGCGCAGGCATTTGATTCGATCACCCAACTGCAGAAGCAATTGGCGCTCGAGCACGGGCGTCGTGCTGTGTAAGACTTCCATATGTCCACCATCCTACGCACCACCCCACGTTCTGCTCAGTTTGTTGAACAGACGAGGGGCGACTTCCGCCGGCGCGGTGACTGCGTGCACCACGTATAAACGTCGGAAAAGCTGGGATTCGGAAATGAACGTGTTCGCGCCGGGCTCAGTTGTAATATCGGCAACTCCTCGACGCGAACTCCAACGAGCTCTGCAATCAAGGACACACCGATGGCGACCGCAGGTGACTTTGATCGAGCCTCCTGCTAACGTTCCACCACCAAGGCACACAAACAGCATATCGATGATGCCCTCGCATCGCTCATTGAAGAATCACGATTTGCCTACGATCGAACTGGACCATGAGGCGTTTAACACATGGCTGCGCGCAGACGTCCTGCCGGCGTGGGACGCACTCAAAGCCGATCCATCACGCGCCTTGACCGGCGAGCAGGTCCGCGCCCGAGTTCGCGTCAAATTGCAGGCGATGGCCCACGACGGCGACGTCCGTCGCTTCCCAACCAGCGCCCCGACTATGGAGAAGTAAGCTCGTCTTGGCACCATGGCCGTGGCGGTCAAGATGCGCACTAATCTTCGTCGGGCGCAGCACTGGAATCCGCGGACATGTCCGATCGGCTGCGATCTACCGGCTGGTTGAGACGAACAACTTTCGATTGGACCAATTTCCAGGTTGGATTGAGTTCACCGAGCGGTCGAATGCTCTGATGTCTCGGATGTGCCTGCTGAAAGATTTCGGCATCGCGAATCATGGAGGGCGTCAGGAATGGGTAGGTGGCGATCAAGCTCTCATCGCTGCTTCCGGCAGTTTTGGCATTGGCCACGGTTTCGATCGGCAAACGGGTTCCAGAAAAGACCGGCAAACCTCCCATGATTTCCGGATCCACCGTAATGTTTTTTTCCGCTTGCGCCAGCCTGGCGGCGGACACTACTGCGCAATTTGAACTCGACATGTCAATCTCCTCACACGAGCTAAATCGCGGCTCCGGTCCCGCGTTGACGTGACGCGCCGCCGCTACAGCCGTGATCTGACGCCTTCCGTGCCACCCCGCTCAGAGTCACCTGCGCTCCCGCGCATATGGCACCACCACTTCCGGCGCCTTGGTGTCAGCCGCGTCGCGCCATTGCGCTCTGCATCGCCTCAAGAGACATCGTTCGACCTTCTAGTGCGTCGTTGTGCCCTCCTCGGCAACGGCCAGTAGCAGAAGGGACCGCCTATACCTGCGTTCAAGCGCGTGGTAGGCGTCAAGCTTCCTCGCATCGACGAACGCAACGACTGCGGTGCCATTCTTCGTGAGCAGCTTTTCCGAACCGGGCACCACTTCGGCTGCGAGTTCCATCAACCGTGAAGCGGCATCGCACAGAGGAATTGATTCCAGTATGGAAATGGACATTTGCGTTTCATCCAGCGGTGCATCGCCGCGCAGTCAAATGCTTGGCGCGCGTGGTTCAAATCGGAAACTTTTATCCGGGATTTTCACTTTGGATCTCCGGTATCGCGCCATCGCGCGTATCAGGGCATCGTTTGGCTTCGCTGACGCATCAAGGAACACTGATAAGCGTTTCGATTGTGCGCGCGTGAGCTTGATGACCCGAACTGTCGCTTCATGGCCGATGGTCCGCATCATCTAAACGCAAAAGCATTTGCACGCGCGTCGTGCAGGGCATGATGCTCACCGCCGTGTTTCGCCACATATTGCGCAAGGCGCGCCGGATCAAGCTTGAAGAAGACGTTTTCATGCCTCCATCCGCTTGGCAACGCACCGCCTAGCAAGGCGGTGACCAGATCGTAATCACAATCGGCGTCGTAGCACAGTACGGGCTTGGGCTTGCGCTGGACTTCCGACAGCCAAACCCCTAGCGCGATGCGTAGGGCTTCGCGTGACATTGAACGGCCAGGGAATCGACCGAGTTGGGGCAGCACAATCTCCCGCACGAACGCGTTGCAGCGTTCCCGATTAAAATCTGAGCATTCATCGTAGAACTCGCGCCCATCCTCGCCCACGATCGCCACACTGATGAGTTGACTGTCCACAACATCAGTGAACTCGGTGTCGATGAAGTAGCGCGTCTTCCATGGACTGCGCAGCATTCCATGTGGGGTTCCGACTGCGCCAGCCCCCGGCAGTTTGCCAAGCAACATGCTCCCCTCCTCCTTTCGTTTCCCCAATGCCATCGAAGCCGACAAGCTTGCCGTCGAAGGAAGGGAAGCAAGTCCCGCAAACGCTCGGCACAGCCCGCAGCCGCGCGCCTCAATCGTCAGGAAATGCCTGATTCCTCGGTCTCTCCACATCCGCTCGCATGGTGATAGGCACCCCGCAGCCGCTCCAGAATCCAGTCGATCTCGGTGGCGCCAAGGTGCCACACGCCTTGCTTGGCTCTTACGCCTCTCCCAACCCAGGCGAGTAGTTGCTCGGCCGTGCGGGTCGGCTGCTCACGGTGCTTGCGCTGGCAGTACAGGACCAATTGAGCGACAAGATCGACACACATGGCATAGCGCTCGGCACGCTCCGCCTCTGTCAACCCGACGACCAGACGGCCATTGATGAGACGTCCCACGATCTTTGGTTGGGCGCCTCCCAGCGATGCCGGGAAAGGGTCCCGCGGAAAATCATCTGGCACAGCACTCATCGGAGGACCTCCACCTTGCTGACGGGTAAGCCGAGCAACGCAACAGCGAGACTGTCGCCTCGGCGAGGCCACACTGGCGCGCTGCGCCGTGTCGCGACGGGACAACGCCCGCCACGTGCCCCCCATACGCGCCACTGGAGGGGGCGCCGAAAGGGTGACCGGCTGTCGGCGCCAGCGAAAAGCCGGCCGCGACTAGATCTCGGATCCATAGCGCAGATCCCGTCCCGCCGCCCGGTAGATGGCGCGCTCCTCCATCGACAGCAGGCCCGAGCGCGCATCGCCGTACACGTTGCGTGCCGCTGTCAGCACTCGGTCCGGCGCGCTTGCCACCAGATCCAGTGGCCGCTGGTGACCCAAATCCGAATTGGGACTGGCATACCATGCGGCAAGTCCCAGACTTTTTTGACGCATGAAGAGATGACTGTGGACCGCCCGCATCACCGGGCGCGGTTGATAGCCTCTACGCGGATCGAAGGCGTAGGCCGGAAAGACCTCCATGCAATCGTCGAGTTCGAGGGCGAAGACAATGCCGAACGTCCGCCATTGCGTCAGTGCTAGGAGGCCGACCGCTGAGGACGACCGTCTTTGCAGGGCGTCGACTGTCAGCCACTCAGTACTCTGGAGCACCTGCTCTCGAAGCGCGCGCCACGCCTCGGCGGGCTGGGCAGAAGCGCGCACCATTCGCGCTCCGTCGTGCTGTACATCCATCGTTTGATTCCACTTGGGCTCGTTGATATTCGGCCAAACCAGACTGCATCACGAGGCACCGTCTGGCCGGCATACCGGCACGTGGCGTCCTGAGCCATCGTCACCCCCTTTCCCGAAGACTCGTTCGCACTCACTACGCACGAATTAACCCTACGAAACCATTTTAGAACATATATGTACTTTTTTGGGCGTTAAATGATATGGACGCACCACACGCCACCTAAAAAAATAGAGCTTTCGCCACAGTTCGTGCGGAGCTTATGAAACTGGATCGAGCCTTCGGCACGGCGGTGCACAATCGGCGCCGCGATGCGGGACTCACGCAGGAGCAGTTTGCCGAGAGCCTCGGCATGCAGAGCTCAGCAATTAGCCGGCTCGAGCGCGGCGTTGTATCGCCCTCGTTGGAGATGGTGGACCGGGTGGCCAGGGCGCTGGGCACGACCCCCGCGACGTTGCTCAGTGAGGCGGAACAGCACCTTCTACGCGCAGCGCAAACCCCTGGCACGCTGCCGGGCCGAGAGCCGCGTCCGCCACGTCCACCACGCGCGTCGGGCAAGACGTAGGTCGCCCATTTGGCCTGCAGGATTTCGCCTAGACTCGAAGTTCGTTTCGCTATCGGCGCAGGAGGGGCTTCAGGCCGCCCTGCTACCGCGCACCCTTCACCGCTCTTCCGATGACTGTGCCCCCCGTTTGCACCCCGATTTTTGCCGGTGTCCCCAGCGTGGCCTGGCGGCCGGAGAAGGGGTGTGCCAGCGGGGCGTCGAACGCCCGCAAACCCTTGAAAAGCTTGGTCCGCCCTACACGACTCGAACGTGTGACCGCTCGCTTAGAAGGCGAGTGCTCTATCCAACTGAGCTAAGGGCGGATGGCCCATTTGAAGACCTTGCCATTGCGGCAAGGCGTGCATTCTACCGCACTGGTTGCGCCATTGGAACGCGCCCGCGACGGCCTGATGAGGCCGTCGTTGTGGAGCACTACGCGCGACACGCTGGGTCGGAGAGCTACCCGGGATGCTTCTGCAGGATGAACTCGATGGCACACTCTGCGGTAGGTGTGCGGGTCTGGTCAAAGTCGCGGTTCAGCAGGCTTTGCCGCACGCCGATGTCGACGCGGAAGATCGAAATCGGCGACACCTGGTCGCATACGGACCGGACAAAGTCGATGACATTGATCGATACCGGCGACCAGGACTGCGCCTTGAACATCGTGAACGTGTGCTTGTGGTCGTTGTTGAAGCGCGAGGGCCAGTGGCCCTGCTCGTACAGGTCTTCGTCCGGCACCTGGATCACGAGATACCCACCGGGCTTTACCACCCGTATCCAGTGCCGCATCGCCACGGCCGGGTCCACCATGTGTTCCAGGCAGTGCGACGAGTAGACAAAGTCGAACGATTCATCTTCCACCCGCTCCAGGTACTGGGCATCGCCATGCTGCATGTCGAAGACGAAGACATGCTTCATCGCGGGGAACATGTCCCCGAACAGGGCAATGGAATCGATGCCGCCGCCGATGTCCAGACCGTTGCCGACGAAGTACCGCGTGGCGTAGCGGGAATCATGCACCCGGCGCAGGATCGAGATCGATGTCGCGCCCGGTATGTTCTGGTGAATCTGCCTGGCCTGCTGGGCAGCGTGTTCCGGCTTGATAATGTCCATGGATGTTGGCGCAAGGCGCATTGCAGTGACCCGCACATCTATAGCATCGGCAAGCCGGGCCTTGAATCAGATTCCGACGAAACTGAAGTCGATCAGAACCGGGGTCCGGCGAAACAGGGGCGTGGCTGACCGCCTCAGGACGGCTCGCGCTCGCGCACGCGCGGGCGGCGCGGCATGCCGGTGCCCTCTGCCGTATCGTGCGATGACACGCAGTTGCGGCCCATCTGCTTGGCATCGTAGAGCGCGCGGTCGGCGCGCCGCATGACTGCGTCGGCATTCTCGCCGGCCTGCCGCTCGGCCATGCCTATGCTGACCGTATAGGCAATGGCATCGGGCTCGGACGGGCAAGGCGTGGAACGCACCAGCGCACTCAGGCGGACACTGATGGCACGGCCGGTTTCCAGCGGGGTGTCAGGCATGACGATCGCGAATTCTTCGCCGCCCAGCCGGCCCAGCAAGGCCCGCGCCGGCGCGGCCTTGCGCAGCAGGCCCGCAAAATGGCGCAGGACGCTGTCCCCCGCCAGATGTCCGTACAGGTCGTTGATGGCCTTGAAGTGATCGAGGTCGATGAAGGCCACGGTAAAAGCGGTGTGCTGGCGCTCGGCACGCTTGCATGCAAGCTCCAGTTCTTCCCAGAACGCGCCGCGCGACAGCACGTCGGTCAGGTCGTCATGGCGCGCGCGGCGCTCGATGATCCGCCGCAGGCGGTCGTGAGCCATCAACGCGAAGCTGACCGACAGGCCGACCACGCCGAATACAAAGCACAGCGTAATGTTGTCGCGCTCGTCGGGTGTCACCAGCGGATGCCCATCGACCAGCGTCGACAGCGGGGCCCAGGCCTGCGCGCCCGCAAACACCGTGCAGGCCAGCGCCACGAGCGTCAGCGACAGAATGGCCAGGCGCCCGGTGCCCCGCTTGGCAGGCAAACGTGGCACGACCACGCGGATCATCTCCAGCAACAGCAGCATCTGGATCAGCGATGAGCCAAGCATCAGCCCGGCCACGGCAGAGGGCGAGACCAGCACCGCCGATCCGGGCGACACGGCGCCAGGTGCCGAACCCGGCAACACGCCGGCGGCATGCAATGCCAACACCAACAGCATCGCCATTCCGGGCAGGTTCAGCACGGCCAGCACAATGGCCCGCCCCGGCTTGCCAACAAAATGCCGCGTGCCATGGACCATCATCGACAGCCCCGCGGTCAGTGCCAGTTCGGGCAAGGCGGCCAGCGGCCACTCCGGACGATATCCATGAATGGCCAGCAAGACTGCCGCCAGGGTCACCACCAGATCGCCGATGGCCCACGAGGTGAGCCCACTGCGCTCCATTCCGGCGGAGCGCCGCAACACGGCACAGACGATCGCCATCTGCAGCACGAACAAGGCCGCGATCAGCACTACCACCTGCGACTGAAACATCTTCATTCCCGTTCACAAAGGCATCGCCGGTGCTCCGCATGGCACCGGATTGCCTTCTGTTTGCGGCCTGCGAACAGCCGTCCTGTATTGTTTCCGCAGGTCCGGCAGCTTCACGTCACGTCGATGCGCGGCATCGCGGGCGAAGCATGCTCAGGCACGGCTCTGGGCGCCCGCGTCGCTAGCGGGGCTGGCGTGCCATTGTTGTGATAGTCGGGACCAGGTCCGGGTGGGCACAGCATTGCCAGGCGTGAAGCGCCGGGTCGGACCGATACGGTGTGCGGATTATGTCAGTGCGCCGTACCAAGTCAAGCCAAATAAGATCCCGCCTGAAGCGGGGTACGCGCCCGCCACTTGCCCGCGTTGCAATCCTCCGCACGCCGCATTTGACCTGGCCGCATGTGTCGCGATAGAATCGCCGGCTTCGGAGCGTAGCGCAGCCTGGTAGCGCATCTGATTTGGGATCAGAGGGTCGTAGGTTCGAATCCTATCGCTCCGACCATATTTGCAGTGGTAAAAGGTAGACCGATCAAGGGCTTACGTTGAAAGACGTGAGCCCTTTTTCTTTGGTTCGAATACGCCCTGTTTTTCGGGCCGGCGGCATTCTGCAGGACAAAGGTTACGGAAACCACGTCGCCAGCTTCATCCGTGCGGTGGATGGTTCGCACGGGATGGACATGTTCATCGCATGGACGGGCGCGTGCGGCAGCGCAGCATGGCTTGAGACGCCTGTGCATGGCGTTTGCGCAACAGTGCTGGCACCCATGCTGCGCCTGCGTAGGCGGTGTGATCGTGCTACAATCGCGCGTCAGTTCGGGGTATCTGAGCATGCCCTGTTACCCGGGAAAGCGCCGCCTGGCGCACTGGAAAACCGCCGGCCCGCCCTCATATTGTTCAGATATGACGGTGCGGATGCGTTGCCGGCCCCGGAAACACCTTGCCCGCTGTCCCCGTGATGTACACGGATGCGCCAGACGCCCGCGCAACCGCAAGTGGCAAGGCAATCGTCAGGGTCATCCGCGCCCCTTCTCGATTCTCTGACCCGCCTGGCTTCCAAGGTTTGCCAGCCCGTCAGCTTGCTTCCCGACGACGTATCGCGCGGCTGCCGCCATGGCGGCAAGACGTGGATGCGCGCGACCGGGCGCCCACAGGATACTCACCAACTTAACGCAGCTTTCGTGGCTGCCACAAAGGAAAACAGATTGGCTAAGGAAGAACTCATTGAATTTGGCGGCGTGGTGTCGGAAGCCCTGCCCGACAACCGTTATCGCGTGACGCTGGAAAACGGCGTGGAAATCTGGGCATACGCTTCGGGCAAGATGCAAAAGCACCGCATCCGCATCCTGGCCGGCGATCGCGTCACCCTGGAAATGTCGCCTTACGACCTGACCAAGGGCCGCATCAACTTCCGCCACAAGTCCTGAGTTCGCGGCGCGCAGCCGGTGCGCCGCTGTCACGCGGCTGACATCGCTGCTACCGACACTGACGGGCTATCCGTGGGCCTTGCCCACTGGATAGCCCGTTTTGTTTTTGGCGGCCCGGTCGCGCACTTGCGGCACGTGCCGTGCGTCACCATACTCAAGGCTCGACGAAGCCCCTGCCGAACATGAACCTGATCCTATGGCGTCATGCCGAAGCCGAAGACCTGCCGGATGCACTGAGCATCTCGCGCAGCGCGGATCTCCAGCGGCCGCTGACCCGCCGTGGCCGCAAGCAGGCCGAGACATCCGCCAACTGGCTGCGCACCCGCCTGCCCGCTGACTACCGCGTGGTCTGCAGCCCCGCCTTGCGTACGCGCGAAACCGCGGCGGCGCTGTCCGGCAACGCCGAGATCCTGGACGACCTGGCGCCCGGCGCCGACGTGGGCGCCGTGCTGGCCGCCATCGACTGGCCGCAGGGCAACGACCACACCGTAGTGGTCGGCCACCAGCCGTGGATCGGGCAACTGGCCAGTCTGCTGCTGGCCGGTCAGGAACTGCCGTGGAGCGTGAAGAAATGCGGCATCTGGTGGCTGGCCGGCCGCACGCGCGAGAACGAAGCCCAGGTCGTGCTGCGCGCGGTCATCCAGCCCGACCTCCTTTGAGCCATTTTTAGGACAACGGCGGCGGAAATGAGATTCTGCTGCCACAAATTCGACATTAGTGCGTTCTTTTGGACGATCGGCGATGTGCGCTAGCCGCAGCCTGTTCTATGGTTAAGGCTTGTGCCCGGCGACAGCGATGTGTCAGTCACGGAAGCGTCATCATCGGTTCATGGCGCTGTCACCCGGCCTATCTACATTGTTTCGAAGCCGTTTCGTCACCGAAAGGACACACTGATGCGAGACTTACCGACGCCTACCCAGCCGCTCTTCGACTCCTTGCCCACTGGCCTGACCGGCCAGTCGGCGCGGAGGCGTCTTCCTCGTCAGCCAGCACAACTCCAAACCCAAGCTCAAGCTCCGGCGCCTGCTTTCAGCGTGGCGTGGGCACGTCATCAGGACGAAGTAGCCGAGGCCCAGCGCCTGCGCTACAAGGTGTTCGCCGAGGAAATGGGCGCACGCCTGCAATCGTCGACCAACGAGACCGACGTCGACATGTTCGACGCCTACTGTGACCACCTGATCGTGCGCGACCAGGAAACGCTCAGGGTCGTGGGCACCTACCGCGTGCTGCCACCGCACCAGGCCAAGCGCATCGGCTGCCTCTACGCCGAATCCGAATTCGATCTGGTCCGCCTGGCGCACCTGCGCCCGAAGATGCTGGAACTGGGCCGTTCGTGCGTACACCGCGACTATCGCTCGGGCAGCGTGATCATGGCCCTGTGGGGCGGCCTGGGCGAATACCTGCAGCGCTACAACCTTGAATCGATGCTGGGCTGCGCCAGCGTGCCGATGAGCGATGGCGGCCACTATGCGGCCAGCCTCTATCGTCAGTTCGCCGAGAAGTCGCTGGCACCGATCGAATATCACGCCTTCCCGCGTGTGCCGCTGCCCGTGGATGACCTGAACCAGGCGCTCGACGTGGAGCCGCCCGCACTGATCAAGGGCTATCTGCGTCTGGGCGCCAAGATCTGCGGCCTGCCGGCCTGGGATCCCGACTTCAACGTTGCCGATTTCCTGACACTGCTGCGCGTGCGCGACATGAACCCGCGCTATGCCCGGCACTTCCTGGGCATTCAATCGGCCTGACGGCTGATCAGCAGCCCCCTCCCACCGGACGAAACGGCTGATCGATCCGGTACAGAAAGAAAAAACGGCGACTCAATTGGAGTCGCCGTTTTTCGTTGTGTGGTTGCCGGTCGCTGGTCGCTGGTCGCAGGCCGTTTCAGACGTAGACGACCTTGTAGCGCTTGCCCACACGCTCCCATTCGTCAGCTTCCTGCGCCAGGCTGTATTCCACCAGCGGATTGGCGTCGATCCACGATTTCGGCAGGCGTACCTCGAAGCCTTCGTCCAGCTCGTCCGACCGCTGCCTGACGTGGATGTGCGGCAGCTTCATGTCGCCACGCCGACGGCATAGCACAAACGCCAGGCGCAGGCTGAACAGCATGCGCCAGTCCACAAATTTTCCACTGCCGGAGAGCTTGCCCAACTTGCCCGCATGGCCCAGCAGCAGCGTCGCCAGGCGGGCCTGGTCGGTCTTGGAGAATCCGGGCATGTCCGCATGCGTGGCGATATAGGCCGAATGCTTGTGATAGCCGCTGTGCGAAATGGTCATGCCGATCTCGTGCAGGCTGGCCGCCCAGCCCAGCAGCGCCAGGTTGTCCTCGCGGCGCTCGTTGCGCGGCTCGGGAAACTGCGCCAGCAGATCGCGGGCTGCCTGTCCCACGCGTGTCGCCTGCGCACGGTCCACGGCGTAGCGGCGCATGAACTGGTCGACTGTCACCGTCCGCATGTCCTCGTGGTGACTGCGGCCCAGCAGGTCGTACAGCACGCCCAGGCGCAGCGCGCCGTCCGTGACGTCCATGCGGTCGATATCGAGTTCGTCAAACACGCCAAGCATGATCGACAGGCCGCCTGGCAGCACCGGAATCCGGTCGGCCTTCAGGCCCGTCAGCTTCACGCGGTTGGTGTTTTCTGCCTTGATCAGCGCCCGCTTCAGCCGCTCCAGCCCTTCGCGCGTGATGCCGTGCTCGGATGTGCTGTCGTTCATGCCGTTCAGCTCGATCAGTTCGGCCAGCGCGCGCGCCGTACCGGACGACCCTACGGCCTGCTGCCAGCCGGCCGCCTTGTACTGACGCACCAGCACCTGGATTTCGCGGCGCGCGGCCAGCTCGGCCTGCTTGAACGCGTATTCGTCGACGTTGCCGCTCGGAAAGAACTGGCGGCTGTGCGATACGCAGCCAATGTAAAGGCTTTCCATCAGCTTGGACTGATAGCCGCTGCCAATGATGAATTCGGTCGAGCCGCCGCCAATATCGACGACCAGCCGGTTGCCCTGGCAGGCCGGCGCGTCATGCGAAGCGCCCAGGTAGATCAGGCGCGCTTCTTCACGGCCGGCGATCACTTCGATGGGGAACCCCAGTGCGGCCTCGGCTTCGATCAGGAAGTCGGAAGCATTCTTGGCCACGCGCAGCGTGTTGGTGGCTACCGCGCGCACCTGCTCGGGTGCGAAGTCGCGCAGGCGGTCGCCAAAACGGCGCAGCGCGTCGACGCCTCGGCGGCGTGCCGGCTGGTCCAGATACTTGTCCGGCGTCAGGCCGGCGGCCAGCCTGACGGGTTCGCGCAGCGCGTCGACCTGGAAGATCTGGCTGGCGGGGCCCGAGGCGGTAGGCGTTTCATCCACCCGCCCGATCATCAGGCGGAAGCTGTTGGAGCCCATGTCTACGGCGGCCAGCAAGCGGGGATTCTGTGTCATTGCGTCAGTATTACGCGGGGATCGGCCCTGGGCGGGCCAAAACCCGAAAGATTATGTCCCTGTCATGTCTGCATCATGACAAAATCAAAGTGTCATCAAAATGACACGGATCTATGAAAAAGTCGCCTCATCGCCAAAATAAGGTCATAGACATGTCGACGACGCCGCCTGGCTCGCTCTGGAACCGCGAGCTGGGCATTCTGGAATTCAACGCGCGCGTGCTTGCGCAGGCCGCCGACCCCAATGTCCCCTTACTGGAACGGCTGAAGTTCATCTGTATCGTGTCCAGCAATCTGGACGAGTTCTTTGAGATCCGGATGGCCGGTCTGAAGGAGCAGATGCGGGACAACGCATCGGGCCTGACGCCCGATGGCCTCTCGTTCCAGCAGACCTACCAGCTTGTCACGGAGCGCACGCAGCGGCTCGTGGCCTCGCAGTATGACATGCTGCAGAACGTCATTTTCCCTGCGCTGGAAAAAGAAGGGGTGTTTTTTCACCTGACCGGCACCTGGACGGACGCCCAGCGGGACTGGGCACGCGACTTCTTCGTGCGCGAACTGGGGCCGGTCCTGACGCCGATCGCGCTGGACCCCGCACATCCATTCCCGCGCGTGCTCAACAAGAGCCTGAACTTCGTGATCGAGCTGTCCGGCAAGGACGCCTTTGGCCGCGACGCCGACCTGGCCATCGTCCAGGCCCCGCGCGCATTGCCGCGCGTGGTACGCATGCCGGAGAAGCTGTCGGGCTATCCGTACGGCTTTGTGATGCTGTCGTCGTTCATGCAGGCGTTTGTCCACGAACTGTTCCCGGCCATCGAGGTACAGGGCTGCTACCAGTTCCGGGTCACGCGCAATTCCGACCTGTTCGTGTCCGAGGACGAAATCACCGACCTGCGCGAAGCGTTGCAAGGCGAGTTGCCTACGCGCCACTTTGGCGACATGGTCCGCCTGGAAGTGTCTTCCGACACACCCCCGGCCCTGGCGCGGCGCCTGCTGCTGGAATCGGGCCTGACCGAACAGGATCTGTATCGCGTGGGCGGCCCGGTGAACCTGGTGCGGCTGATGCAGATTCCCGACCTGGTTGACCGCCCCGCCCTCAAGTACCCGCCGCATGTGCCGGCCGTGGTCAAGGCCTTCCCGCCCGGCACGAGCATGTTCGACGTGATCCGCCAGCGCGATGTGCTGCTGCATCATCCGTACGAGAGCTTCTCGTCGGTGCTCGATCTGATGCAGGCGGCTGCCAACGACCCGAACGTGGTGGCGATCAAGCAGACCGTCTATCGCACCGGCAACGAGTCGGCCGTGATGGAGGCGCTGATGACGGCGGCCCGCAACGGCAAGGAAGTGACCGTGGTGGTGGAACTGCTGGCGCGCTTCGACGAGGAAACCAATATCAACTGGGCGGAACGGCTGGAATCGGCCGGCGCCCATGTGGTGTATGGCGTGGTGGGCCACAAATGCCACGCCAAGATGCTGCTGATCGTGCGGCGCGAGCCCGCAAGCCCGAAGGCCAAGAATGCCGTGCTGCGGCGTTATGTCCACCTGGGTACCGGCAACTATCATCCGCGCACCGCCCGGCTGTACACCGACTTCGGCCTGCTTACCACCAATGAGCAGGTCTGCGAGGACGTCCACCACGTATTCCAGCTGCTGACGGGCACGGCCGGCACGATCCGGCTGAACCACCTGTGGCAGTCGCCGTTCACGATGCACAGCAACCTGGTGGAGCATATCCGCGCCGAGGCCCGCAACGCGCGTGCCGGCAAGCGGGCGCGCATCATCGCCAAGATGAACGCGCTGCTGGAGCCAACCATCATCGACGAGCTTTACAAGGCGTCGCGCGCGGGCGTGAAGATCGACCTGATCGTGCGCGGGGTGTGCGCCCTGCGCGCCGGTGTGCCGGGCCTGTCGGAGAACATTTCGGTGCGCTCGATCGTTGGCCGCTTCCTGGAGCACCACCGCGTCTACTACTTCCACGCGGCGGGCGAAGACGTGCTGTACCTGTCCAGCGCCGACTGGATGGACCGCAACCTGTTCCGCCGCGTCGAAGTGGCCTTCCCCATCCTGGATCGCACGCTCAAGGCGCGCGTGATCAAGGAAGGGCTGCAGGTGCATTTGCGCGACAACGCCTCTGCCTGGATCATGGAGCCCGACGGCGAATACGTCCGCAGGCCTTCGCGGGCCAAGCTGCAGCGCGTCAGCCAGCACGAACTGCTGGTGAAGTTCGGCACCTGAGCCCGACCGGCTCCGCAATGGCAAAAGGCCGCCACCCTGCCGGGAGCGGCCTTTTTCACATGATGCGGAAGGTGTGCATAGGGCCGACGACTGCGGTGGCCCGCTGGCCCGCCGGCCCCACCGGCCCTTATGCCGCGTGCCGCGAGGCGTCGCCCAGTTGCGGCAGCGGCTGCGCGGCGTCCGGCTCGTAGCCGCTGCGATCCACGGGAAATACGATGCGGAACGTACTGCCGCGGCCTACCTCACTGGTCACGCGCAGGTCGGCATGGTGGCGCGACAACACGTGCTTGACAATAGCCAGGCCCAGGCCGGTGCCGCCCGTATCGCGCGAACGGCTGCGATCCACGCGGTAGAAGCGCTCCGTCAGGCGCGGGATATGCTCGGGCGCGATACCCAGGCCCGTGTCGCTGACCGAGAACACGGAATGTCCATCGGTGAAGGTCATGCGGATGGCAATGCGTCCGCCATCGGGCGTGTAGCGCACCGCGTTCGACACCAGGTTGCCCAGCGCGGACAGCAGTTCGCCCTCCGCGCCGCGCAGTACCACCGCCGTATCGATATCGGTCTCGATGTCGTGCCGCCCTTGCGACAACGCCTCGGCATCGTGCACCAGGTGCGCGGCCAGGGCAGCCACGTTGACACGGTCGTGCGAAGGCGGCTGCGCGTCGGATTCCAGCTTCGCCAGCGCCAGCAGGTCTTCGACGATATGTTGCATCCGCATCGACTGCACCAGCATCAGTTCGATGTAGCGCTTGCGGTCTTCCTCGGAGACCGGCAGATCGCGCACCGTCTCCAGAAACCCGGTCAACACCGTCAGCGGCGTCTTCAGTTCGTGCGAGACATTGGCCACAAAGTCGCGACGCATCGCCTCGGTGCTCTCGACCTTGGTAATGTCCTGCGTCAGCACGAGCTTGCGGTTTTCGCCATAGGGCAGGATCTGCACGGATGTGATGCCGCGCTTGTGCTCCCCCATGTCGCGCATTACCAGCGGTTCGTCGTAGCGCTCGCGCGTCAGGTAGTGGACGAACTCGGGCCGGCGGATCAGGTGCGTGATGCGCTGGCGCACGTCGCGCCGGGCGTTCAGGCCGAAGTGCTGCTCGGCCACGCCGTTACACCATTCGATCTGGTCGGCATCGTCAAGCATCAGCACCCCGTAGGGCGATGCCTGGATGGCCTGGATGAACCGGGTGTGCTGCTGCTCCACCTGCAGCACCTGGGTGCGCCAGCGCTTGACCAGCCGGTGCAGGCGGTAATACACCTCGCCCCACAGCCCAAGTGCGCTCGGAATCTCACCGTAGGCCGGCGCGTCGAGCACCCGCCACAGACGGTTGATCTGGAACAGGTAGTACCCAAGCAGCAGGAACAGTGAAACGGAAAGGAAAAGCAGGCCGGGCACGGCGCCGGCTACGGCATACAGGCCCGCGGCAATCAGCACGAGACCGGCTAGGATGGCCGCAGAACGGGCCCAGATGACATTCATGCGAGGAGTAGAAAAGGTTCAGACTGCGTTCGCACTGCGACAGAGTCTGCCACAACATCGACCGCAGCGTTGCATTTAGCCGGCATTATCCGACATCGGCCGGCGCGGACCCCGCTGCTCCGCCGCCGGCCGGGTCCGGTCAGTGGCTGGGCGACCGCGCCAGGCGATAGCCGCTGCCCCGAACCGTCTCGATCATGTTGCTGTATCCGCCAGGGGTCAGTGCGGCACGCAGACGCTTGATGTGCACGTCGACCGTGCGCTCTTCCACGAATACGTGGTCGCCCCAGACCTGGTCCAGCAATTGCGACCGGCTATGCACACGTTCCGGATGCGTCATCAGGAAGTGCAACAGACGAAACTCCGTCGGGCCCAGGTCCAGCTTGATCGGACCACTGTCGTCCTGGCCGGTCACGCGATGCGTGGCCGGGTCGAGCCGCAGTCCGTTGATGGCCACCACGTCGTCGGTCAGCTGCGGCGCACGGCGGCGCAACACGGCCTTGATGCGGGCCAGCAACTCCTTCGGCGAGAAGGGCTTGGTCACGTAATCGTCCGCACCGGCTTCCAGGCCCATCACCTTGTCCTGCTCTTCGCTGCGGGCAGTGAGCATGATGATCGGGATCTGCTTGGTGCGGTCGTTGGTCCGCAGCTCCTTGGCGAAGGTCGCGCCCGACTTGCCCGGGAGCATCCAGTCCAGCAACACGAGGTCCGGCAGGACATCGCTCATCAGCGACAGCGCCTGCTCGGCGTTGTACGCACGAATCGGATAGTGCCCCGCGTGCTGGAGATTGACGGCGATCAGTTCGGCGATCGCCGGTTCGTCTTCGACAACGAGAATACTGCTCGGCATGTAATAGTTCTCCGCTTATCAGTGCTGGCGCGTTTTCAGCTCAACGCTTCGCGCTCCATGTCTTCGCGTGAGGCATGGCGTACGTCCGTGCCCTTCACGATGTAGATGATGAATTCGGCAATGTTCTTCGCGTGGTCGCCGATACGCTCGACGGCCTTGGCAATGAACAGGAAGTCCAGCGCCACCGAGATCGTGCGCGGGTCTTCCATCATGTAGGTAATCAGCTTGCGCACGAAGGCACGGAATTCCTCGTCGATGGCCTTGTCGTCCTTGACGATGCGGGCAGCCGCCACGGTGTCCAGGCGCGCGAACGCGTCCAGGGCCTGGCGCAGCAGGTTGATGGCCATCTCGCCGGACAGTTTCACTTCGGCGTAGTTGATGTTGTGCGCGGCCGCATCCTCCATGATGTGCTTGGTCCGCTTGGCGATCTTCTCGGCCTCGTCGCCGGCGCGCTCGAGGTTGGTGATCGTCTTCGAGATCGCCATCACCAGGCGCAGGTCGCGGGCGGTGGGCTGGCGGCGCGCGATGATGTTGCCGCAGTCGGCATCGATCTCGACTTCGAGCGCGTTCAGCTGCTGCTCGCGGACCATGACCTGGTCGGCCAGGTCACCATCGAAGTCGGCCAGCGCGCGCATGGCCATCTCGATCTGCGACTCCACCAGGCCACCCATCTGCAGCAGCTTGGTATTGATCGCGTTGAGGTCGGCGTCGAACTGGGTCGACAGGTGCTTGTCAGTCATGATGTTCTCCTGGCCGCTTTCCGAATGCTGGATATGTCCTGCAAAGCCGTTGCGGATCAACCGAAGCGGCCGGTAATGTAGTCTTCGGTTTCCTTGCGGTGCGGCTTGATGAAGATCTTCTCGGTCTCGCCGAACTCGATCAGTTCGCCCAGGTACATGTAGGCGGTGTAGTCCGAGCAGCGCGCGGCCTGCTGCATGTTGTGGGTCACGATCACCACCGTGTACTCGTCCTTCAGCTCGGCGATCAGTTCCTCGATGCGGCCCGTGGAAATCGGGTCCAGCGCCGAGCACGGCTCGTCCAGCAGCAGCACTTCGGGGCGGATGGCGATACCGCGTGCAATGCACAGGCGCTGCTGCTGGCCGCCCGACAGGCCGTAGCCCGACTGGTGCAGCTTGTCCTTGGCCTCGTTCCACAGCGCGGCCTTCGACAGCGCCCACTCCACGCGGTCGTCCATTTCCGAGCGCGACAGCTTTTCGAACAGGCGGACCCCAAACGCGATATTGTCATAAATCGACATCGGGAACGGGGTCGGCTTCTGGAACACCATGCCCACCTTGGCGCGCAGCAGCGAGATATCCTGCTTGCTCGTCAGCAGGTTCTCGCCGTCCATGTTGATTTCGCCCTCGGCGCGTTGCTCGGGGTACAGCGCAAACATCTTGTTGAACGTGCGCAGCAGCGTCGACTTGCCGCAGCCCGACGGGCCGATAAACGCCGTGACCTTGCGGTCCGGGATCGACATGTTGATGTTCTTCAGCGCGTGGAACTGGTTGTAGTAGAAGTTCAGGTTCCGCACGTCGATCTTGGCGCGCACGGTATCGGGAATATCGATGACGGTAGAGGTCATGCTGATGTCTCGCTTGAATTCGGTAGTCAGGTCGGGCGTGAGGCAGTGCCGCCGCTTATTTCTTGAACAGGACGCGCGCAACGATGTTCAGCGCAAGCACCCCGACGGTAATCAGGAACACACCGGCCCAGGCCAGTTGCTGCCATTCCGTGAACGGGCTCATGGCGAAGCGGAAAATCGTCACCGGCAGGTTGGCCATCGGCTTGTTCAGGTCCGTGCTCCAGAACTGGTTCGAGAGCGCGGTGAACAGCAGCGGCGCGGTCTCGCCGGCGATACGGGCCACGGCCAGCAGCACGCCGGTGACGATGCCTGCATACGACGACTTGACGGTGATCGACATCACCATCTTCCACTTCGGCGTACCCAGGGCCACCGCGGCTTCGCGCAGCGCGTTCGGCACCAGGTTCAGCATGTTCTCGGTGGTGCGCACGACGATGGGAATCTGCAGCAGCGCCAGCGCGCAAACGCCGGCCCAGCCCGAGAAATGACCCATACGCGTCACGACCAGCGCGTAGACGAACAGACCGATCACGATCGACGGTGCCGACAGCAGGATGTCGTTGATGAAGCGGATCAGGCTGGCCAGCGGCGACTTCTGGCCATACTCGGCCAGGTAGATGCCCGCCAGGATGCCGAGCGGCGTGCCGACCAGCGTGGCCACACCCACCAGCACGAAGCTGCCGAAGATGGCATTGGCCAGGCCGCCACCGGCGGTGTTCGGCGCCGGCGTCATCTGCGTGAAGAGGTCGATCGAGAGACCGCCCACGCCCAGCGAGATGGTGGTCCAGAGAATCCACGCCAGCCAGAACAGGCCGAAGATCATGGCGCCGAGCGAGGCCGTCAGCGCGAACACGTTGGTGCGTCGGCGCGAGCCCTGCAGCCGGGTGCGAACGGCTTCGGAGTCGGGGCGGACGGCGGGAATGGACGAGGTAGACACGGCTTGGGCTTGGTTCATTTGCCACCCTCATTCTTGGCAAGGCGCAGCAGCAGGATCTTGGACAGGGCCAGCACCACGAACGTGATGAAGAACAGGATCAGGCCCAGTTCCATCAGCGCGGCGGTATGCAGGCCGGCACCGGCTTCGGCGAATTCGTTGGCCAGCGCCGAGGTAATGCTGTTGCCCGGCGAGAACAGCGAGACGTTGTCGAGCAGGTTGGTGTTGCCGATCACGAAGGTGACGGCCATGGTCTCGCCCAAGGCACGGCCCAGGCCGAGCATGACGCCGCCGATCACACCGGCGCGCGTGTAGGGCAGCACCACCTTCCACATCACTTCCCACGTGGTGCAGCCGATGCCGTAGGCAGATTCCTTCAGCAGCACCGGGGTGACTTCGAACACGTCGCGCATCACCGAGGCGATGTACGGAATGATCATGATCGCCAGGATCACGCCCGCGCACAGCAGGCCGATACCGAGCGGCGCGCCCTGGAACAGCTTGCCGATCAACGGCAACTGGCCCACGGTGTTGGCGAGCGGCTTCTGGAAGTATTCGCCGAAGATCGGCGCGAACACGAGCAGGCCCCACATGCCGTAGACGATGGACGGCACGGCGGCGAGCAGCTCGATGGCGGTGCCGAGCGGCCGGCGCAGCCACACGGGCGACAGCTCGGTAAGAAACAGTGCGATGCCGAAGCTGACCGGCACGGCGATGATGAGGGCGATCAGCGAGGTGACCAGCGTGCCGTAGATCGGCACGAGCGCGCCGTACACGTCGGCGGGCGGATCCCACTCGGCCGCCCAGAGGAACGGCAGGCCGAACTGCTTGATCGAGGGCCATGCGCTGATGGCGAGCGATACGATGATGCCGCCCAGCAGCAACAGCGTGACAATGGCGGCGCCGCGGGTCAGGCCACCGAACAGGATGTCGCCAAGGCGGCTGGGGGGCCGGACGGCGGGAAGATCGGACGTAGTCGCCATGATGGAAATCGGTAGGTGGAACATGTGCCGCGGTGACGCGCCGGTCACCGCGGCCCCGTCACGCGGCGCCGGCCCTTGCAGGCCGGTCGCGCGCGCCGGGTCGGACTTCAGTACAGCACCAGCTTAGTACAGGGCCTTGCCCGAACCGTCCTTGACGCTCTGCTTCCACGTCGCGCGGATCTGGTTCACGACGGCTTCCGGCAGCGGCACGTAGTCCAGGTCAGAAGCCATCGAGGCGCCGCTCTTGTAGGCCCAGTCGAAGAACTTCATGACTTCCGCGCCCTGCGCCGACTTTTCCTGCGTCTTGTGCAGCAGGATGAACGTGGCACCAGCGATCGGCCATGCGCCCTTGCCCGACTGGTTGGTCAGGATCTGGTAGAACGACTTGTTCCAGTCGGCACCGGCGGCGGCGGCCTTGAAGGCGTCGTCGCTCGGCTGCACCACTTCACCTGCCGCGTTCTTCATCGTCAGGTACGTCATCTTGTTCTGCTTGGCGTAGGCGTACTCGACATAGCCGATGGCGCCGTTCAGGCGCTGCACGAAAGCGGCCACGCCTTCGTTGCCCTTGCCGCCCGTGCCGCCACCCGGCCAGTTCACGGTCGTGCCCTCGCCCACCGTGCTCTTCCAGTCATTGCTGACCTTCGAGAGGTAGTTCGTGAAGATAAACGTCGTGCCCGAGCCGTCGGCGCGGCGCACCGGCAGGATGTCCTGGCTCGGCAGCTTGGCCTTCGGGTTCAGGGCCTTGATCGCGGGATCGTCCCACTTCTTGATCTTGCCCAGGTAGATGTTGGCCAGCACTTCGCCGGTGATGGTCAGCTCGCCCGGCTTCACGCCTTGCAGGTTGATCACGGGCACCACGCCGCCGATCACGGTGGGGAACTGGATCAGGTTGCCCTTGGCCAGCTCGTCGTCCTTGAGGGGAGCGTCCGAAGCGCCGAAGTCCACCGTCTTGGCATTGATCTGCTTGATGCCGCCCGACGAGCCGATGGATTGATAGTTGACCTTGTTACCCGTTGCTTTTTGGTAGGCGTCGGCCCACTTGGAATACACGGGCGCCGGGAAAGAAGCGCCTGCACCGGTAATTTCCGCCGCGAACGCAGTACCCGCCACCACCATCGAAACGATGCCTGCCACGGCAGTCTTGACCAGCTTCATATGTCCTCCAGAGAACATTGGTTGGGAATGACAAATTTTTGACAAGGCGAACTTTAGGCTTTCTGTATGACAGTTCCATGACATCTCCAAATCTTCTTCGAAGAACCTGAGATGGGGCCGCCAATGCCTCTGTCGTCACAATCGGACACATTTCAGATGGCCTTTCGAACGCTCATGTTGATGGCGCGCTACATGGTTGAATGCTCAATGCTTCGGCGGTTAATTGATTTGTTTGCTGCGACCTGTCTTCTGTGACAGTACGGCTTACAGAATGCTGCCCAGGCTTGGGCTTGGCCGGACATGGACAAGTGACTGCCAAACAAAAAGCGCCTCCGACGGGAGGCGCTTTTGATCATGCGCGACGGAGCGCGCATGCCACGGGCTTGATTGCGCGTCAGGCGCGCAAGGCGTTTGCCAGGGTCTGCGCGGCACGCTCGGCGGTTTCCACCTGCTCGGCTTCCACCATCACCCGCACCACGGGCTCGGTGCCCGAAGCGCGAATCAGCACGCGCCCGCGGCCCTCGAGTTCGGGCTCCACCTGCTCGCGAGCCGCCTTCAGGCCGGCATGGCTCTGCCAGTCAAAGCCCTTCTCCACGCGCACGTTGATCAGCGTCTGCGGGAACAGGCTCACGCCCTCCAGCAGTTGCGACAGCGTCTTGCCGCTGCGGCGCAGCGCGGCCAGAACCTGCAGCGACGACACGATGCCGTCACCGGTGGTGTGCCGATCCAGGCACAGCAGGTGCCCCGAGCCTTCGCCACCAAGCTGCCAGCCGCGCTTGTTGAGTTCCTCGAGCACGTAGCGATCACCAACCTTGGCACGTACGAATTCCACGCCCAGACGCTGGAGCGCCAGCTCGACGGCCATGTTCGTCATCAGCGTGCCCACGGCGCCTTCCACTGCTTGGCCGGCTGCCTGACGATCACGCACGATCAGGTACAGCAGTTCGTCGCCGTTGTAGAGGCGACCCTGGGCGTCCACCACCTGCAGGCGGTCTGCATCGCCATCGAAGGCCAGGCCCACGTCGGCACGGTGGGCACGTACGGCTTCCACCAGCTTCTCCGGTGCGGTCGCGCCATAGCCGGCGTTGATGTTGCGGCCGTCCGGCTGGTTGCCGATCGCAATCACTTCCGCGCCGAGTTCATGGAACACATGCGGGGCGATGTGATACGCGGCGCCGTGTGCGCAATCCACCACGATGCGCAGGCCGCGCAGGTCCTGCTCGTAGGGGAACGTGCTCTTGCAGAATTCGATGTAGCGGCCCGCCGCGTCCTCGATGCGCTTGGCCCGACCCAGGTCTTCCGAGCGCACGCAGGTCATCGGTTCGTCGAGCAGGGACTCGATCTTCGCCTCTACCTCGTCGGGCAGCTTGTCGCCCGAGGCCGAGAAGAACTTGATGCCGTTGTCGTAGTACGGGTTGTGGCTCGCGGAAATCACCACGCCCGCGGCCAGACGCAACGCACGCGTCAGATAGGCAATGGCGGGCGTCGGCAACGGCCCCGTCAGCTGCACGTTCACGCCAGCCGCCGTGAAACCGGCCTCCAGCGCGGCTTCGAGCATATAGCCCGAGATGCGCGTGTCCTTGCCGATCAGCACGGTCGGCCTGCCCTGGGCGGTCTTCTGCCCCAGCGCCAGCACCTTGCCGGCCGCATAGCCCAGCCGCATCACAAAATCGGGCGTGATCGGCGTCTCGCCCACCCTGCCCCGCACACCATCCGTCCCGAAATACTTGCGTGTCATTTAATCATTCTCCCTGTTGCCCTCACGGGGCAACTGACTCATGGCGGATCGCCCACCAGACCTTGAGGGCGTCCACGGTTTGTTCCACGTCGTGCACGCGCACGATAAAAGCACCCTTCTCCGCCGCGCAGACGGCGGCCGCAATGCTGGCGGCCACGCGCGCCTGGGGCGGTTTGCCGCCGACAATGGCACCCAGCGTCGACTTGCGCGACAGTCCTGCCAGCACCGGCAGGCCGTCTATGGCCAGGCGCGGCATCTGGCCCAGCAGGCGCAGATTATGATCCGGAGTCTTGCCAAACCCAAAGCCCGGATCAAGCGAAATCCGCGCATCGGTCACGCCCGCCGCACGCAGGGTTGACACCCGCTCGCGCAGAAACGCCTCGACGTCGGCCACCACATCGACGTATTGCGGGTCTTCCTGCATCGTCTGCGGATCGCGCTGCATGTGCATGACGCACAGCCCCGCCTGCCCCGCTGCCACGGCCTCCACCGCACCGGGCATCCGGAAGCCCCAGATATCGTTGATCAAATCCGCTCCGCCCGCCAGCGCGGCCCTCATGACTTCGGGCTTGTACGTGTCGATTGACAACGGTTTGCCGCAGTTGGCCAGCGCCTCCACGATGGGCATGACGCGGTCTAGCTCCTGGTCCAGCGGCAGCGCCGCCGACCCCGGCCGACTCGATTCGCCGCCGATATCGATGATGTCCACCCCTTCGCCGATCATCTGTTCCGCATGACGCAGCGCGGCATCGCGCGTGGCATGCCGTCCGCCGTCCGAGAACGAATCCGGGGTTACGTTGAGGATGCCCATCACCAGCGGGCGGCGGTTGCGGGCAAAGCGAAAACGCCCGCACTGGAAATACTCGGTCGACAAGGTCTGCGTCCTGAAAAACAAAAAGCCGGTGCACCAGGCACCGGCTTCGGAGGCTATCAGAATCCGCCGCGTTTGAAACCGTTGCAAACGGTCTGTTACGCGGCGCGAGCCAGGGGCATTACACCGTGTCGTCGACGCGCGCCGTGGCAGGCGCGTTGCTCGGCGCCACCGGCGAACCACCCGACGGCGGCGTGCTACCGCCACCGCTCGGGCCCTGCAGGCCACGCGGCGGACGCGGCGGCTTGCCGGCCATGATGTCGTTCACCTGTTCGGCGTCGATCGTTTCCCACTCCATCAGCGCGTTGGTCATGGCCTCGACCTTGTCGCGGTTCTCTTCCAGCAGGCGCTTGGCCAGCGCGTACTGCTCGTCGATGATGTTGCGGATCTCGGCGTCAACCTTCTGCTGCGTGGCTTCCGATACGGTCTTCGAAGACAGCTTGCCGAACATGCCGTCCTGCTCCGTATCCACGTAGACCATGGCACCCAGCGAATCGCTCATGCCGAAACGGGTCACCATGTCGCGGGCGATCTTGGTGGCGCGCTCGAAGTCGTTCGAAGCACCGGTGCTCATGGCGTTGAGGAAGACCTCTTCCGCGGCACGGCCACCGAACAGGATCGCGATTTCCTCAAGCATGTTGTCCTTGTACTTCGAGTACTTGTCATGCTCCGGCAGCTGCCAGGTCACGCCCAGGGCCCAGCCACGCGGCATGATCGTGACCTTGTGCACCGGGTCGGCCTTCGGCAGCAGCTTGGCCACCACGGCGTGACCGGACTCGTGGTAAGCCGTGGCCTTGCGCTCTTCCTCGCGCATGACCGTCGACTTGCGCTCCGGACCCATGTAGATCTTGTCCTTCGCGTCCTCGAAGTCCTGCATGTCCACCACGCGCTTGTTGCGGCGGGCGGCAAACAGTGCGGCCTCGTTGACCAGGTTGGCCAGGTCGGCACCCGAGAAGCCAGGCGTACCACGCGCGATCACCGAAGCGTCCACGTCGTTGCCGATCGGCACCTTGCGCATGTGCACCTTCAGGATCTGCTCGCGGCCACGGATGTCCGGCAGGCCCACGTAGACCTGGCGGTCGAAACGGCCCGGACGCAGCAGCGCCTTGTCCAGCACGTCGGCACGGTTCGTCGCAGCAATGACGATCACGCCCGAGTTGGCTTCGAAGCCGTCCATTTCCACCAGCATCTGGTTCAGCGTCTGCTCGCGCTCGTCGTTGCCGCCGCCCATGCCGGCGCCACGATGGCGGCCGACCGCGTCGATTTCATCGATGAACACGATGCACGGTGCCTGCTTCTTGGCGTTCTCGAACATGTCGCGCACGCGGGCAGCACCCACGCCGACGAACATTTCCACGAAGTCGGAACCCGAGATGCTGAAGAACGGTACCTTGGCCTCGCCGGCAATGGCACGCGCCAGCAGCGTCTTGCCGGTACCCGGAGGCCCGACCAGCAGCACGCCGCGCGGAATCCGGCCACCCAGCTTCTGGAATTTCTGCGGATCCTTGAGGAAGTCGACCAGTTCGACCACTTCTTCCTTGGATTCGTCGCAACCCGCCACGTCGGCGAAGGTCACGGCGTTCTGGTTCTCGTCGATCAGGCGCGCGCGGGATTTGCCGAACGAGAAGGCACCCCCTTTCCCGCCGCCCTGCATCTGCCGCATCATGTAGAACCAGAAGACGATGATCAGCAACGTCGGTCCCAGGTAATACAGCGCCTGGACCAGCACGTTCGGTTCGTCATCGGCCTTGCCGGTCACCTGGACGCCGTACTTCATCAGGTCGCCGACCATCCAGATGTCGCCCGGCGAGATGATGGTGTACTTCGACCCTTCCTTGGGCGACACCACGAGGTTGCGGCCCTGCACGTCGACGCGCGAGACCTTGCCGTTCTTGGCGTCATCCATGAACTGCGAATAGGTGACACCGTCCTGGGCACGCGGTTTGTCGAACTGCTTGAAGACGGTGAACAAAACCAGCGCGATCACGAGCCAGATTGCCGCCTTTTGAAACAGGTTGTTATTCAAGGCCGAACTCCTTTGCAATTGCCTTGCCAACGGATAGCTGCATTGCATTGTAATGCAGCGTCCGTCCCCACAGGGAAATCTGATTCTATGAGGCTGATAGTGCCCGAGCCGACCGGTTCAGGGCAAGCGGGGCAGTCACCCCAAAAACCCCTATACCCCCCCTTTCAGAGGGAGCCGACCTCACACGGCCACACCCCACGTCAGTCCACTGACTTCAGGTAACGCCCAAGAATAAAGGTTTCTGAAGACTTGTCGCGCGACGCCTTGGGCTTGCGCTTGGCGACGACCTTGAACTGACGTTTGAACTTCTCCACGATCTGGCTATAGCCGGAGCCATGGAAGCACTTGACCAGCAGCGAACCCTCGGGCTTCAGGTGCGCCTGGGCGAACTCCAGCGCCAAATCGCACAAATACTCGATCCGCGCCGAATCGGCCGAGGCCACACCGCTCAAATTGGGGGCCATATCCGAGATAACAAGGTCGATTCTTGAGCCGCCGGAGGCTTCCAGCACCACCTTTTCAAGCTCCCGGAATACTTCTTCCTCGCGGAAATCGCCCTGGATGAAGGTGACGTCGGCCACCGGCTCCATCGGCAGGATATCGATGGCCACGACGGCACCGTCCGGCTTGCCGTCGCGGGCCCGGGGCGACGCCGCCAGCTTGTTGCGGGCGTACTGGCTCCAGCTGCCCGGCGCGGCGCCCAGGTCCACGATGACGTGGCCCGGCAGGATCAGCTTGTCCTGATCGTCGATTTCCTTGAGCTTGTAGGCCGCCCGGGCGCGATAGCCCTCGCGCTGGGCCATCTTCACATACGGATCGTTGATGTGGTCGTGCAACCACGACTGGTTGAACTTGTTCTTGCCCTTGGCCATTCCTGAGACTTGCCTGATTGACGGGAGAGCATTTTTCTCCCGATTTGATGATCTTTACCGTCTTGCGGCGACATTCTGACGTATTTTTGACGGATAATACGCGCCAATCCGATATTTGCTTCCCCGATGCCCGCTCTTCAACTGATTCCCGCCCAACGCTCCGACCTGCGCTCGCGCGCCCACGGCCTCAATCCCGTGGTCATGATCGGCGCCGAGGGCCTGACCCCTTCGGTCCTGGCCGAAATCGACCGCAGCCTTGCGGCGCACGACCTGATCAAGATCCGGGTGTTCGGCGACGAGCGCGACACGCGCATTGCCATTTATGAAGCCATTTGCGACGAACTCGACGCCGCGCCGATCCAGCACATCGGCAAGCTGCTCGTCATCTGGCGTCCGGGCCCGGCCCGGCTCAAGGAAAACCAGCCGGAAGACCTGGGCGCCCGTCGCCGCCTGGGAACCGGTGCCGCACCGCGCACCGTCATGGTCCGCAAGCAGGCTGGCTCGGGCCAGCGTCGCTCGCCGCGTACGGCAGTGAAGGTGCTTGGCAACGAGCGCGTCACCCAGGCCGGCACCGTGAAGCGGGCCCGTGCCCGGCCGTCCAGCCAGAAGAAGAAGGCGCTGGGCTGACCCGGAAGGATCAGATCGGCCAGGCGCCGGTCGGTTCCTCCAGCCCGAAAGAAAGGCGGCCATGGCCGCCTTTTTTCATTCCCCTGCGGCGCGTGGCGCGCTTGCACGCCATACGAGTATCAGGGCCAGCAGGCTCTGCAGCAGGTAGAACAGGCTCGACAGGCCGTGCAGCATTCCGAACTGGCTCTTGTATGGCGACTCCGACACGCCCAGGTTCATCGCCTGGGCCTTGACCTTGAGCCCTTCCATGAACGGCTGCACGCCGAAGTAGCCCGCCAGCACGCACACCAGCATGGCCAGCACGATCCAGCGCAAGGCGCGATAGCGCGCCGCACCGCGGCGGATCAGCACATTGCACAACACCAGTTGCAGCACGCCGACGGTCACCCCGAGGATGGCCTCATAGCGGAACAGGTGTCCGGCGATCATTCCCGCCGTTTCCCGGCTCGGCAGCACCGCGAACAGCGTCGGCGCCACCATGTACCCCACCGTCCACAGGCTTCCGGCCCAGATGACCGTCAGCACCAGGAACACCCGGTGCGGCAGCGGCGGCAGATTCGAATAGGACGACGAGAACACGCCTGCCCCGCCGCGTCAGATGTAGCGGACCGTAATGACTTCGTACTCGCGCTCGCCGCCCGGGGCCAGCACGGTGGCGACATCGCCCTCGAACTTGCCGATCAGGGCACGGGCGATCGGCGAGCTCACCGAGATCTTGCCGGTATCCAGGTCGGCCTCGTCGTCGCCGACGATCTGGTAGCTCACGGCCTTGCCCGATTCCAGGTCTTCCAGGTCCACGGTGGCGCCAAAGACGATGCGGCCATCGGTGTCGAGCTGGGTCGGATCGATGACCTGTGCAGCGGACAGCTTGGCTTCCACTTCCTGGATGCGGCCTTCGATAAAGGCCTGCTTTTCCTTGGCGGCGTCGTATTCGGCATTTTCCGACAGGTCGCCCTGCGCACGCGCCTCGGAAATGGCGTTGATCACCGCGGGACGTTCAACGGCCTTGAGGCGCTGCAGCTCTTCCTTCAGCAGTTCGGCGCCACGCTTGGTAATCGGAATGGTGCTCATGTCTCGTTCAACAAAAAAATGAGCCGCAGCGGAGCTGGAACCATGCCCCGGCAACAACTGCCGGAAGGCACTTCCGCTCGACCGCGGCTTTCAGATGGGACCGACCGGCGCAGCGCCAGATCGATCAGCGAATTCGACGTAGTGTAGGCCAGAACCGCCGCCGGTTTCAACCCGGCGGCAGGGCCGCACCTTGGGAACGATTCCCGCGGCGCAGCATCGGCCAGGTCGTCAGGCCAGTTGCTTGTGCAGGCCCTGCAGGTCGTAGACCTCCAGGCTCTGCATGTGCTTCAGGCCCTCCACCGCGGCATTGGCGCCGGCGATGGTGGTGTAGTACGGCACGCGGTTGGCCAGCGCGGCGATACGGATCGAACGCGAATCGGCGATGGCCGTGCGCGTTTCGTCCACGGTCGTGAAGACCAGGGCCAGTTCGCCGTTCTTGATCATGTCCACAATGTGCGGACGGCCGTCCTTCACCTTGTTGACCACCCGCACCGGGATGCCGGCGGCCTCGATGGCCGAAGCCGTGCCGCGCGTGGCGACGATCGGGTAGCCCAGGTCGTGCAGCATGCGGGCCACGGTCACGGCGCGCGGCTTGTCGCTATCCTTGACCGTGATCAGCACCGTGCCCTTCTCGGGCAGGCGCGAACCGGCGGCCAGCTGGCTCTTGAACAACGCTTCGCCGAACACCTTGCCCACGCCCATCACTTCACCGGTGGAACGCATTTCAGGTCCGAGGACCGGATCCACGCCCGGGAACTTGTTGAACGGGAACACGGCTTCCTTGACGCTGAAGTACGGCGGCACCACCTCGGCGCCGATACCCTGCGAGTCCAGCGACTGGCCGGCCATGCAGCGCGCGGCGATCTTGGCCAGCGACAGGCCGGTGGCCTTTGATACGTACGGCACCGTCCGCGACGCACGCGGGTTCACTTCCAGCACGTAGACGATGTCCTCGCCGTTCTTCTGCTGGATGGCGAACTGCACGTTCATCAGGCCGACCACGTTGAGGGCCTTGGCCATCGCGGCGGTCTGGCGCTTCAGTTCGTCCACGGTGGCTTGCGACAGCGAGTACGGCGGCAGCGAGCAGGCCGAATCGCCCGAGTGCACGCCCGCCTGCTCGATGTGCTCCATCACGCCGCCGATGAACACGCGCTGGCCGTCGCACAGGGCGTCCACGTCGCACTCGATCGCGTCGTTCAGGAAGCGGTCCAGCAGCACCGGCGAGTCGTTCGACACCTTCACGGCCTCGCGCATGTAGCGCTCCAGGTCGCGCGGCTCGTGCACGATTTCCATCGCGCGGCCACCCAGCACGTACGACGGACGCACCACCAGCGGATAGCCGATTTCCTCGGCCAGGCGCAGCGCCTCGTCCTCGGCACGGGCCGTGCGGTTGGGCGGCTGGCGCAGGCCCAGGTCCTGCAGCAGCTTCTGGAAGCGCTCGCGGTCTTCCGCGGCGTCGATCATGTCCGGGCTCGTGCCGATGATGGGCACGCCGTTGGCTTCCAGGTCCAGCGCCAGCTTCAGCGGGGTCTGGCCGCCGTACTGGACGATCACGCCCACCGGCTTTTCCTTGTCGACGATTTCCAGCACGTCTTCGAGCGTCAGCGGCTCGAAGTACAGGCGGTCCGAGGTGTCATAGTCGGTCGACACGGTCTCCGGGTTGCAGTTGACCATGATGGTCTCGTACCCGTCTTCGCGCAGCGCCAGCGCGGCGTGCACGCAGCAGTAGTCGAACTCGATGCCCTGGCCGATCCGGTTCGGGCCACCGCCCAGCACCATGATCTTCTTGTTGCTGGTCGGGTCTGCCTCGCACTCGCCATGCTCGGCCTCGTAGGTGCCGTACATGTAAGCGGTGTTGGTGGCGAACTCGGCCGCGCAGGTGTCCACGCGCTTGTACACCGGGCGCACGTTCTGCGCCAGGCGCGCCTGGCGCACGGCCTTGGCGTCGGTCTTCAGCAGGCGGGCCAGGCGGCGGTCCGAGAAGCCCTTCTGCTTCAGGTAGCGTAGCTCGGCGGCCGACAGGCTCTCCAGCGTGCGTGCGCGCACCTGGGTTTCGGTGCGCACGATGTCTTCGATCTGGGCCAGGAACCACGGATCGATGGCGGTCTCGGCATGCACTTCTTCCAGCGACATGCCCAGGCGGAACGCGTCGCCCACGTACCAGATGCGGTCCGGGCCGGCCTCGCCGATTTCCTCGATCACTTCGTCGCGGTCGGTCGACTTCTCGTCCAGGCCGTCCACGCCCACTTCCAGGCCGCGCAGCGCCTTCTGGAACGATTCCTGGAACGTACGGCCCATGGCCATCACCTCGCCCACCGACTTCATCTGCGTGGTGAGGTGGCTGTCGGCCGCCGGGAATTTCTCGAACGCGAAACGCGGCACCTTGGTCACCACGTAGTCGATCGACGGCTCGAACGATGCCGGGGTTGCGCCGCCGGTGATTTCGTTCTTGAGCTCGTCCAGCGTGTAGCCCACGGCCAGCTTGGCCGCCACCTTGGCGATCGGGAAGCCCGTGGCCTTCGAGGCCAGCGCCGACGAACGCGACACGCGCGGGTTCATCTCGATCACGATCATCCGGCCGTCCACCGGGTTGATCGAAAACTGCACGTTCGAACCGCCGGTGTCCACGCCAATCTCGCGCAGCACGGCCAGCGAGGCGTTACGCAGGATCTGGTATTCCTTGTCGGTCAGCGTCTGGGCCGGGGCCACGGTGATCGAGTCACCGGTGTGGATGCCCATCGGGTCCAGGTTTTCGATCG
>Ga0102592_1001172_pt1 | contig 31894 bp, 34 predicted proteins | sample AraplaCol_mMF_r2_FD_76861 | JGI IMG/M metagenome (GOLD analysis project Ga0102592, IMG submission 76861) | Arabidopsis root microbial communities from North Carolina, USA - plate scrape MF_Col_mMF_r2 (SPADES assembly) (version 2) | ecosystem: Host-associated > Plants > Roots > Endosphere...
CGGCATGCTCTATGGGGGCGGACGACATGTTGGCGGGCTTGATTCGAGCCGTGATTCATCTCCGAATAGGGAATTGCCGGATCGACGGCAACCCGTCAGGATACCGGCAGTTCCCGTAACGGGCGCGCGGACATGGATCGGAACGGCGGCCTCAGCCTACCAGCGCGCTGTCGACTTTCCGAAGACGTAAAGGGCGACGAGGCCGACTGTCACGGCCGTGGAGCATATGATGACAGCGCGATCCCAATCGATCCGCTGCCGCTCGGCGCGGTTGAAATTGAGCACCATGAACAGGGCCTTCATGGCAAATCGGCGCATCGGGGGCCTCGCGACGGCCGCAGAATGTCACGGCCGACGCGAGCGGGCTTGATGCAGCTCAAGCGTCCTAAACCGCCGGCGGATTGCGGTCGGTGAAGGTCGTGCGCTGGTGCCAGTAGGGATAGGGCAGCGTCACCTTGCTCGCTGCGTCCAGCTTTGCGACCTGGTCCTTGGTGAGCGACCAGCCGACCGCGCCGAGATTTTCGCGCAGCTGCGCCTCGTTGCGCGCGCCGATGATCAGCGTCGAGACCGTGGGGCGCTGCAGCAGCCAGTTCAGCGCGATCTGCGACACGCTCTTGCCCGTTTCCTTCGCGACCTCGTCGATGGCGTCGACGACGCGATAGACGTGCTCGTCCGGCACCGGTGGGCCGAACTCGGCGGTCTTCGGCAGGCGGCTGACCTCGGGCTTCGGCTGGCCGCGCCGGATCTTGCCGGTGAGACGGCCCCATCCGAGCGGCGACCACACCACGGCGCCCAGCCCCTGGTCGAGGCCGAGCGGCATCAGCTCCCATTCGTAGTCGCGTCCGATCAGCGAATAATAGGTCTGGTTGGCGACGTAGCGCGGGAAGCCGTGCTTGTCGGCAACGGAGAGCGATTTCATCAGGTGCCAGCCCGAGAAATTCGAAACGCCGACGTAGCGGATCTTGCCGGCGCGCACGAGCACATCGAGCGTCGAGAGCACCTCTTCGGGCGGGGTGAAGGCGTCGAAGCCGTGAAGCTGGAACAGGTCGATGTAGTCGGTGCCGAGCCGACCGAGCGAAGCGTCGACGGCGGCGAGCAGATGCTGCCGCGACGAGCCGATGTCGTTGGGGCCGTCGCCGAAGCGGAAGGTGGCCTTGGTCGAGACCAGAACCTTGTCGCGACGGCCCTTGATGGCTTCGCCGAGCACGCGCTCGGACTCGCCGAGCGAATAGACGTCAGCGGTATCGAACATCGACACGCCAGCCTCGAGGCAGATGTCCAGCAAACGTCTCGCCTCGGTCGCATCTGTCGTTCCCCACGCCGCGAGACGGCCGACGCCGCCGAACGTGCCGGTGCCAAGACTCAAGGCGGGCACCATGAGGCCTGATCGGCCCAAGCGTCGGTGTTCCATCGATATGCTCCTCGGCTGAGTGCTGATTGTTCGTTGCGGTTTTAGCGGCGAAGTTAGCGCAAGCATGATCGTCGTACCATCGCCCGCGCACATGGCGGCTCTGCTTTGCGAGGTGCGCGCTCGTTACATCAGTGTCGCCTGCAGATTCGCAGCCGTAATCTTTGCGCGCAGCCAGGTCTCGAACGCGCCGACATGGCTGCGGCCTTTGGTTTCGACAGACCTCACCAGATAATAGGACACCGTCTCGACTTCGAACTTGGACTGGCGGAACGGCGCAATCAATGTGCCATTCGCGAGCTCCTCGGCGGCAAGGATCTCGCTTTCGAGAACGACGCCGAGACCTTCGGCGGCTGCATCGATCGCCATGGTGGACCGGTCAAACCACAATTCGTGGCGTGCCTTGATGGTCGATCCGGTGACCTTGCGCAGGTAGTCGGTCCAGGTCAACGCGTTCGAGGAGTGGATCAGGGTTGCGCGGGCGAGATCAGCAGGCTCGCGAAGCCCGAGTTGCTCGATTAGTTGCGGGCTGCACAGCGGACGCAGACGTTCGGCCAACAGCGGCTCGACCTGCCTGCCGTCGAGAGTGGGAGGGCGACCATAGGCAATGGCAAGATCGAAGCGAATGGTCTCGAGATCGCGCAAGTCCGAGATGGTCGACAGCCTGATGCCGATCTCCCGATGCAGACCGATGAAATCTCCGATCCGTGGCTGAAGCCATTTGGCGGCGAAGCTCGGGCCACTCGCGATGAAGAGATGATCGCGCTGCGATTGCGGCGCCACCAGCCGTGTCGCGCCGATGATCGTTCCGAACGCGCGCTCGATCTCGCTGGCATAGAGGCGGCCGGCATTGGTGAGCACCGCGCGACCGGCGTGCCGGGAAAACACGCGCACGCCGAGGAAATCCTCGAGGTTCTGGATGTGATGGCTGATCGCCGATGGCGTTACGCTCAGCTCGTCGGCGGCGCGGCTGAAGCTGCCGTGGCGCGCGGCCGCTTCGAACGCCGATAGCGCCTTGAGCGGCGGCATTCTCGGCCGCTCCGTTGACTCCAGCTCATCGGCTGCTGAGTTTTTTGAACTGGCGCCCATTATGCCTGCCCGTTACCAATTGCCGTGTTGCTCAGGCAATTTTCGTACCGCAAACCTCCTGATGCAACAGCTTCCTACCCCAAAACCGCCCAGAGACCGGCGAGCGCAATCCGCGTCGCGGCGCCGCCCAGCCGTGCGGCCGACGTCGCTCGCCCCGAGGAGACCAAATGACTTCATCGCTGAAACAGGCCGCCGACGAATTCATGGTCCGGTACGGCGGAGACGTGTTCCCGAACCTCTTCACTTCGGCGAAGGGGACGATCGTTACTGACAGCGACGGGCGCGACTATCTCGATTTCACCTCCGGCCAGATGTGTGCCACGATCGGCCACAACCATCCCGCCATTGTCGCGGCTGTGGAGCAGGCCGGCAAGAAGGCGTTCCACCTCTTCAGCGGAATGATCCCCGAAGTCGTGGCCGAGCTTGCTCAGGTGCTCGCCAAGGACTGGTTGCCCGGCGATCTCAAGCGCTCGATCTTCATCAACACCGGCTCGGAGGCGACAGAAGTCGCGCTCCGAATGGCCAAGATGTACACCGGCGGCTACGAGGTGCTTGTCCTCGGCGGCTCCTGGCACGGCATCACCGGCGGTGCCGCCTCGGTCTCCATGGCGAGCGACCGCAAGGGCTACGGAGTGCCGCCTCCCGGCGTATTCGTGATCCCGGAGCCCAACGCTTACCGGCCCTATATCGACAAGGGAAGCGAGGAGGCTTCCGCCCTCGCCAACCTCGAGTTGGCGTTGAAAATGTTCGACATGCAGTCAAGCGGGCGAGGGGCGGCGATCATCGCCGAGCCCGTGATCAGTGCCGGCGGCGTGCTGGTGCCGCCGAAAGCCTTCATGGAAGCGTTGCGCAAGGCCGCCGATGAGCGCGGCATGCTGCTGATCTTCGACGAGGCCCAGACCGCGTTTGGGCGCATCGGGAAGAAGACCGGGGCCGAATATTTCGGCGTCGTGCCCGACATCATGACCATGTCGAAGACGCTCGGCGGAGGGCTTCCGCTTGCGGCAGTGTCGACCACGGAGCCGATCGAGAGCAAGCTCTATGCGGATCATTTCACCTACTACACCAGCCACGTCTCCGATCCTCTCCTGGCGGAGGTCGGGCTCGCGGTGCTGCGCGTGATCACCGCGGAGAAGCTCGTCGAACGCGCCAATGTCATGGGCGCCTATCTGCGCGGCCGGTTCGAGGGCCTTCAGCAGAAATACGAGCAGATTGGCGACATCAGGGGGATGGGACTTCTGCTCGGCGTCGAGCTGGTCGTCGACCGCAACAGCCGGCGCGCGGCCCATCAGCTTGGTGCGCTGACAACGAAGAAGTGCTTCGAGTATGGGCTCAGCATGAACATCCGCCGCCGCCCCGAGCGCGGATCGGTCTGGCGCATCGCACCGCCCCTGACCGTCTCGACCGACGAGATCGACCGTGCTGTCGACATCCTGGACCGTTCCTTGAGGGAAAGCCTCGACGAGCTTGCGCAAAATCCCGCTGCCTAAGTAACAGTCCGGAGGCTGACATGATCTGCAAACACGCGCCCACGCTCGCCATTGCCGCTCTCTCGCTTGCGCTATTGGATATTCCGGTAGCGCAAGCGGCTAGCCAGACTCTCGAGAAAATCAAGGAGGTCGGAAAGGTCACGTTCGGCTATCGTGAGGCCTCGATCCCGTTTGCCTATCTAGGGGCCGATCAGAAGCCGGCCGGGCTCTCGCTTGATCTCTGCTCCGCAGTGGCCGACAAGATCAAGGCCGTGTTGAACAGGTCCGCGCTGCAAATTGACTATGTGCCGGTGAATGCGTCCAATCGTATTCCGCTGCTTCAGAACGGTACCATCGACGTCGAATGCGGCAGCACGACCAACACCGCCGAACGGCAGAAGCAGGTCTCCTTCTCCATCGCGACCTATGTGGCGTCGCCGCGCTGGCTGGTGCTTGCCTCGTCTCGTCTGACGGAGCCGAAAGAACTTGACGGACAGACGGTCGTCATCACGCAGGGCTCGCTGAACTTTGGTGTCGTCAGGAAATTTCTCGACGACCAGAGACTGAACGTGACGATAGTTCAGGCCAAGGATCATGCCGAGTCGCTTCTCATGCTTGGCACAGGCCGGGCCGCGGCGTGGTTCGAGGACGACATTTTGGTCGCCGGGCTCGTCGCAAACGCACCCGATCCCAAGTCGTTCCGGATGCTGGCGACGACCTATGCGCCGTCCTATTACGGGCTGATGACCCGCAGCGAGGATCCCGAGTTCAAGATGCTCGTGGACGCCGCGATCAAGGAGAAGATGGCCTCCGGCGAATTCGACCGCCTCTACGTCAAGTGGTTCGAATCGCCGATTCCCCCGAGAGGACAGAACCTCGAGCTTCCCATGAGCAAAGCGATGAAGGCGCGCGTGACCTCTCCCAGCGACGCGCTGGTGCCTTGAAGCGAGAGGGCAGGCGGCTTCACCATCACGTGCCTGCCGCGGCTGGAGCATGATGGTGCGGCTAAGAAACCTCTCTCGACGCTAGCCCACGCAATGGCCGAGCAATTCGGAATGTGCGGCGCAGATGTGATGCGCGCCGGCGTCCCTGAGCTCGGCCTCGCTGCCATAACCATAGAGCACGCCGATCGCGGTCATGCCGTTGGTGCGGGCGCCAATGACGTCGTGGCTGCGGTCGCCGATCATGATCGAGCTGCGGGCATCGATCTTGGTCTCGTCCAGCGCGTAGCGCAGCAGGTCGCGCTTGTCGACGCGCGTGCCGTCGAGCTCGGAGCCGAACACGCGCTCGAAATACGGCTTCAGGCCAAAATGATCGACGATCCGGGTGGCGTAGACCACGGGTTTGCTGGTGGCGACGAACATGCGCTGGTTGGTCGCGGCGATCGTCGTCAGCGTATCCACGATGCCGGCATAGGCTTCGTTCTCGAACAGGCCGATATCGCTGAAGCGTTCGCGATAGAGCAGCAGCGCGCGGTCGGCGAGTTCGTCGGTTCCGGTGAGCTTCTTCAGGCTCGCATGCAGCGGCGGCCCGATGCACCAGGTCAGCTCGTCCTCGCTCGGCACCGCGACGTCCAGCCGCGCCAGCGCGTATTGGATCGAGCGCGTGATCCCCGGCTTCGGGTTGGTCAGCGTGCCGTCGAGATCAAAGAAGATTGTAACCATCAGGGTAGGCCCAGGTTGAGAGCGCCGCCCCGTTGCGCGGGCGTGACGCATATGTGCGAATTGGCGGCTCCGAGTTCCTGCCACGTGTTTGAACATCGCGACAAGTCTGAAGAAGTGCCGCCCAGAGCGACGAAAGGTGGCATGACGTAACCGAGGCGGGCAAGCGGCGCAACTCTGGACCTCCAGTGGCCCTTTACGCCGACGTCGGGGGCTCGCTGACGTCGTACGGCACTTTAAAAGCTCGCTATTCGCAGAACCAAAGCGTAGGGTAACTGCATCACCGCCCTTCCCACGGCTTCCATCGGTGACTGAGGGTCACGAGCGCTCCCGCCGACTGAGGAGGAGGGTGCATGCCTCGATTTCGCCTGGCCGATTGGATCGTGCCGCCGGTGATGGTGCCGCTGTTTCTCGTGCTCCTGATAGCGGCGGCGGCTCTCCTGCATGGATAGGCCGCCACAACTGCAATATCTGGTTAGCGGTCGCGATCAAAGCGGCTATGTCAGCTTGAGCCGTGACACAACCAGTGCTGCCCTGAAGAAGGCGCGGGAACTTTTGCAGGAAGGCTATCTCGATGTGCGGATATGCACACCACAAGGCCGGCTGCTGCTCTCTGACGAGTTCGATGGGTTCGAGACATGAGAACCCTCCTGGTCGCATTGGCGTTCGGCACGTTCGCGCAAGGTACGTTCGCACAAGGCGCGCTCGCCGCTGAATCCGATTGTCGCGCAATCGAAAGCTCGAGCGGACGGCTCGCCTGTTACGACGCCGCGTTTCCTCCGATATTGAAGAAGCCCAGTGCCGTGGAGAACGACGCATTCCGGCCGCCTTACAAGGACCCGTTCGTTGCAGAAGAGGCTCGAACCGCGGCGAAGCTGAAGAACATCTGCCGCGGTTGTTGACGTCTATTAACCAAGCAGCGCGGTCTTGGCAGACGGCCGATGGCGCGAACAGGCGCCGTGAACAGGAGGATCTCCCATGCCCGAGTCGGACAACAGATGACCATCGAGCATGCCTCGGTAGAGATCGCTCGCAAACCCTGGGGCCGGCTCGATTTGCGACCCTGGAGCAGCATCGACGCGTCGACTGATCCGGTCGGAGAGTTGTGGCTCGAGCGGACGGACAAGAGCGCGCCCAACCCGGCACTCTTGCTCAAGCTGCTGTTCACCAGCCAGCCCTTGTCGATCCAGGTTCATCCAAATGATGCATTCGCGCGCTCCATCGGCTTGCCGAACGGGAAAACTGAAGCGTGGTACATCCTTTCGGCGCTGCCGGGCGCGCGGATTGCGTTGGGATTGAATCGGCATCTCACGCCGCAGGCGCTGCGCGAAGCGATCGGGGACGGCTCGATTGCGGACCTCGTACAATGGCGTCCAGTGGCGCAAGGCGACGTCATCTTCGTTCCCGGCGGTACGATCCACGCCATCGGCGCCGATATCGTGCTCGCCGAAATCCAGCAGCGGAGCGACACGACGTTTCGCCTGTTCGATTTTGGCCGGCATCGCGAATTGCACGGGGACAGCGTCGTGGCCGCCTCCGAAGCCGGGCCACCTCCGACACAACCGCCTCCGCGACGCCTCACCGATGCGCGACTGGTTTTGGTCGCGAGTTCGCATTTCGTGTTCGAGCGGATCGACCTTCAGGCGAATTCGCTTTGGGGACTCCAGACTGATCGGGAAGCCTGGATTTTCGTGATCGAGGGGGAGGGACGCATCGGACGGGCAAATGCAACAGTCGGGGACGCAATCTTCATTGAATCCGATAGCGCCGGCATCGACGTTGGCTCGAGCGGGATGAGCATCCTGATCGCCTATCCGGGACCGGATCCAATTGCATCCTTGTTGCAAGATTGCAGCGAACGCATGACGAAACCCACCGACGCTCTCTCCGGCAGTGAAATCATCGAGGTGCTGACATGACGCCGCTCCGCCGTATCGCCGTCATCGGCAACTCGTTGCCTCGCCGGTGCGGAATTGCGACCTATACGACCGACCTGAAGAACGCGATATCGATTGCGCGCCCGGACCTGGAGGCTTGCATCGTGGCGATGACCGATCGCGGCCAGACCTATGATTATCCTCCGGCGGTCGCTTTCCAGATCGGGGATAACAATATCGAAGACTACATGCGTGCCGCGGATTTCCTCAATGCGGGTCAGTTCGACACCGTGTGCCTGCAGCACGAGTTTGGCATTTTCGGCGGTGAAGCCGGGGCCCACATCCTGGTGCTGCTGTCTCGCCTTGCCATGCCGGTGGTGACGACGTTCCATACGGTGCTGGCCAAACCGTCACCCGCGCAACGGACGGTCATGGAGCGCATCGTCGATGCGTCGTCGAAGGTCGTGGTGATGGCCCACAAGGGCCGCGAGTTGCTGCACGACGTCTATCTGGTGCCCGACGACAAGATCGAGGTCATCCCCCACGGCATTCCCGATGTCGCCTTTGTCGAGCCCGATGCCGCGAAGGCCAGGCTCGGATTTGAGCAAAAATCAGTGATCCTGACGTTCGGCCTGCTGTCGCCCAACAAAGGCATCGACGTGATGATCGATGCGATGCCTTCGATTCTGAGGCGCTGCGAGAACGCCGTGTACGTCGTGCTCGGCGCGACGCACCCCAACCTGGTTCGGAACGAGGGCGAAGCCTATCGCGAAGGCCTGATGGCGCGGGTCCGTGAACTCGGAATAGACGATCACGTCGTGTTCCTCGACCGGTTCGCCGATTTGGCGACGCTGCTCGAGTTCATCTCGATGTGCGACGTCTATGTCACGCCTTATCTCAACGAGGCTCAGATGACGTCGGGCACCCTGGCCTACAGTTTTGGAATGGGGAAGCCGGTTGTCTCGACGCCATATTGGCACGCACGCGAGCTGCTTGCTGACGAGTGCGGAGTTCTGGTGCCGTTCGGCGACGCCGCAGCGATCGGCAGCGAGATCGCCAACCTGCTGACCGACGCCGCCCGCCGGCAGGCGATGTCTCGGCGTGCCTATGCGGCGAGCCGGACGATGACATGGGAGCGGGTCGCTGAGCGCTACGCGGCGGTCTTCGAGAATGCACGGCAGGGACACAGGTTGAAGGTCTTCGTGCGCTCCGACGTGGGCGCGCAGGAACCACGTAGTCCCGCGCCGCCCGATATGCAGATCGGCTACTTTCTATCGATGTGCGACGATGTCGGCCTGTTCCAACATGCGGTGCATTCGGTGCCCGATCGCGCGCACGGCTATTGCGTCGATGACAACGCGCGAGCGTTGCTTCTGGCCTGCGCTCTCAATGGTCCGGGCGAACGGCCGCTGCCGGATGTCCTGACGACCCGATTTGCAGCCTTCGTGCAGCATGCCTGGAATCCCGACACCAGGCAGTTTCGCAACTTCATGGGCTTCGATCGAACCTGGCTCGAGGACAGGGGCTCCGAAGACAGTCACGGACGGACGCTATGGGCGTTGGGTGAGGCCGCGCGCAGAGACGCGAGCCCGGCCCGGCGCCTGTGGGCTGCTGCCTTGTTCGCCCAGGCATTGTCGATCGCGGAGAGCTTCCGCTCGCCCCGTGCGTGGGCGTTCATGCTGCTGGGTCTGGACGCTTATTGCGCCGTAGCGCCGGACGATGTTCACGCCAGGGAAGTCCGGCATTCCCTGGCCGACAGGTTGATATCCTGCCTGGCGTCGGTCGAGACGCCGGATTGGATATGGTTCGAGGAAGGGCTGGCCTACGAGAACGCGCGATTGCCGCAGGCCCTCATCCTCACGGGTATGGCGACACAGATGCCTCGATATCTCGATGCCGGATTGAGGTCTTTGCGCTGGCTCATGACGCAGCAGACGTCCGCGGCGGGCTATTTCCGGCCGGTCGGTACCGCTGGCTTCGGAGAGCAGCGACAGCCCCCCCGTGCCTTCGATCAGCAGCCGGTGGAGGCAACGGCGACGATTGCCGCATGTCTGGCCGCGTGGCGTGGCGACGGCGATGCCGAATGGAAAGCCATGGCCATGCGGGCCTTCGCCTGGTTTCTTGGCAGGAACGACCTCTCGGTGGCGCTGGTTGATCCGATCACCGGCAGTTGCCGCGATGGATTGCACCCCGATCGGGCAAACGAAAATCGCGGCGGCGAGTCGGTCGTTTGCTATCTCCTCGGCCTTGCCGAGATGCGTCAGCTCGCGCGTGCCCACAGCCTGATGACAAAACCCGCACCCTTGCGTGCCGTGGGCGCCTGAATTTCCCCCTCCCATTCAGCTAGCCGAGGACACCCGTGCCACACGCTTCTTTCCTAAACCGGCAGGCGCTCCACCTGCGGCCCGATCCAGCGCGAGTCATCGTGCGACCGTTCAAGCCGGCAACCGAACCCCGCGATTTGAATCCGACCGACAAGATGCGCGCAAACCATATCGTCGACCGGGTTCTGGCGCTTAGTTCGGAAGCCGTCGCCGCGCAGCTGGCGGACGTCCTGGACAATTTCCAGGGGCGGCATCGTAACCTCCTGGAGAGCTTCGAGGCCCGCGCCGACGAGATGGAAGATGCTTTCACGAAGCATGGCGCATTCTCAAAGACCCAGCGCCAGCTGGTCGGCGCCTATTTTCTCAGCGAGTATTCGTTCGAGGCGTCTGCCTTGTTCAACCCCAGCATCGTGCCACACCCCGACCAAACGGAGACACCGCACGGGGCCTCGCGCTTCATCATGAGTCTCCGTGCCATCGGCGAAGGCCACGTTTCGTCGCTGACGTTTCGAACCGGAACGATTGCGGTTGACGGAAGCCTGGCCGTCGATCCGACGGTGCGCCTTGCCTCGGTTCCCCGGATCAACCGTCGCATATCCGGCCCGGACGGCGACTCCGTGGAATTGACGTTCAGGCCCGAGCAAGACCTCAGCGAGCGAGTCATCTTTCCCGTGACCGAATCCCAATCGAACGGCATCGAGGATGCGCGGTTTGTCAAATTTAACGACGGCGGTCGAGAGACCCACTATGCGACCTATACGGCTTATAGCGGACGGGCGATCCGGTCCGAGTTGATCGAGACCAGTGATTTCATGTCGTTTCGACTGACGCCTTTGCGGGGGGCTGCGGCACACAACAAGGGAATGGCGTTGTTCCCCCGCAAGATTGACGGCAACTATGCGATGATCGCGCGACAAGACAATGAGAACCTGTATCTGATCTATTCGGATGACCTCTACACGTGGGAGAGCGGCCAGCTCCTTCTGAAACCGCAATTTCCATGGGAGTTCGTCCAGATCGGCAATTGTGGGTCGCCGATCGAACTCGACGAGGGCTGGCTGCTGCTGACCCACGGCGTCGGCCCGATCCGCAAATACTCGATCGGAGCGGCGCTGCTCGACAAACGTGACCCATCGAAGGTGCTGGCGCGTTCGAGCGAGCCGCTATTGCGGCCCGAGCCGTCCGAGCGCGAAGGGTATGTCCCCAACGTCGTCTACACCTGCGGTGCGATGAGGCACAACGACCAGATCATCCTGCCATATGCCGTGTCCGACACATTCTCCAGTTTCGCGACGATCAAAATTGCGGCGCTCTTGGATGCGATGCGGCGCTGATGGTGGGCTGAGAACTTGGTCGGGATCGAACATATCTGCGCAGAGGAGGCTCCATGAGCGAGCGACTTGAGACACTGAAGAAGGCCCGCGATCGCATGATCGAGGACAGGGACGCGCACGCGAAAGTGCTGGCGGCGCCTTTCGAGCGCGACACGGCCGAGCGGGCGCGCAACAAGTTCGTCGAATTTCAGGCGCTGATTGACGCCCTTGACCGCGCCATCAGCGGCGAAAGCCTGGTTCCGGTCAAGAATTAACAACGAAAGGCGAGACCGGCTGTCGTTTCAACGCAATGAGCCGGGAGCATGCCAACGGCGGGCATGCTCCCGTCATTGCTGGCGGGCCCATTCGGCGATCGCGGCGGCGTCCGCACCGGCCTGCGCCTCCCAAGAGCTGACCGTGGCCGTTGCGGCCTTCCGGAGCGCTTCGAGGAGGGATTGCGGCGCCGGCTCGGCGATGGTGACGCCGTTGTCGCGCATGCGCGCATAGTTCTCGGAGGTGCGATGGGCCAGAAGCGCGAACTGGCTTTGCTCGGTCTCGGCGGCTGCCGCCATCACCTCGCGCTGCATCGGCTCGGGCAGCGCCGCAAAGGTCTCGCTGCGGACGAACGCGATGGAGACCGGCATCGCGTAGTTGATGGCGGTGAAGTGCGGCAGGAAGTCCCAGAGCTTGCGTCCCGCGCCGCCGTCACCGGAGGTGAGGAACGCATTCAGACGATGCTCCTTCAGCCCGGCGAGCGCCGCGTCCATCGGCAGGAACTGCGCATTGGCGCCGGCCGCCCGCATGACCTCGCTGGAATTGGCGTCATAGGCCCGTAAATTCAGCGTCGGCAGATCGTCGGCTCCCTGGAGCGCGCGCTCCGACCACAGCCCCGTGGCAGGCCAGATCGTCACATACAGCAGCTTGAGGCCGCGTGCCGCCAGCGCCTTCTCGTAGAGCGGGCGCGCCCGCAGATTGGTGGCGCGGGCGAGCTCGACCGACTGCACCAGGAAGGGCAGGGTGGACAATCCGAGCACCGGGTCGATGCCGGAGAGCGCGCCTGCGAATGCATCGCCGCCGGCGATCCGGCCATCGAGCGCAGCGCGCGGCATCTCACCCGAATTGATCTTGAGCTTGTTGTCGAAGGCGTTGGCCACGGTCACGAAGCCGTGGGTGCGTTCCGCTACGCGGCTGGCAAAACTGGTGAGCCCGATCCCGGAGATGTTATTCTCAGGGTATTCCGTGGTCATTTGCCAGGTGACTTTGGAGGTCTCTTGCGCGACGACAGGTGCGACGCTGAGAACGATCGCGATCCAGACGGCAAGGGCGACAATGGAGCGGATCCGTTTGGCGGGGTAACGCATTGGGAGAGGCAGGTCAGGCAGCATCAATTGGCAACTCGTCGAACCATGGCACGATGCCACAGCATGGCAGATCATCTTGTTGCACGCCGCGCCGGCGGACGCCATCGTCATGCCTGCCCGCAATGGCTGCAGATTGCGTCTAGCATGCTCACTCTGCTGCTCGTCGCGGCGTCACAGGCCGCGGCTTTGGAGAGCCCGCCCGCGAAGACCGAGGAAGCCGGTCCCGGCGTCGAGGAGCCCGCGAAGCCGGCAGAGAAGCCGGCTGACGCGCGCGAGAGCGACACGCGGGAGTCGATCTGCCTGATCGTGGAGGCGGCGGCGCGCGATGCCAACCTGCCGCTGGAATTCTTCGCCCGGGTGATCTGGCAGGAGAGCCGCTTCCAGGCCGACGCGGTCGGGCCCACGACGCGGAGCGGCGAGCACGCGCAGGGCATCGCGCAGTTCATGCCGGGCACGGCAAGCGAGCGCGGGCTGCTCAATCCGTTCAATCCGGTGCAGGCGCTGCCGAAGTCGGCGGAGTTCTTGAGCGAGCTGCGCAGCCAGTTCGGCAATCTCGGTCTTGCCGCGGCCGCCTACAATGCCGGTCCGCGGCGCGTGCAGGAATGGCTCGCCGGTACCGGCGCGATGCCCGAGCAGACCCGCAACTATGTGTACGCCATCACCGGCACCAGCGTCGATGCCTGGGCCAAGGCGGGAGCGACAGGCAAGGGCCCGCCGAGCTCGCCGCCGACCAGTTGCCGGGATCTGATGGCGCTCCTCAAGCGTGCGCCGAATGCCTTCGTCGCCGAGCTCGAGCAGCATGTGGAGCTGGCGGCCGCAAAGGCCTGGGGCGTCCAGCTCGCCGCCGGCTTCGATCGCAACCGGGCGCTGGCGATGTACTCCCGCGCCGTCACGCGGCTCAGCACGGTGATCGGCGAGCGCGATCCGAGCCTGCTGTCGTCGGTGATGCGCAGCCGCGGCACGCGCGCGTTCTACCAGGTGCGGATCGGCGCGGATACGCGCAGCGAGGCGGATGATCTGTGCAACCGGATCCGCAAGGCGGGCGGAGCTTGTTTCGTGCTGAAGAACAAGGGTGTCGCGGGGTAGGCTGACCGCGGTGGGTGTGTCATGCATGCCAGCCCCGACGCCGGCTTCCTTGACGCGAGCCGCCGCATCGCCCGTTATGCGCGCACGATTCCTCACCAGCCAAAGCACCCGTGGCGCTTCCTCCGCTCGACTCACCGCAATGGAATAGTCCCTGGCTTGCCTTCGGCTGGGGGCTGCGCTCGATCACGCAGACGATCCTCACGCTCGTCCTGTTCGCGACCTATCTCGGTATCGGCGCGCTCGCCCACGACACCCATTTCAGCCTGCTGTGGGCGCTCTGCTCGACGCTGTTCGTCTGGGCAGGTCCAGCGCAGATCATCCTGATCACCACGCTCGGCTCGGGCGCCACCATCATTCAGTCGGCGATCGCGGTCACCGTGAGCGCCATCCGGCTGTTTCCGATGGTGGTCTCGGTGCTGCCCTTGATGCGCACGCCGACCACCAAGCGACGTGAGCTGTTCTTCGCGGCGCATCTCACGGCTGTGACGCTGTGGGTCGAATGCCATCGCTTCCTGCCGCTGGTGCCGCGCGAGCGGCGCATCGCCTTCGTCAACGGGCTTGGCTTCGGCCTGGTCTCGGTGTGTCTCACCGCCAACACGGTGGGCTATTTCCTCGCCGCCAATTTGACGCAGACGCTCGGTGCCGCGATCCTGATGCTGACGCCGCTGTCGTTCCTGTTCTCGACCGCGCGCAACAGCCGCGAGGTCGCCGACGTCGTCGCGCTGGCGCTCGGCGTCCTGCTCTATCCGTTGGCTGCGAAGATGAACTCCGGCCTCGACATCCTCGTCAGCGGGCTCATAGCCGGCACGATTGCCTATGGCGTGCATTGGTGGCGGGAGGTGCGCGCATGAGCTACGCGCAGCTCATCGGCGACTGGCAGGCGCTCGTCGTGCTGTTCGTCGCCGGCGTCGTTCCCAACCAGATCTGGCGCATGCTGGGCCTGTGGTTCGGCGGCGGCATCGACGAGGGCTCCGAATTGCTGGTCTGGGTGCGGGCGGTTGCCACCGCGATCCTCGCCGGTGTGATCGCCCAGATCGTGGTCGAGCCGCCGGGCGCGCTCGCAAGCGTGCCCGATGCCCTGCGCTACGGCGCGGTCGGCGCCGGCCTCGTCGCCTTCCTGTTGGCCCGCCGCTCGATCTTCGCAGGCGTTGTGACCGGCGAAGTCTTCATGCTGGCCGGGAAGTGGTGGTTGGGCTAAAACCGCCGGCGAACAGCCGGGGAACAGGAAATATGGTTCGCGAACAGGAGCTCCGCGAGGGCGAGGTCGCCATCGAGCTGCCATCGACGCAAGATGCCGGTCTCGTCTTCATCGGCCGTATCCGCACGCCCTGGACGTCGCGGCTGGAGACGCCGCGACAGGGGCGCCAGGACGGCCCGATCTGCCGGCTCGAGATCTTCGAGCCGTTCGTGCCGGCGATCAAGGGCGTCGATTTCTACAGCAATCTCGAAGTGCTGTACTGGCTCGACCAGTCGCGTCGCGACATCATCCTGCAGAGCCCGAAGAACAACGAGAAGACCCGCGGCACCTTTTCGTTGCGCTCGCCGGTGCGGCCCAATCCGATCGGCACGTCGATCGTGAAGCTGGTCGGCATCGAGGGCAACACGATCCTGGTGCGCGGTCTCGACTGCATCGACAACACGCCGCTGATCGACCTCAAGCCGGATCGCTGCGAATTCACGCCGCTGGCGGCGCCGCAGAAGGGTGATTTCGAGACGGAGTGACTTTCTCCGTCATTCCGGGGCGCGCGAAGCGCGAGCCCGGAATCCACCGGCCGGCAGTGACGGTGGTGAGATGGATTCCGGGTTCGCGCAAAGAGGCGCGCCCCGGAATGACGATTCGAAAGACCTACCCCGCCTTCAACGCCGCGATCAGCTTCGCCGCGTGCTCTTCCAGCACCTTGGCGTCTTCCTTGCGGCTCGCCGGCGGCAGCATCGCGACGCCGTCATGGCGCGGCATGACGTGCATGTGGAGGTGAAACACCACCTGTCCGCCGGCGGGCTCGTTGAATTGCTGCACGGTGATGCCATCGGCCTTGAACGCCTTCATGGCGGCGGCGGCGATCTTGTGTGCGCCGCGGGCGACATGGGCGTAGTCGTCGGGCTTGATGTCGAGGATGTTGCGGGCAGGGGCCTTCGGGATCACCAGCGTGTGACCGGGGACGCGCGGCATGATGTCGAGGAACGCGAAGACGTGCTCGTCCTCGTAGACCTTGGAGCAGGGCAGCTCACCGCGCAGGATCTTTGCGAAGATGTTGTTGGTGTCGTAGGCGATCATGACGGCTCCCCAAAAATTTTGCGCTCAGAATTTTGCGCTTACTGTCACCAGCCACGGCAAGGCGTCAAGGCGCCTCGTCGATGCCTTTGCGGAAAGGGCCGAGCTCGGCGAGCTCCCGGCCAGCCTCGGCGACATAGGCGCGCTCGCGCTTGAGATAATCGTCGATGGCGCGGCGCAGGCCGGGATCGGCGATGAAGTGGGCGGAATGGGTGGTGCGCGGCAGGTAGCCGCGCGCGATCTTGTGCTCGCCTTGCGCGCCGGCCTCGACATGCACGAGGCCGCGTTGGATAGCGAAGTCGATCGCCTGGTAGTAGCAGACCTCGAAATGCAGGAACGGATGATGCTCGACCGCGCCCCAGTTGCGGCCGAACAGCGTGTCCGAGCCGATGAAGTTGATCGCGCCGGCGATCCAGCGATCGTTGCGGCGGGCCATCACCAGCAGCACGTCCTCTGCCATGGTCTCGCCGATCAACGAGAAGAATTCCCGCGTCAGATAAGGCCGGCCCCATTTGCGCGAGCCGGTCTCCATGTAGAACATGAAGAATGCATCCCAGGCGTCCTCGGTGATGTCCTTGCCGGTGAGCCAGTGGATGGAGATTCCGGCGGAGAGCGCATCGCGACGCTCGCGCTTGATCGATTTGCGGTGGCGCGAGTTCAGCGTCGCCAGGAAGTCGTCGAAGTTCGCAAAGCCCTCATTGTGCCAGTGGAACTGCTGGTCGGTGCGCTGCAGGAAGCCGTGCTCGGCGAGCAGCTTCCACTCGGCCTCGCGCGCGAAGGTGACGTGGACGGAGGAGGCCTTGCTGACGCCGCATAGCGCGATGAGGCCACTCGCCAGAGCGTCCATGATGCGCTCGCGGTCGACGCTGTCGCGGACCAAGAGCCGCGGTCCGGTCGCCGGGGTGAAGGGAACCGAGACCTGAAGCTTGGGATAATAGCGCCCACCGGCGCGCTCATAGGCGTCGGCCCAGCCGCGGTCGAAGACGTACTCGCCTTGGGAATGCGATTTCAGATAGCAGGGCACAACGCCAACGACGCGGCCGTCGAGCTTGGCAACGAGGTGCCGCGGGCCCCAGCCGGTGCGGATCGTCGCCGAACCCGATTTCTCCGCAGCAGACAGAAACGCGTGCGAGACGAAAGGGTTATAGGCAGGCTTTGAGAGGCTAGGGGAATCGCCTGGAAGGACGGATGAGGTTCCGTTGCCAGCCCCATGGCAACGCCCGGCGGGATTGGCGCAGGCGTCCCAATCCTCCGGTGACACATTGCCAATCGAAGGTACGGCCTCGAGTGTGATGTCGGATGATGCCATCGTGCCCAAGATCGTGCATTGCAGTAGCGACTTCAAGGGGGTGGGAAGAGACGCTCCCTTGCCCAGGATGCAGCGCAGCACGCAGTGGCGCGCGCAGCTGAGCCGGGCCCAACTCTCCGCCGCGAGCACCGCCCTGGGTCTCGGCTCTGCGCTGCAACGCTGACGCGTTGCCGCTTGTCCGGGACACGAGCGAGGCCTACGGCACAAACCCCTCAAAAATCATCTGATCCGCATATTGCCCGACCCGGGTCCGCTGCCCCGCCGTCCGCACGGTCCAGCCGAGCAGGGCGCATCCAAAGACATTGCGGGCGATCCAGGGGGCGGGGGCCGGGAGGTCGTCGACCCGAAAGGCGACGAAATGGGGTTGGGTCTGAAAGCCCTGGCGCAGGTACAGCATGCTGTCGCGCTGCGGCTGCGTGAGCTTGGCCCAGTAATCGTCCTCATAGGTCCGCTGCGCGACGATGCCGCGCGGGCGATTGGGCAATAGCTCGCGCAGCGCCAGCACCTGGTCCGGATCGAAGGACATCCCGACGGCCCGGCCCTGATAGGACGCCAGCACCTCGGCCATCCGCTTCACCAGCTTGCGGTCGCCGCCAAAATGGCTCTTAACCTCGATCACCAGCGGCACGCGGCCGGCGACGAGGGCGCAGAGGTCGGACAGCGACATCATGCGCTCGTCCGTATCTTTGAACTTGATCGCCTTCAGCTCGGCCGCAGTCTTCGACACCACCTCGCCGGTGGCCTCGGTGAGGCGGCCGAGGGCATGGTCGTGATGCACCATGGCCTCGCCGTCGGCGGAAAGCTGGATGTCGACCTCGATCGAGAAATTGCCCGCGATCGCAGCTTGCACCGCGCCCGGCATATTCTCGACGATGCCGCGGGAGATGTCGTGCAGGCCGCGATGGGCGACCGGCCGGGCCGTCAGCCAATCCGGAGCGCGCATTTTCCGTCAGGCGACCTCGAACACGCCGTCGACCTCGACGGCCGCATCGGCGGGCAGCGCGGCGACGCCGACGGTGGTGCGGGCATGGCGGCCCTTGTCACCGAAGGCCGCGACCATCAGGTCGGAGGCGCCGTTGAGCACCTTCGGCCCGTCCAGGAAGTCCGGCGCCGAATTGATGAAGCCGCCGAGGCGTACCACGCGCACCACCTTGTCGAGATCGCCGAGCGCCGCCTTGACCTGGGCCAGCAGGTTCACCGCGCAGCCGCGCGCGGCCGCGGCGCCGTCCTCGATCGAGACGCCGGCGCCCAGCTTGCCCTTCGCGATCAGCTTGCCGGCGGGATCGAAACAGACCTGGCCGGAGACGAACAGCAGATTGCCGGTGCGCACGAACGGGACGTAATTGGCGACGGGGGTGGGGGCCTCGTGCAGCTTGATGCCCTGTTCCGCCAGCTTCTGCTCGACCGTGCCCGCCATGTCCGACCTCGTTGTGCAAAAATCATTCGCCCCGGCGCGTCCGCTGGCCGGGCGCGCCTGTTTCGCCCATCGGGCCGCCACATGCAAGCAACCCGCAAGAAGATGCTTTGGCCCCCGGCGAGGCGGCAGGTTCAACGGCAGGGCCGCAACTTTACGTGAAACGGCCTCAGTTGCGACGCAATGGAACGGTCATTAAAATGTCGAATCTGCGCTTCCCAAGGACGCGTCCCCAAGGAATAGACATGGTGCACCTTTTCCGGACTTCGCTCGGTGTGATGGCGCTCGCGGCGGCCAGTTTCGGCCTTGGCGACCGCGCGCAGGCCGCCAACGGTCCGTTCCTGCCGCATCAGGCCCTCTATGATCTGAGCCTGGTGAAATCGCGCTCCAATTCGGTCAACAACGCGCGTGGCCGCATCCTCTACAATTTCACCGGAAGCTCGTGCGAGGGCTACACATCCGAATTCCGCCAGGTCTCCGAGCTCGACAGCGGCGAGGGCAAGGTCACGCTGAGCGACCTCCGTTCCAATTCCTGGGAGGACGCCACAGGCAAGAGCTATCGCTTCAAGATCGAGACGCGCATGAACGAGGCGGATGCCGGCCGGGTCGACGGCTCGGCCGAGCGCGACGGCGACCACATCAATGTCAAGCTGAAGCTGCCGGCGCCGAAGAGCTTTACCCTCGACGGCAAGATCGTGTTCCCGACCGAGCAGATCCAGCGCATCATCGCCGCCGCCAAGGACGGCAAATCGCTGCTCGAGCTCTCCGTCTATGACGGCTCCGACGACGGCCAGAAAGTCTACAACACGCTGACCGTGATCGGCCAGCCGATCCCCGCCGACCGCGCCGCCTCGCCGGATCCGTCAACCGCGGACGAACACATGAAGTCGCTGAAGCGCTGGCCGGTCACCGTCAGCTATTTCGACCGCGAGGCCCAGCAGAAGGAAGGTGAGCAGACGCCGGTCTATGCGATGGCGTTCGAGCTCTACGAGAACGGCGTCTCGCGCCAGCTCGTGCTGGACTACAATGACTTCGTCATCTCCGGCGCGATGGGCAAGTTCGACGTCAAGGACAGCAAGCCCTGCAATTGAGGGGCTAGGGTCTCTCCTCCGTCATTGCGAGCGTAGCGAAGCAATCGAGAATCTCTCCGCGGAAAGATTCTGGATTGCTTCGTTGCATCTGCGCAAAATTGCTCCGCAATTTTGTCGCTGAGCTCCTCGCACTGACGGGACTAGCTCTCGTCACACTCCGCCGCTACGCTCTCCCAACAGAAACCCTAGGGAGGCAAGCACCATGCCCAAGCTCGATCATCTCCGCCCCAGCGGCCTGCATCACAATCCCGCTTATTCCCACGTCGTCACGGCGACCGGCGCGCGCACCATCTACATCTCCGGCCAAGTGTCGGTGGACGAGGAGGGGCGGATCGTCGGCGAGGGCGATATCGCCGCGCAGACCACGCAGGTGATGCAGAATCTCGGCCACGCGTTGAAAGCGGCGGGGGCGAGCTATTCCAACATCGTCAAGATCACGACCTTCGTCGTGAACTACAAGCCGGAGCTGCGCCCGATCATCGGCAAGGCCCGCTCGGCCTTCTTCGAGGGCATGGAGCCGCCGGCGTCCACGCTCCTGGGCGTCACCGCGCTCGCCGCGCCGGAATGGCTGATCGAGATCGAGGCGATCGCGGTCGCGGATTGAGGCCGCTCACTCCTGCGCCTTCTCCGGGCCCTCATAGGCGATCCCGCGGATCACCGCGGCGCTGCCGAACTTCTTGCGCAGGCTGTCCACCGCGCGCTCGGCGTGGGCGGCGCGGCGGTCGAGCATGTCGGTGTCGTCGGAGACCGAACCGTCGCGCAGCGCGCTGACGCCGGCGCCCATCAGGCGGAAGGCGGTGCCGTCGATCTCTTTCGCCAACATCTCGCGGCAGATCGCAAAGATCTTCGCGGCGAGCTGGGTCGGCGCGGCGATCGACTGCGAGCGCGTGCGTTGGCGGAAATCGGCGGTCTTCAGCTTCAGCGTCACGGTCGAGCCAGCGAGCTCGCTGCTCTTGAGCCGCGACGAGGTCTTCTCGCACAGCCGCCACAAAATCTTCTCCAGCGTCGCGAAATCGCGGATGTCGGTCTCGAAGGTGGTTTCGCTGGAAATCGTCTTGGCGCCCCGGTCAGGCTCGACACGGCGGTCGTCGATGCCGCGCGCGAGCCGCCACAGCCTGCGGCCGTCGCTCGGAAACTGCCGCATCATCTCGATCTCATCGGCCTTCTGCAGGTCGGCGATGACGCGGAAGCCGCGCTGCACGAGACGCTCCTGCGTGGCGGGGCCGACACCGAAGATGAAGCCGACCGGCTTGTCCGCCAGCATCACCCGCGCTTCCTCCTGATCGAGCGTGGCAAAGCCGCGCGGCTTGTCGAGGTCGGAGGCGATCTTGGCCAGAAACTTGTTGCAGGACAGGCCGACCGAGACGGAGATGCCGATGTCGCGCTCGACATCGCGGGCAAAGCGCGCCAGCACTTTTGCGGGGATCATGCCGTGCACGCGCTCGGTGCCGGAGAGGTCGAGGAAGGCCTCGTCGATCGAGAGCGGCTCGACCAGCGGCGTCAGCGCCTGCATGGCCTGGCGCACCTCGCGGCCGACGCGAACATACTTCGCCATGTCGGGCGGGATCACGATCGCATGCGGGCAGGCGTCCAGCGCCTTGAACATCGGCATCGCCGAGCGCACGCCGTAGGTGCGGGCGATGTAGCAGGCGGCCGACACCACGCCGCGCTTGCCGCCGCCGATGATGACGGGCTTGTCGGCGATCTCAGGATTATCCCGCTTCTCGACCGTCGCATAGAAGGCGTCGCAGTCGATATGAGCGATGGTCAGGCTCGCGAGCGCCCGGTGGCGGACGAGGCGAGGGGAACCGCAGGCCGAACAGCGCCGCGCTCCCATGTCCAGATCGGCCGAACAATCCCGGCAGAAGCAGCGGGGCCCGGCCGGGTCGGGACTGGTCACGGCACGTCGCGCTCCCAGGAGGGGTCGCCGAGCGCATCGCCCAGGACCTGCCGCGCTGCGGCGACGTTGGTCGGGTGCAATTCCGCGGAGCCGGCAAAGGCGTTCACAGTGGCGTCATCGCGCAGCACGAAATCGAGCACGCTGAGCAGGAAATTGGGGTCCGCGGCGGCATTGCGCAGGGTCTCCGGACCCACCCCTGTCTCGGCCAGGAACAGGCCCAGCCGCTCGGGCTCGCTCGCGACGAAGGACAGCGCCTGAATCGCAACGATTTCAGCGACTTCGCGGGGGTTGTGAACAGGCTTTTTCAAGGGGGCGGTTTGCCTTTCCGTTAACTTTCGGTGTCTACTTTGCATCATGCCCGAGTCTCCGCCGTGAGTCTTGCGATCCCGGGGCAAGCAACTGGAAACCACATCGCAGAAAGTCGACCCTCGGGTTTAACGAAACTCAAGCGAATCTGAGGCTAGTTTGAATCCAGTTTTCGAAACGCCGGAAAGCGGCGTCTGAGGCGTCACATGTACCGGTCCGTCGGACCCATCAGGAGGGCGGGATGGCTAAGACCGTCCTGATCGTGGAAGACAACGAGCTCAACATGAAGCTCTTCCGCGACCTGTTGGAGGCGCACGGCTATCAGACCTCCGGCACCAGCAACGGCTACGAAGCGCTCGATCTCGTGCGCAAGATGCGGCCGGACCTGGTGCTGATGGACATCCAATTGCCGCAGGTCTCGGGCCTGGAGGTGACGCGCTGGATCAAGGACGATCCGGAGCTGCGTTCCATTCCCGTCGTCGCGGTCACCGCGTTCGCGATGAAGGGCGACGAAGAGCGCATCCGCGAGGGCGGCTGCGAGGCCTATTTGTCCAAGCCGATCTCGGTCGGCAAATTCATTGAGACGGTCCGGCGTTTTATCGGATAGGAAGTGAGTTCACAGTGTCCGCGCGTATCCTGGTTGTCGATGACGTTCCTGCCAACGTCAAACTCCTCGAAGCCCGCCTGTCCGCCGAATATTTCGACGTGATGACCGCCTCGAACGGCACCGAGGCGCTGGCGATCTGCGCCCGCGCCGAATGCGACATCATCCTGCTCGACGTCATGATGCCCGACATGGACGGCTTCGAAGTCTGCCGCCGTCTCAAGACCGATCCGGCCACGCACCACATCCCTGTCGTCATGGTCACCGCGCTCGACAGCCCCTCCGACCGCAACCGCGGCCTCGAGGCAGGCGCCGACGACTTCCTGACCAAGCCCGTCTCCGATGTCGTGCTGATCGCGCGCGTCCGCTCGCTGACGCGGCTGAAGATGATGACGGACGAGCTGCGCATGCGCGCCATCACCTCGCTCGAGATCGGCATGCAGGCGCCCGAGCGCAGCGCCGTTTCCGACACCGGCAAGGGCGGCCGCGTCCTGCTGGTCGACGACCGTCAGTCCTCCTACGAGCGGCTGGCGACGATCCTCGCCGCCGAGCACACCGTCGACGTCGAGCCGAACCCGACGGAGGCGCTGTTCCACGCCGCCGAGGGCAATTACGACCTGCTCATCGTCTCGCTCGACCTCAACAATTTCGACGGCCTCAGGCTGTGCAGCCAGGCGCGTTCGCTGGAGCGCACGCGCCATGTTCCGATCCTGGCGATCGCCGACCCCGAGAACTCGACGCGGCTGCTCCGCGGCCTCGAGATCGGCGTCAACGACTATCTGCTGCGTCCCATCGACAAGATCGAACTGCTGGCGCGCGCCCGCACCCAGATTCGCCGCCGCCGCTACACCGATCATTTGCGCGACAACGTGCAGAACTCGATCGAGATGGCGATCACCGACGCGCTCACCGGCCTGCACAATCGCCGCTACATGGAGAGCCATCTCGCGACGCTCGCCGAGCAGGCCGCGACGCGCGGCAAGCCGCTGGCGCTGATGATCCTCGACATCGACTATTTCAAGTCGATCAACGACAATTACGGCCACGATGCCGGCGACGACGTCTTGCGCGAGTTCGCCGTGCGCGTGCGCAAATCGATCCGCGGCATCGACCTTGCGTGCCGCTATGGCGGCGAGGAGTTCGTCATCGTGATGCCGGAGACCGACCTGCATGTCGCCGGCATGGTCGCCGAGCGCCTGCGCCGTTCGATCGCGGGCGAGCCCTTCGCGATCCACAAGGGCGCCAAGCGCATCGAGGTCACCATCTCGATTGGTCTCACCACGCTGGAGCAGAAGGGCGAGGCGGTCTCTGACGTCCTCAAGCGCGCCGACACCGCGCTGTACCGGGCCAAGCACGACGGCCGCAACCGGGTGGTCTCGCACGCGGCGTGAGCTGCCTCGCGACACAAAAGTTGCGAAAACAACCCCATGCACAGTAGCCGGCGCCTGCGCGATCAACGGGTTATGCGGGTGGCATGACGGCCTACGCCGGTTGCGCGGAAAATTGACACGTCGGGCAACACAGGAGCGTTTTGGCAGGGGCGGTTCGTGGGGCAAATGCTGCTGCTACACCCCAGCTGTCGTCCCGGCGAAGGCCGGGACCCATAACCCCAGAGAGGGGTTATGGCGCGAGCTGGTAGCTCCGAGTCTTCGCCAAACATCTGCCTGTGGTTATGGGTCCCGGCCTTCGCCGGGACGACGGCGGCTATTGTGGCGGGCGCTTGCGCCCCTTCACCTGCTTCACCGCACCATCACCGCCATCCCCCACATCCACCCCCGCATTCCGCAGCAGCACCTTTGCCGCTTCCTTCGCGGCGCGCGCCATTGCGGGATCGTCGCGGACGAGATCCTGCGCGATCGAGCCGTCGACCAGCAGCACGAGCTGCGTTGCGAGTGCATCCGCATCCGCAACGCCGAGCTCGGTCAGGCGGTCGCGAAACCAGACGCGGCGGCTTTCCTTGAAGGCGATGGCGATCTTCTTCACGGCGCGGTCGGAAGGGCCGAGCTCGGCGACCGCATTCACGAACGGGCAGCCGCGAAAATCCTTGGCCGCGAAGCGGCGCTCCAGCGAATCGAAGGTGGCGAGAATCTGCTCGGCCGGCGGCTTGTCGGAGGGGCGGGCGTGCACGAAGCGGCGTTCGAGATAGGCCGCGATCAGCGCGTCCTTGGAGGGGAAATGATTGTACAGCGTGCGCTTGGAGATGCCGATCTCGGCCGCGATGGTGTCGACGCCGATGGCGCGAATGCCCTGCAGATAGAACAGCTTGTCGGCGGTCTCGAGGATCCGCTCTTTCATCGTCTGTGGGGCGGGCGGGGGAGCCATGCGATAGCGCGCATCCTGTTGGCTTGACAGTACCGTCCTTTCATAGCCTAAGTACACAGGTCTGTGTAACCAAAATCAACCGATATTGCAGACGACGGCACGCGTGCCGCGCCGCCGAGGGAGAAAGTCATGCCCCTGTTGCAGGTCCTGCGTCCGACCTTGCCGATCCTGATCGGCGCCTCGATCATGCTGACGCTGAGCATGGGGCTGCGGCAGAGCCTCGGCATCTTCATGCAGCCGCTGACGCATGACATCCACATCTCGATCTCGGATTTCACGCTGGCGCTGGCCGTCCAGAACCTCGCCTGGGGCTTCCTGCAGCCGCCCGCCGGCGCGCTCACCGTGCGCTACGGCTTCCGCCCGATCATGATCGTCGGCGCGCTGATGTACATCGCAGGGCTCGCGCTGATGGCGACCGCGAACGGCCTGCTCAGCATCATGATCGGCGCCGGCGTGCTGATCGGGACCTCGCTGGCCTGCACCGCGGCTGCGATCGCGATGTCGGTCGCGGCGCGCGCGGTCCCTGAGACGGTGCGCTCCACCGTGCTCGGCATCGTCTCCGGCGCGGGCTCGCTCGGCGCGCTGCTGTCGGCGCCGATCGGGCAGATCCTCAACGAAGGTTTTGGCTGGCGCTTCGGCCTTGCCGGCTTCGTCGTCATGTCGGTGCTGATGATCCCCGCGGCCTGGTACGCCGGGCGCATCGACAAGATCCCGCTGCCCAAGCCCGCCGCCGACGACATCGGCGATGCCACGGCCGCGACGGCGGCGAAGACCGCGTTCGGCAACGCCTCCTTCGTGGTGATGACCTGCGCCTATCTCGTCTGCGGCATGCAGCTCGTGTTCCTCACCACGCATCTGCCGTCATATCTGGCGATCTGCGGCCTCGATCCGATGTTGAGCGCGCAGACGCTCGGCATGATCGGCGGCTTCAACGTGCTGGGCTCGCTGTTCTTCGGCTGGGCCGGCCAGCGCTGGAACAAGCTGGCGCTGCTCGGCGGCATCTACATCCTGCGTTCGATCGCGCTCGCCTGGTACTTCACGCTGCCGGCGACGCCATTCTCGACGCTGCTGTTCGGCGCCATCATGGGCTTCCTCTGGATGGGCGTCGGCCCGCTGGTCGCGGGCGCGGTCGCCGAGATGTTCGGCCTCCGCTGGCAGGCGATGATCCAGGGCCTCGCCTTCATGAGCCACCAGATCGGCAGCTTTCTCGGCGCCTATGGAGGCGGGGTGCTCTACGACGCGCTCGGCTCCTACACCATGGCGTGGCGCATCGGCGTCGCGCTTGGGCTGGCCGGCGGCATCATCCAGGTCGCGTTCGCACTGATGCGGCCGTCGCAGCCGCCGACGCCGGTGTTGCGGACGGCTTAAGCGGAGCGTCGAGCGGCTCGTTCAGGCATTCCGTGCCGCTCGAACGCGATCCATCAGCATTCCCGCTCGCGATGCTTCCGGCATTCGCGAGCCATGCCGGATCATGGCCGTGTTCGTTGAACGCCGGCCCTTTGCGCCGCACGAGCCGATCGCGCCGCGCCGGAGGACATCCCGCGCGTTGCCGGCAGTTGCCCTGCAGCAGTTGCGGCGTGATAAGCGAGCGACGCGGCAGCCCAGCTATTGAACAAGCGCCGCAGACGGGCTGCCAGCAGCAGCACTTTCTTCCGCAAGCTCGGCCGCGTTGTGGTCGGGAGAGGTGCAAGCGCCTCCAGGGATCCGCGACGTGCCATGACGGCAAACCATCCGGCGCAATAGCGGTGCAGACGATCGGACGCACGGATCATGTGGCATCTCCGGTTGAACGACGATTGACCGATCTCTAAACTCGACCGATCCCTCGCGCTTGACGGAGTCCTTCAGGACACTTTGGTTTTTTCCTGAGTTGGAGATTGTTTCGACGACGGCCGCCATATTGCGGTCTGCCTCGGTGGGAAAGTGATAATGGTAGTTAAATACCGTTTTTCGGATTTCGAGGTCGATCTCAGCCAGCAAGAGCTTCGACGTGAGGGGACGCCTGTCCATATTGAACCTCAGGTCTTCGATCTCATCGTGCATCTGGTGCGCAACCATGAGCGGGTGGTGAGCAAGGACGAGCTCATCGACATCGTGTGGCATGGCCGAATCATTTCCGAGGCGGCGTTCTCCAGCCGCATCAACGGCGCGCGGCGCGTGCTCGGCGACAACGGAACCGATCAGCTCTTCATCAGGACGCTGCATCGGCGCGGCTTCCGGTTCGTCGCCCAGGTGCATGCGATCGGCGGCTCCGACGCCGAAGCGATCCGGCTGGCGCCGGAGCAGCGCGCGACCATCGACGTTCCGAAACAGGCATCGCTCTCCACCGACGTGTCCCATCTCGACGACGTCGTTTCGGAAGCGGTCAAGGCAGAGGCAAACGCGCGTTCGTTCATCGCCGTGCTGCCGTTCACGAACATGTCGAACGATCCGGAGAACGAGTATTTCAGCTACGGATTGACGGAAGACATCATCCGGCTGCTCGCCCGCAACCGCTGGCTTTCCGTGATCTCGCGCCACTCGACGATCGGGTTTCAGGGGCGGGTGGTCGACGCGCGCGACGTCGGGGCGCAGCTCGGCGTGAGCTACGTCATGTCCGGCAGCGTCCGCAAGAGCCGCGATGTCGTGAGGATCACGGCGGAGCTGACCCGGGCCGCGGACGGGATGCAGCTCTGGTCCGACAAATACGAACTGCAGCTCGAGAACATCTTCGACATCCAGGAGGAGATGGCCAAGCAGATCGCCGCCACCATCGAACCCGAATTGTCGAAGGTCGAGCAGCAGCTCGCCGCACGAAAGGCGCCCGACAGCCTCGATGCCTGGGACTGCTACCAGCGCGGGCTATGGAATCTCTGGCGGTTCACCACGCCGGGATTCGACCTGGCCGAGGACTACTTCCAGCGTGCGATCGCGGCAGATCCCGGCTTCGCGCGTGGTCATGGTGCGCTGGCCTACGTCAATATCCAGCGCGCGCTCTATGATGATCCGAAGATCCGGCCCGGGCGGCTGGAAACGGCGCTGCGCCAGTCGCGTCTCGCCGTGACGCTCGACGAGCTCGATTGCTTCTGTCATTGCGCGCTCGGGCGGGCGCTTTGCCTGACTCGCCAGAACGACGAGGCGCTGGCCGCCATCGACACCTCGCTGGAGCTCAACCCGAGTTTCGCGCAGGGGTATTTTGCGCAAGGGTTCAACCTGCTGTGGTGCGGGCGGGAGATCGAGGCCGAAGCGCTGCTTGACCGCGCGACAATGCTCAGTCCCCGCGACAGCCATCTGTGGAGCTTTCACCACGTTCGCTCGTGGACGCATTTTTCGCTTGGGGAATACGACATTGCCGTGGAGTTTGCCCGCAGGGCGACGCGGCAACCGAATGCCACCTATCGTGCCTATGCGACGCTGGCTGCGTCCCTCGGCCACCTCGGTGACAAGGCGCAGGCCCATGCGGCGGCCGTCGATCTGCTGCAGCGCAAGCCGGATTACACGATCGCGACCGCGCGGCAGGAGCTGTTCTTTTGCAACGATCAGGGCTTCGTCGAGCGTTTCGCCGAAGGGCTGGCTGTCGCCGGTATCACCGGTCGCTGAAGGCCGCAAAACTGCGCGCGCCGGCTAAAGCATGATCCGGAAAAGTGCGCAGCGGTTTTCCGAAAGGATCATGCTCAAACGACAACCCAAAGCGCGATGACGATTCATGCCAATCTCATCGCGTTTTAGGATGCCGCGACCTTCACCTTGATCGGAGCGGGCAGGGGAAGGCGCAGTCCCAGCCCCCGGGCCAGCGCCGGGCGGCGCGATGCCGGCAGCCGCTTCGGCAGCTTTCCGAAATGCGTGAGGGCTTGCATCAGGGCGGACCTGACGGCCGGCTCGATCCTCGCACAGATGAGCCAGCAGACCAGTACGAGCATGCCGAGCGCGACCCATACCGCCGAGGTGGCATCGAGGCCCGCCTCGACCAGGGCGCGGATGATCGCAGAGCCAATGACGTTGTGGGTGAGATAGAGCGGATAGGTGATCAGACCAAGCGTCCTCAGCCAGGCCGGCGCTTCGGGAGAAGCCATGGGCGCAGGACGCCTGTTCCTCTTCGCGGCGCGGGCGATGAGCAGCACCGCGGCCGCCCAGACCATGATCGGCACAAGGGCCGATTGATCCGAGATGGCGGGGATGGAGGTCAGGAAGAACGAGGCGAAGAAATAGATCTCCGCTGCGCCCGACAGGCAGGTGACGGCGACCGCAAGCTGTTCGAGCGCGGTCAATTCCCTGTTCGCGGAAATGAACAGCCAGATGCCCAGCGCAAAGAAGCAGCCGTGCGTCAGCAGGAATGCCGCGCACGGCACGCGGAACATCAGGATCACGAGATACGGCAGGTCGGATGGCGTCGTGCACGACGCGACCAGCAGGGCGATGGCGTTGAACACCGCGCTGTAGATGGTGAGGCCAAAGGCGAGGTGCCGCAGCGTGATCTTCCGCGTGAGCATCGCGCAAAACACCAGTCCATAAAACGCCGTCTCGGCCGCCAGCGTCCAATAGACCTCGTCGAGCCATTGGCCCGTGACGCCCTTCGGCACCATCAGCATGGCGTGGATGTAGGGCAGGATGATTTCGGACGCCGGACCGCTGCCGAACAGCAGCAGGACGAGGAAGGTCGCGGTGGCGCAAACCCAGACCGCCGGATAGAGCCTGAGCGCGCGGCCAAGCAGAAATTCGCCCGGCGCGGATGTGCTCGCGGAATTGGCAATGACGAAACCGGAAATGACGAAGAAGATTTCAACGCCGACCCAGCCGAACCACGTGAACGGTGCGGCCGAGGGGTAGAGGACGTCGGCCGCAACGGTGCGCTCGAAACCGGGGACGCCGATCGAAGCCCAGGCCCAGGACCAGAACATCTGGTGGAAGGTGGCGACGCCGAGCGCAGCTCCGAAGCGCAGCGGATCCAACAGGGGCAAATGGCTTTTCACGGGGATGGACCAGGTTCATGCAACGATCCCGCTGGAGGTATGGGAGCCTGTCGCTGGCCTCTGCGACGTGGGTCACACTTGGTTCGCTGCGTGTGGTGCGCCAATCGTGGATTGGGCCCCAGCTCTCACATCTTGGATGCAGGCAGCCCTGGCGTGGCCGGGATGAGATTGACCCCAGACGTCAGCCACATCCGTCATTGCGAGCGCAGCGAAGCAATCCAGAGTGTCTCTGCGAACGCTGCGGAGCAGCGCTATGGCGCTGCTCCGCGTCCGGGATAGGAGAGGCGTATTCGCGTGGCCGTTTGAACTAACGATGTCCTGACCGCTTGAGGTCGGCAACCTTGAACCTGTTGCCGGCGGCGAGGCTGCTGCAGAACCAGTGGGCTCTGTTTCGATTCTCGCCCAGGAACACCTTCGTCTCCACGCAATTCTCGTAGGATGCATGCGTGATGGTGTCCCGGCACGTTGGCGAGAACGGTCCATAATCGATATTGCCGCCCGACTCGCTGCAGCCAATCCAGGGCTCATTGCCATGCCGGAAGCTTGATGCACAGCCACCGTTGCAGCTGCTGGCGACTTTCTCCAGGCTGGCAAGCCTCGCCATCGGTGAGCCCGGCGCATAGGAAGATGTACGGGCGGTTGACGTTCGAGCGGGTGACGCCGTCCGGCGTGGCGCCGTTGTGGTTGCTCCCCGCTCCGACACGTGCGGCCTTGCCACCTGCTTCGGCGCATCGACCGAGACGGGGGGAATCGTGGCGGCGGAGCCTGTTGGGATCTGCGACGCGGCCGGCGCGCATAGCAAGACGGTCGACAACGCGGCGGCGACTGAAGGCACGACAAGGCTTGATGACAATCTCATGACCATGTCCTTCCTGATCCGGAACGGAAATGCCGTGCCGGTGAGGGCACGCTAACACACGTTCGGGATTGAGCAACCAAGGGTTGATGTCGATCGATGAACGGGGCGTCGCTTTCTGAACGGCAACGTCATGGCGTGTCAAAGATGTGCGTGAACGCGCTCATGAAGCGCGGCAGCACGTCCGGCACCTCAGGCGCCGGAACGTGCTGCGGGGCGTCATCCTGCAGGCAGCAAGCAGCCGCCTGCTGCCTGGTCGTGGCAGACTAGCGACGTGCCGATCGCTTGAGCTCGGCGACCTGACGCTTCTCGGCCTCGAACGTGGCCAGCTTTTCCCCCTTCAGCTTCCCGCCGGCGAGCAGGCTGCTGCAATGCCAGCGGGCTTCCCTGGTGATCCAGCCCAGAAACAGTTTGGTGTCCATGCACTCCGCGTAGGTCTTGTAGGTGAGCGTGTCGGTGCAGGTCGACGAGACCACGGAATTGATGCCCGCCGAATAGCTGCAGCCAACCCAGGGGGCGTTGCCGGTCTTGAAGCTCGTCTCGCAGCCGCCGTTGCAGCTGCTGGCAGACCGTTCCAGCTTGGCGATCTTCGCCATGGTCGATCCCGGCGCGTAGGAAGGCGTTCGGGCGGCCGACGATGTCGTTTGAGTTGCCGGCGATGTCCGGCGGGATGTGCCGGTGCCTGCCGCACGCTGCGGCGCAGATGGTTTTGCCGTCGGCTTCGGCGCGTCGACGGTGACCGGAGGAAGCGTGTCGGTGGAGCCCGCGTTGATCTGCGACGCGGCAGGGCCCACGAGCAGGACGGTTGACAAGGCAGCAATGGCTGAAGGCACGACAAGGCTTGGCGACAATCTCATGACCATGTCCTTCCCAATTCCGGCGCGGAAATGCCGCGCCGGTAACGGCAGGCTAACATACCTTTGAGGTTGAGCAACCGATGGTTGATGAGATGCCTGCCTATAAACTCGTCAACGCGATGGCGGGCAGGAGAAGGCTGTCCTCGCGATCAAAGCCGTCGCGGCAATTTTCTAACCGCGCAAGGATTTGGCTAGCCGGATAGCACCTTTGGCTCCGGCGGCGCCGCCCACTCCAAAGCACACCAGGGCTGCTAAGAACACGATGAGAGCCCAATCGCTGTGAATGCCGCCCTGGGCGTGACCGAGAAACGAGGTCCCGATCAACAAGGCTGCGAATCCAAGCGTGGCTGCTCCAAGCGCGAAGCCCACCAGGCCAGCGATCAGGGCAGCGAGCGACGTTCTGGCTTCCATCGGAAAATTCCTCGG
>Ga0102592_1001175_pt1 | contig 31832 bp, 26 predicted proteins | sample AraplaCol_mMF_r2_FD_76861 | JGI IMG/M metagenome (GOLD analysis project Ga0102592, IMG submission 76861) | Arabidopsis root microbial communities from North Carolina, USA - plate scrape MF_Col_mMF_r2 (SPADES assembly) (version 2) | ecosystem: Host-associated > Plants > Roots > Endosphere...
ATTTAGAAATATCGTTGACATTGTCATCGAATTATTTTTCACTGGCCGCAAGACGCCCAAAAAGGGCCCGGCCAGCACGGCCCACAGCGGGAGGACCAGCATGACGATCACCCAGCGGGATCGCGATCTCGGCACGGCCTATGCGATGAAGCCGGCGCACACCCGCACCGAGCTGACCTCGGTCGTCCGCGGCACGCCGATGGGTGAGCTGCTGCGCCGCTACTGGCACCCGGTCGGGCTCGTCGGTGACGCCACCGACACACCGAAAAAGGTGCGCGCATTGGGCGAGGATCTCGTGCTGTTTCGCGACAAGCAGGGCCGCGCCGGCCTCTTGCACGCCCGCTGCTGCCACCGCGGCACCACGCTCTATTACGGCAAGGTCGAGGAGGGCGGCATCCGCTGCTGCTATCACGGCTGGAAATTCGACACCGAAGGCCATTGCCTGGAGCAGCCCTGCGAGCCCGGTGGCGCTCCGTACAAGGACAAGGTGCGCCAGCCCTGGTATCCGGTCGAGGAGCGCTACGGCCTGATCTTCGCCTATATGGGCCCGGCCGAGAAACGCCCGGTGCTGCCGGCTTACGAATGTCTCGAGCAGATGGACGATGGCGAGTTCGTCGAGGCCGACGATTCCTCGATCGGCGGCGGCGGCCCCGCCATCATCCCCTGCAACTGGCTGCAGCATTTCGAGAACGTGGTCGATCCCTATCACGTGCCGGTGCTGCACGGCTCGTTCTCGGGACCGCAATTCACCAACATGATGGCCTCGATCCCGGAGGTGAAGTTCGACAAGACACCGCGCGGCATCGCCGTGCGCTCGATCCGCAAGCAGGACGACGGCAAGGTGTTCTATCGCGTCACCGAAGCCGCCCTCCCCACGTTGCGCGTCGTGCCGAACCCGCGCGTGGCGCAATTCGCCCGCGTCGAGTCGATCGGCTGGACGCTGCCGATCGACGACACCTCGTTCCGCATCTATGTCGCCGGCCGCGTCAAGACCTCCGGCGACATCGGCCGGATGCGCTCGAAGTTCAACGGCAAGTTCTGGTGGGACATGACCGAGCAGGAGCACCAGCAATTCCCGGGCGACTACGAAGCCCAGGTCGGCCAGGGCGAGGTGACGATTCATTCCGAGGAGCATTTCGGCCAGAGCGACCGCGGCATCCTGATGATCCGGCGCATGCTGAGCGACCAGCTCGACGCGCTCGCCGCGGGTAGCGATCCGATCGGCGTGTCGTTCGATGCGAGCGCGCCGCCGGTCGAATTCGAAGCGGGGAATTACATCCGCGAAGGCTGAGTTGCAGCCGATCAGGCTGGACCGCCAACGATAACAAAGACAAATTGGGGGACGCGATGGTGGATGTGACGTCACAGATGTCGGTACAGACGGCCGCCGCGGCAAAGCCCTCGGCGCGGCGCTATTACGTGCTGGGACTGCTCACCATCATCTACGCGCTGAACTTCCTCGACCGCACCATCTTCAACGTGCTGATCGAGCCGATCAAGAAGGAGTTCGCGCTCAGCGACACCATGATGGGCCTGCTCGCGGGCTTCGGCTTTGCGCTGTTCTATTCACTGCTCGGCATCCCCATCGCGCGCGCCGCCGACCGGCTCAACCGCCGTAACATCGTCGCGGCGGCCTTTGCGTTCTGGAGCGCGATGACGGCGCTATGCGGCGCGGCCACCAGCGTGACCTCGCTGGCGCTGGCCCGCATCGGCGTCGGCATCGGCGAATCCGCCGGCTCACCCGCCTCGCAGTCGATCGTCGCCGATCTCTTTGCCAAGAACGAACGCCCGCGCGCGCTCGGCATCTACGCCATCGGCACTTATCTCGGCGTCTTCCTCGGCTATTTCGTCGGCGGCTACGTCAACCAGCACTATGGCTGGCGGATGGCGTTCTATGTCGCCGGCCTGCCCGGCATCCTGCTCGCGGCTGTCCTGTGGCTCACGATCTCCGAGCCGAAACGCGGGGCGATGCAGGAAAGTTTCGTGCCCGAGCCGCTCGGGCGGACGCTGCGCTTTCTCGTCTCGCAGAAGAGCTTCCTCATCGTACTGATCGGCTTCTGCCTGACCACCTACACGAACTACGCGACCGCGGCCTGGATCCCGCCATTCCTGGCGCGCGTGCATCATCTGTCGAGCGCCGAGATCGGCACCTATGCCGGCACCTTCAAGGGTCTCGCCGGCATGGCCGGCACCCTGCTCGGCGGCTTCGTGGTGGCGCAAATTGGCCGTCGCGACGACCGCTGGAAGCTGTGGGCACCCGCGATCACATCAGGGCTCGCCGGCCCGGTGTTCGCGCTGTGCATGCTGACGCAGGATTTTACGATGATGGTCGCCATGCTGGCGCTGACCTCGTTCCTGGTGGGCTTCCATCTCGGCCCCATCTTCGCGATCGCGCAGACGGTGGCCAAGCCGAGCATGCGGGCGCTCGCCTCCGCGCTGATCGCGCTCACCGCCACCTGCTTCGGCCAGGGCGTCGGCCCGCTCGCGGTCGGCATGGTCAACGACGCGTTGAAAGGCAGCTATGGCGTCGAGGCCGTGCGCTATTCCCTGCTCTCGGCGGCGGTCACGACCACGGTCGGCGCCCTGCTCTTCATCTGGGCGGCGCGGTCGATCCGGGCCGATATCGAGAGGGCCGCGGCCTGAGACCTTATCCGCCGCAAGCCCGGCGAAACCCGACCGGCGTATGAATGAAACCATTTTGCGGAACCCGCGAAACCATCCGGAAACAGATGGTCCCTAAAAGATGAGCCCATAGACGGCGGCAAAGCCCGTCGGGAGGCTCAGATGAACCACTCCATTCACTCTGCTGATCGTGCGACCCACCTGAAGATCGTGGTGGTGGCGCTGGTGGCCGGCATCATGGTGGCCGGCTTCGGGATCGCAGCCCGCACCAATGCCGACTACAGCCAGACCGCCCAGTCGACCCACGTCATCAAGGCCGGCACGCCGGTGGTGGTGACGAGCGCCGGGACCTCGGAGATTCGCTGACACGCCCCCTTCCGGGCTGACCCATGGCCGCCTCCGGGCGGCCTTTTTCGTTTTCCAGAGCAATGCTTAAGCGGAGATGCACCGGCGAAGCGCAACGTCCTTGACTTCACCCAGCCCCGCCTTTAATTCCCCCCTCGTTCCGCGCGCATCGAGCGAACCACGCGGGAGTAGCTCAGTTGGTTAGAGCGCCGGCCTGTCACGCCGGAGGTCGCGGGTTCGAGCCCCGTCTCTCGCGCCATTTTATGGCGGAATATCAATCCCTTAGAGCAGACTGAAGCGAAGCCCGACACCACATGTCCAGGGCAACAGGTAGGCCTCGGCGAAGAGACGGCTTGAGTCGGATCGGGGTTAGGCGCGGATTTGCGCCGAGCCTCCGCGGCTGCTGGCGGGATTACACGATGGCGGCAGACGGCCGAAGCATCCGGGCAGAAACGATCTCACCGCGGGCAGCCTCGAGTTCGGCCGCATAACCGAACAGAAGAAACAATGCCAGGTCGCTGCTGATCTGACCGTGCGCGAGCGCGAGCAAGGAAAAATAAACCAAGCCGCAACTGGCGAAACGGAACGCGGCGGAGACCCGGGCCCTTGCGATCGCATGCCGGCCGAAGCTCATCGCAAGCAGCAGGATCAGCAACAGCCCAGCCGGCCAGCCGAACTCGATCGTGGCCTGGAGAAAGCTGTTATGGGGCGTGAAGCCCTTGATGCAGCTCTGCGCGGCAAACCGGTCGAGACCGATCCCCAGCAGACCGGCGCCCGGGATTGCCGCGATGGCGTCGATGTAAAGCTGCTTCCGGATCGCGATCGAGTTATCGATGTCGATCGGCGGGCAGCGGCCGGCGTCTGCCGGGTCTGGCAGATGCAGGCGCGCATCCGGCGCGATTGGGGCCAGGTCGGTCGCTGTCGCGAGATGGTGCAACAAGATGCCGGCGTGGTGCGATCGCGCGGCAAAGCCCAGTACGCCGGCGGCGATGACGATCGAAGCGAGCAGCATCACCGACCTTCGGCCCGCACCGGCCGGCCTGAAGAACACGGCCGCGGCCAGCGCCACCGCGAGGGCTGCAAAAGTGAAGCGAACCAGCGATGCACCGAACACGACCGCCGGCGCCGCCGCGACCAGGGCGACGATCAGGTGCTGGCGTGTCGTCAGCTTGCCCGAGCAGGCGGCCATCAGAACGGGCACGCCGAGCAGCATCGCGAACTGGGTTGGAGCGGCGTCGAAAACGCCGAACACCAGGGGCTTGCCATGATTCCAGGTCCACTGCTCGGCGAGCGCGATGGCGGTTGCGCCTGCGCCGACAAGCGCGATCAGTGCGGTCGCGGCAAACGTGCCGCCCGCGAACAGATCGCGGCCCGACACGCGCGCCGCCGGATAAGCCGCCAGGCTCAGGGCAAGCAGGAAGACATCTTTGCTGTCGTCAGGGACGCCGTTCACCGCAATCGATGCTGCAGCAAGCAACACGAAGCCGGCGAAGAGAAGGTCGCAGATGTGGGGACGAAACGCCCTCCAGTCGCCGAGGAGGAGCAGCAACGCCGTCGGAATGGCAAGAATGGCGCCGGTGAAGACTGGTCCCGTGCCGGCCAGTCCGTGCCCAAGCACGGCAATTGGGCCGGCGCTCAGCAGGACGCCGAACAGCACAGATCGAAGCTGGAAAATCGGACCGATTCCTCTTGAATTACCCGGTTGAATCGGGCCGTAGCACATCGCGGCAAAGTTGCACAACCATGAGACGAGAAAATGACACGTTGGTACTAAACGGTACTATCGGACCTCAACCCGCGTCAGCCCCGGGCATAGTCAGCCCGCGCCCGAATCGTCTACGCCTGCTTGGACTTAGAGGGGTTCCCTGGCGTTTTCAGCTTCGCCAGGGATGCTCCGTCATTGGACAATCGAGGAGGCCCGTCATGGCTAAAAAGGACCCGGCAAAAAAGGCAGCCGCTCCCGCCACCATCACGCTCAAGCACCTCGCCGCCGATATCGCCGAGAGCCAGGACCTGTCGAAAAAGCACGCCGAGGCGGTCCTGACCGACATGGTCGATCTGATCGCCAAGCACCTCAGGAAAGGCGACCGCGTCCGCATCGTCGGGCTCGGCATCCTCCAGGTCCGCAAGCGTGCCGCCCGCACCGGCCGCAACCCCGCCACCGGCGAGCCGATCCACATCAAGGCCAGCAAGAAGGTCACCTTCCGCCCGGTCAAGGAACTCAAAGAGGCGATCTGAGGTCAGCGTTCGATCGGCGCCGTTCCGGCCGCATCCCGGCCCGCTTTTTCTGATATACCGCCCGCTTCCCCTGACCCGGCGGTTTGACCAGAAATGTCCTCCCTCACCTTCTCGCATACCGTGACCGAACGCTTCCTGCGCTACGTCACCATCGACACCCAGTCCGATCCGGAATCCCCGCGCTCGCCTTCGACCGAGAAGCAGAAGGATCTCGGCCGCGTCCTCGCCGCCGAGCTGAAAGCCATGGGCGTCGCCGACGCGCATCTCGACGATTATGGTTACGTCTACGGCACCATCCCGGCCAACACCGACAAGAAGGTGCCGGTGATCTGCTTCTGCTCGCACATGGACACCTCTCCCGACGTCACCGGCAAGGACGTCAAGCCGCAACTGGTGAAGAACTATCGCGGCGGCGACATCACCCTGCCGGGCGACACCAGCCAGGTGATCCGCTTCAATGAGCACCCTGCGCTGAAGAACCAGATCGGCAACGACATCATCACCACCGACGGCACCACGTTGCTCGGCGCCGACAACAAGGCCGGCGTCGCCGAAATCATGGATGCCGCGCATTTCTTCATCAACAATCCCGATGTGAAGCACGGCACCATCAAGATCCTGTTCACGCCCGACGAAGAGATCGGCCGCGGCGTCGACAATGTCGACCTGAAGAAGCTGGGCGCCGATTTCGGCTACACCATGGACGGCGAGAGCGCCGGCTGTGTCGAGGACGAGACCTTCTCGGCCGACGGCGCCACCATCACCATATCAGGCGTCAGCGCTCATCCCGGCTACGCCAAGGGCAAGATGGAGCACGCGATCAAGATCGCGGCCGCCATCGTCGAGCGGCTGCCGAAAGAAGGCTGCTCGCCGGAGACCACTTCGGGCAAGCAGGGTTTTCTGCATCCGATCGGCATCGAGGGCGCGCTGGAACAGGCAAGGCTGTCCTTCATCGTCCGCGACTTCACCGAGGAAGGGCTGAAGGAGAAGGAGGACCTGCTCGAGGGCATCGTCAAGGACGTGATGAAGGACTATCCGCGCTCGACCTACAAGTTCGAGGTTCGCGAGCAGTATCGCAACATGAAGCAGGTGATCGATCGTCACCCGCACGTGCTCGAATACGCCATCGAAGCGATCCGCCGCGCCGGCCTGCGCCCGATGCGCACCGCGATCCGCGGCGGCACCGACGGCTCGCGCCTGTCCTTCATGGGCCTGCCCTGCCCCAACATCTTTGCCGGCGAGCACGCCTTTCACTCGCGGCTGGAATGGGTCAGCCGGCAGGACATGGAGAAGGCGGTGCAGACCATCGTGCATCTGGCGATGATCTGGGAAGAGAAGGCCTGAGCTTTCCTGCAGACGTTCGCCATGGCCGGGCCTGCGCCCGGCCATTTGTTTGGCGCCTACGGGACCGGCATCGCGCGCGGATTGCGATGGAAGCGATTTGAGCTCGCCATCCAGTTCGGCAATGGCTCACCGTCGCGGTGTCGTCCGCCGGCCACTGCCGCAGCCCACGCCACCGCGGCGCCGATCAGGGTCGCGGCTGCGACCGAGAACGCCACGATGATCGAGTTGCGCCGCGCACGGTTGATGGCGGTCTTTGAATCCGCAATCAGCGCATCGACACGCCGTTCGGCGTCGGGAGCCTGCAGCCCCGTCAGACCGGCAACCTGCTGCACCAGATAGGCCCGGTCATCGGTGCTGACGCCGCTGTGGCTGGACGACGTCATCAGGATTCGTCCGGCTTCAGCACGCGCTTCCCTCAGATCGATGTTCGGCGCGCGGCGAGGTGCGCGGAACAGCTTGTCGAGCTCATAGCTCAGCAGAGGCTCGGCCGTGGAGGTATTGCTCGCCGAGCTCCGCATCGGCGAACGGTCGATCGCAGCCGCGCCGAGAAGTGCGAGCAGAGCTGCGCCAGCGAGCACGGCCAGAGCCCAGGCGGTCAGCCCGTGCAGCCCGTCGCGCCGCTCGCCATCGTCCTCGATCGTTGCCAGCGCTGGCGCCGGTCGAGTCGTCCGTCCGGCGATGTAGCCGCCGAAGCCGAAGCTGATGATCGCCTGGATGATCAGGTAGAACCCGGAGAGCAGCGCCAGTGCCGCCGAGGCATCGCGCCAGGTCGGCGAGGCCGAACTGACACCGAGGCCGACTGCGACCCCGAAGCCGATCAGGATGAAAGACATGGCGCCAGCGGCGAGAGCGCCTGCGAACACCGAGCTCCACTGGATGGCCCGGCGGCCATCGGCGGCCGTCACGCCGCCCTCCATCATGTCTTCCCGTACGAGCGTTTCCATTGTCGTCCTCTCAGCGCAGGCCGAAGAACGACAGCACCGCCATGATCACGACGATCAAGCCGATCAGGTAAATCAGTCCGTCCATAGTCCCATCCTCCTCAAGACGTTTCTGCTGGCTAATCAGAAAGGAGGAGGAACGTTCCTAAATTCGGCAAGGTTGCGGAACGAACCGGCCGGATGCGCATTGCTTGTGCGAGTCCCAAGGATGAAGATTGTGAGCACGAGGGCCTCAGCCGGTAAGCCGCGGCTGGGGCCCTTCCGCATTTGATGCGCCGCTCTCTCTCCCTGGCCTGTCCTATGTTAACGACGCCGACCGGGAGATCATCAAAGATGCAACCGGGCAGGAACCCTTCAGATCGGGAGCGGCGCGTGGATCGCAGAACGGCGTGCCTGCATCAGGCGGATGCTTTTCGGGAGAAGGCCCTCGCCGATCCCGAGCATCACGACCAGTGGATCGACGAAGCCATCAAATGGCTGGAGCGGGCGATGGAAGCCAGTTGCCGGCCCGCCATCGCCGTGGAAGCCGACGGTGGCAGCCAAGTCGCGCGACCGACCCGCACGACTGACATCGAAACCATTGCCTCGCATCGAGCTGTCATCGTCCGCCAGTAAGAGGCGGTCGCACCGCTGCGGCAATTGTTCCAGGGACGTAACAATGTTGCGGGTCGACACTGTTCCCACCGACATGCTAGGGCGGACATAGACCGCAACCAGAGTGACGTCGTGCCCGCGAACCGCCAGCCATCAGGAACTTGCCGTCCGCGCAATTGGCGCGGGCTGCTCTCCGTGCTGATCGCGGTTGTCTATCTGCTCGCGAGCGCGCTGCACGGCGCGCACGATATCGACGTCACCACGCCCGGCGGGGGCTCGGAGATCACTGCGGCCCTCGATAGCTCCCCGGGTCATAGCGACCACAAGGCCATCGGCGGGCATCATTGCCATGGCTGCTTCTCGGTTACGGTTGCGCAGCCCGCGCCATCGGCCGCATCTAGCGCGCTCGTGTCGGCAACGAGCCCGCAACCTGCGCCCCGGCTCGCCGGAATCATCCCCGATACCGACTCCCCGCCTCCCAAACATATTGCCTGAACGGATTGGTCGGGCGCCCCGCGCCCATTAGGTTCATCCTTCACAGGTCGGTTTCATGTTTTCCAGGGGAATGGCCGCGCGCCTGGCGTGTGCGGCGGCGTGTCTGATTGCCGGATCGGCGCTTGCACCGTCTCACGCCCAGACTTTGACGATGCGGAGCGCGTTGTCGCGCGCGCTGGCCGCGAGCCCGCGGCTGACGGCGGCGGAGCGCGACGTCGGCATCGCCACGGGCCAGCGCATCCAGGCCGGCGCCCTGCTCAATCCGGAACTGACCTATGAGCAGGACGATTCATTCGGCTCCGGCAAATATCGCGGGACCCGATCGGCCGAGACCACGCTCCAGATCAGCCAGGCTTTCGAGCTGTTCGGCAAGCGCGACGCGCGGATCGCGGCCGGCGCTGCCGGCATCGAAGTCGCCGCGATCCAGCGCAAGGCCGTCAGGCTGGAGGTGCTGTCGGAGACCGCAATCGCCTTCCTCAGCGTGCTCGGCGCGCAGCGCCGCATCCAGATCCTCGACGAGCAGATCGCCGCCATCGACCGCCTGACACCGCTCTTGCGCCGCCGCGTCGAGGCCGGCGCCTCCTCGCCGGCCGAGACCGGCCGCGCCGAGGTCGCCTCCGCCCTGGTGAAGGCCGACCGCGAGCGCTTCAAGGCAAGTCTGGCCAGTGCCCGGCGCGAGCTTGCGGTGCTGATGGGCGACCCCAACGCGAAATTCGGCGAGGTCTCCGGCCGGCTCGACACCATGGGCAAGCCGCCGACGTTCCAGTCGGTCATCGCCGCCATCGACGCCAATCCCCAGCTGGTGCGCTGGACCGCGGTCTTTGCCCAGCGCAATGCCGAACTGCTGCTGGCGCGGCTCAAACCCTATCCGGACGTTCGGATCGCGGCCGGCTGGCGTCACTTCAATGAGACCAATGACGATGCGGTGCGGCTCACCCTCTCGGTGCCGATCCCCGTGTTCGACCAGAACCAGGGCAACATCCTGTCGGCGCAGGAAAGCCTCGCCAAGACCAAGGCCGAGCGCGAGGCCAACCGCAACACGCTGATCGTGATCGCCGGCCGCGCCTACGACTCGCTGCAGGGCTCGCTGCGCGAGCTCGCAGTGCTGCGTGAGACTGCCATCCCCAAAGCGGTCGAGGCCTCCGAGGCGATCGCCCAAGGCTACGGCCAGGGCCGCTTCACCCTGCTCGAGGTGCTCGACGCCCAGGCCAGCGTCACCCAGGCGCGGCTGCGCGAGCAGGAGGCCCTCCAGAACTTCCATGCCGGCGTTGCGACCATCGAAGGCCTCGTCGGCAATCCCTTCACGCTGGCGCGGGAGAGCGCGCGATGAGAACCGCCTCGACCATCCTCGTTGCCATCGTCGCCGCGGCGCTCGGCGCCTACGGCTATTCCCTGCTCGCTCCCGGCAAGCATGCCCCTGACGAGCACACAGAGCATTCCGAGCCGAAGAAACCGAACGACCATGTCGAGCAGGACGAGCACGGCGCCGACCGCATCCGCATTTCCGACGTCAAGCTGGCGGCCGCGGGCGTGGTGCTCGCGGAGGCTGCGAGCGCGACACTGACAGACACGCTCGCCTTCAACGGCATCCTGCGCGCCAATCAGGAAGCTGTGGTGCAGGTGACGCCGCGTTTCCCGGGCCTTGCGAAATCCATCCAGAAGCGCATCGGCGACAAGGTCGCAAAGGACGATCTGCTCGCTGCGATCGAGAGCAACCAGAGCCTCACCGTCTACGAACTCAAGGCGCCGATTGCCGGCACCATCATCGAGCGGCAGATCTCGCTCGGCGAATATGCCTCCGAGCAGAAGCCGGCCTTCGTCGTCGCCGACCTCTCCACCATCTGGGTCGACCTGTCGATTTACCGGCAGGATCTCCGGCGCGTTCGCCTCAATGACGAGGTGCTGATCGATCCCGACGACGGCCGCGGCGAAATCAAGGGTACGATCTCCTACATGGCGCCGATCGGCTCGAGCGAGACCCAGACTGCATTGGCGCGCGTGGTGCTGCAAAACCCGGACGGCCGCCTGCGACCCGGCCTGTTCGTCACCGCGCGGCTGATCCTCGCCGCGCGCAACGTCGCCGTCGCCGTGCGCCGAAGCGCGATCCAGACGCTGGAGAACAGGACCATCGTGTTCGTCCGCGAGGATGGCGACAAGATCGAGGCACGTCCGGTGGAGCTTGGCGATTCCGATCCGCGCCATGTCGAGATCAAAGCGGGCCTGTCCGCCGGCGAGCATTACGTCGCCGAGAACAGTTTTGTCGTGAAGGCAGAGATGGGCAAGGGCGAGGCCGAACATGATTGAGCGCCTCATCGCCGCCTCGCTTGCGCAGCGCTGGCTGGTCCTGCTGCTTGCGCTCGGCACTGTTGCGTTCGGAGCCTGGAATTTCCAGCGCCTGCCGATCGACGCGGTGCCTGACATCACCAACATCCAGGTCCAGATCAACACCCGCACGCCCGGCTATTCGCCGCTGGAGACCGAGCAGCGCATCACCTTCCCGGTCGAGACCGCGATGGGCGGCCTGCCGAAACTCGACTATACCCGCTCGCTGTCGCGCTACGGCCTCAGCCAGGTGACGGTCGTCTTCAAGGACGGCACCGACATCTTCTTCGCCCGCCAGCTCGTCGGCGAACGCATCCAGCAGGTCAAGGACCAGCTGCCTGTTGGCGTCGAGGTCGCGATGGGCCCGGTCTCGACCGGACTCGGTGAGATCTTCATGTACACCGTCGAGGCCAAGCCGGGCGCCAAGACGGGCGCGAAGGCGCAAGGCGGCCACGATTATTCGCTGACCGATTTGCGCACCGTGCAGGACTGGATCATCAAGCCGCAGCTTCGCAACGTGCCCGGCGTGATCGAGATCAACACCATCGGCGGCTTCGAGCGCCAGTTCCACGTGCTGCCCGATCCCGGCAAGTTGATGGCCTATAAGCTCGGCTTTCGCGACGTGATGACGGCGCTCGCCGCCAACAACGCCAATGTCGGCGCCGGCTATATCGAGCGCAATGGCGAGCAATACCTTGTTCGCTCCCCGGGCCAGGTCGGCAATATCAGCGAGATCCAGGATGTCGTGATCGGCTCGCGCGGCGGCAATCCCGTCAGGATCAGGGATGTCGCAACCGTCACAGAGGGGCGCGATCTTCGCACGGGAGCCGCGACGCGCAACGGCGAAGAAACCGTGCTCGGCACCGCCATGCTGTTGATCGGCGAGAACAGCCGAACCGTGGCGCGCCGCGTCGCCGCCCGTCTGGACGAGATCGCCAAATCGCTGCCCGAAGGCGTCGTGACGCGGACGGTCTACGACCGCACGGATCTCGTCGAAGCCACCATCCGCACCGTCAAGAACAACCTCCTCGAAGGCGCGGCGCTGGTGGTGGCCGTGCTGTTCCTGATCCTCGGCAACATCCGCGCGGCGCTGGTCGTGGCCTGCGTCATTCCGCTGTCCATGGCGATGACGATATCAGGCATGGTCGAGACCAAGGTCAGCGCGAACCTGATGAGCCTCGGCGCCATCGACTTCGGCATCATCGTCGACGGTGCCGTGATCATCGTCGAAAATTGCCTGCGCATGCTGGCCGCGGCCCAGAGCGAGAAAGGCGGGCTGCTGACCACATCCGAGCGGCTGCGCGCGATCCTGCGCGGATCGAGCGAGGTGATCAAGCCGAGCCTGTTCGGAACGCTGATCATCGCGGTGGTTTATCTGCCCGTGCTGACGCTGACCGGCGTCGAGGGCAAGATGTTCACGCCGATGGCGCTGACCGTGCTGATGGCGCTCGGCGCCGCCGTCCTGTTTTCCATCACCTTCGTGCCGGCGGCCGTCGCCATCTTCGTCACCGGCAAAGTGTCCGAGCACGAAAACCTGTTCATGCGGATGGCAAAGCGCGTCTATCTCCCCCTGCTCCGCTTTGCCATCGACAACCGGGGCGCGGTCGCCATCATGGCCACGCTCATCGTGATCGCAAGCGGCATTGCGGCCTCGCGGATGGGCGGCGAATTCATTCCGAGCCTGGACGAAGGCGACGTCGCGCTGGCCTCGATCCGGATTCCCGGCACCAGCCTCACGCAATCGCTGGATCTCCAGAAGGCGCTCGAAAAGCGCATCATGCAGATTCCGGAAGTGAAGGAGTTCTTCACCCGCATCGGCACCGCCGAGATCGCGACCGATCCGATGTCGCCGGCGCAGACCGACGGCTACATCATGCTGAAGCCGCGCGCCGAATGGCCCGACCCGGGCAAAGCGAAATCGGAGGTGATCGAGGCCATCGACTACGCCGCGGACGACATTCCCGGTAGCGCGTACGAACTCTCCCAGCCGATCCAGTTTCGCGTCAACGAGCTGATCTCGGGGGTGCGGAGCGATGTCGGCGTCAAGATCTTCGGCGATGACCTCGACATCCTGCAGGGCGCCGCCAAGCAGGTCGAGGCCGCGATCCGCGGCATCCGCGGCGCCAGCGACGTCAAGATCGAGCAGGTCGCAGGCCTGCCGATCCTCACCGTCCGCCTCGATCGCCAGGCGCTCGCCCGCTACGGCCTCAGCGTCAGCGAGGTGCAGGGCATCGTCGAGATCGCGGTCGGCGGCAAGTCGGCCGGCAAGCTGTTCGAGGGCGACCGCCGCTTCGACATCGTGGTCCGCCTGCCCGAGCATCTGCGCGGCGACCTCGAGGCGATCAGGGCCATCCCGATCCCGCTGCCGCCCGGCGAGGAGGCCGGCTCCGGCACGGCCATTCGAACCGCGCTGGCCGCCTCGCCCCTCACCCAGATGCGCTATGTACCGCTGTCCTCGGTTGCGACCGTCGATGCGACGCCCGGCCCGAACCAGATCAGCCGCGAGAACGGCAAGCGGCGCATCGTCGTCACCGCCAATGTCCGCGCACGCGATCTCGGCTCCTTCGTATCCGAGGCCGAGGCAGCGGTCGCGGAGAAGGTCAAGCTGCCGCCGGGCTATTGGATCGGTTGGGGCGGGCAGTTCGAGCAGTTGGTCTCCGCGACCAAGCGGCTGACGATCGTGGTGCCGGTGGCGCTGCTGCTGGTGTTCCTGCTGCTGTTCATGGGGATGGGATCGGTGGCGGATGCGGCGCTGGTGTTCTCCGGCGTGCCGCTGGCGCTGACCGGCGGCGTCGCGGCGCTGTTGTTGCGCGACATTCCGCTCTCCATCAGCGCCGGCGTCGGCTTCATCGCGCTGTCGGGCGTCGCCGTGCTCAACGGCCTCGTCATCATCGCCTTCATCGAGCGGCTGCGCAGCGAGGGGCGCCCCCTCGTGGAGGCCGTGCGCGAGGGCGCGCTGACGCGGCTGCGCCCCGTGCTGATGACGGCGCTGGTCGCCTCGCTCGGCTTCGTGCCGATGGCGCTTGCCACCGGCGCGGGCGCCGAGGTGCAGCGGCCGCTGGCGACCGTGGTGATCGGCGGCATCGTCTCCTCGACGGTGCTGACATTGCTGGTGCTGCCGGCGCTCTACGTGCTGTTCCGTCGTGACGGGACGCGCGAAACGCCTACAATGGCGCCTGATTTGGCGACTTCCGGGGAGCGCTAGAATTGGGCGGCCACGACCATCACGGTCATCACCACCATGATCACGGCGATCACGGTCATGGCCATGGTCACGACCACACTCATGATCATGTCCATGCGCCCGCCAATTTCGGCAAGGCGTTCGCGATCGGGATTACGCTCAACACCGCGCTGGTCGTGGCTGAAGCGGTGTACGGTTATCTCGGCAATTCCACCGCCCTGCTCGCCGACGCCGGCCATAACCTCTCCGATGTGCTCGGCCTGGTCGTCGCCTGGGGCGCCTCGATCGCGGCGCGGCGCGCGCCGAGCGGCCGCTTCACCTACGGTTTTCGCGCCTCCACCATTCTTGCGGCGCTAGCCAACGCGGTGTTCCTGCTGGTCGCAACCGGCGCGATCGGCTGGGAAGCGATCCTGCGCCTGCGCGAGCCGGAGCCGGTCGCAGGCCTCACCGTCATGGTGGTCGCCGGCATCGGCATCCTCATCAACGGCTTCACTGCCTTGCTGTTTGCAGGCGGGCGCAAGGACGACATCAACATTGAGGGCGCGTATCTGCACATGGCGGCCGATGCTGCGGTCTCGCTCGGCGTCATGGTCTCGGCCGCGTTGATCATCTGGACCGGCTGGCTCTGGCTCGACCCCGTTACCAGCCTCGTCATCTGTGCCACCATCCTCTGGAGCACCACCAGCCTCTTGCGCGGCTCCATCGACATGTCGATGGCCGCAGCGCCCAAGGGCACCGACCTCGCCGCGATCAGGATCTTTTTATTGGCGCGTCCCGGCGTCTCGGCGATTCACGATCTCCACGTCTGGCCGATCTCGACCACCGAGACGGCGCTGACCTGCCACCTCGTCATGCCCGCCGGCACCGCCGATACTTTCCTGATGGAGACGGCGCAGCTCCTGAAAACATCATTCCGCATCGGCCACACCACGCTTCAGGTCGAGACCCATCCGGACAATGGCTGCGCGCTGGCGCCGGATGACGTGGTGTGAGCGCGCTTACGCCTCGCCCCCGCCGGCCCGACCGGTCTTGGCCCTCAACCAATCGAACAGAAGACTTCCCAGCATCGCGCTCGCGCCGGCGAGAAAGGGAATGGCGTAATACGCGTAGCGATTGAGCCCATAAATGAGGAAGGTCGGAACTGCGGCGCTCACCAGCGCCAGCATGATCATCAAGGCCCCGCCGGCAACGAGCCCGCCGGAGGGCCGCCGAATCCAGCCCGCATGGCGCGCGGGGACGCCGATCAGAAGCACGAGGGCAAGAAAGAGGGTCGCCGAGGACAGCCACCAGATCGCGCCCGGGACATCGTCATATTCGGTCGACACCAGCAACCCGCAGCACAGCGGGACGAGTTCCGAGTTCGGCGCATAGCCGCGCGCAAACACCCGGTTGAGGGTGCGCTGAAGCTGATCCGCGGACAGCAGCCGCGACAGCGGCCACCAGGGTTTGTAATACTCGCTTATCAACTGTCCGGGCTTGAGCCCGGTCGGGCTGCCGAAGAACGGAAACCTGTCGCGGTTCATGAAGTACTCGTAGCCCTGCGGATTGGGCGTCCGTCGCGCCACCGAATTTGCGTCGAACAGCAGGAAGTACATCTCACGGAGAAAATGCCTGGTGAGGTGTCGATAGAGCGTCGACGGGGTCGTCAGTGTCTCGATGAAGATGTCGCGAACGACCCTCTCGATATCCGCATCACCGTCGCCCGGCTTCGCCAGGCGGTGAATCGCGCCGAACGGCCATTGATAGACCTCGACGTCGGGCCACCCTTGAGATGTGTCCGCAGCCCTCATCTGCTCGACGAACGGCCGCGCCTGCGCCTTGCGGTCGAGATGAACGCCGTGCTCGAAATCGCCGGAATAGCCGACCACGAAGGCCATCACGGCCAGAATCTCGTTGCCGGCGGCGCGCTTGCCGATCACGGCATTGATTGCCGCCGGCGTCACAGAGACGACTGATGCGAGCAATCCCGCCAGCGCGAGCACGCCGAGCCGGCGCAGAAGGCCTGCATCCAGCACCACCGCCAGCCACAACAGAATGACGGCCGCCTGTCCTATTGCCGCCGATCGGCAGACCAACAGGGCACCGAGCGTCAAACCCACCGCCGCCGCGGCCGGCAACGCCGGCCACTTCCTCAATGTGGCGCCCGCGGCGATGAAGGCCGCGAGACTGACCAGGAAGTTGGAGATCGTCTCCGCGCCAATGGTGTTGTCGTAGTGGACGATGCGCCCGTGCAACGCCGCCAGACAAAAGGCCACGAGCGCGAAGAAACGCGGCGCGCCGGCAAAACGCACGATTGCCGCGACGAAAAGCGCGGTGCCGACGCTCATCAGGTGCTGTGCGATGACGAAGACGAGGATGTGCGGGCCGAACAGCTTCGACAGCAGCGCGAGGAAGACGGCCAACCCATACGGCCGCTTCATCACGTCGTCGACATATTGGCCCCTGAGGATGGATTCCGTCTGTATGATATAGGCCGCACTGTCTTCGTGGATGAATTGATCCGGCCACGCCGCCAGGAACGCGAGGTGAACCATCAGGGCGAGGCCGATCGCGCCAGCCCAGACCCAGAACCACGCGACAGAGTTCATCCGCCCGAGCCATGCAGACCAAAAGCCGGAGCGCTGGCGTGGTCCTCGATCCATTTGCATGCCGGCCATCGATATGTCCGCTAGGTCGTCACGCCGGAACTGGGCGCACCTGCGACGACGCCGGTCTTCGAGCGCCGCGCCAGCCAACGCGCCGCCCAACGATTGATCGGGCGTTCAAACAGGATCCAGGACGCCGACGCGACCGCGATGACGAGCAGACTCCAGCGCCAGATCTCGCCATTCGCCTTGTCCAAGTGCCTCGAAACCGCCAGCCACGGCAAGAACATGAACGCCGGCCAGTGCCACACATAAATGCCATAGGAGATGTCGCCAAGCCTGACCAGCAGGCGCGGCGCGGCGGGCAACAGCGCCAAGCCGGCAACGGCCAGGCCGCACGCCATGGAGGTCGACCATATCGTCAGTCGCGAGCCGTATGCGTACGTGCCGACCGCGAGCGCCAGAAACCCCAGACTGGAGCTCCAGCGCGGCGAGAGCCGTGCAACCATCATGTAGGCGAACACGCCCGCGGCGAAGTCCGCGTAGTGGCCATCAAGGAAACGCGCGATGATCGGCGGCTGAGGCTCGATCGCTCTGCCGATCCAGGTGGCGGCAATGCACCAGACGAGCAGCAGCCGGACTCCGCCGAGCGGGATGAGCACCGCGGAGACGAGGTAGAAAATCACTTCGTACTCGAGCGTCCAGCCGACCGCGTTCATCGGCGCGGACTGCGGAACGATCAAGAACGACCGTATTACCCGTCCCAGCTCGATCTCGTGAGGCGCCTCGCCGATGCTGCGGCTGAAGAAAACGATCATGACCAGCGTGGCCAGCGCGTTGAGGGGGTAGATGCGAAAGAAGCGCTTGGCGAGGAAACTGAAGGGCGTGTAGCCCGGCGCCGTCGAGATGTAGCAGACGATGAAACCGGAAATGGCGAAGAAGAGGTCGACACCGTCGGCCCCGCGATCCGCCAGAAATTTCCAAGTGACCAGCTGCGACTTGTCGAAATAGACCAGCGCGAGATGCGTGTGAAAGTAAAAGACTGCCAGGGCAGCGACCGCGCGCCCGAGCTGCACGCCCGGCAGCCGACCATGAAGTTGAGCGTCTCCCATCCCGTTCACACCTAGCAGCGCATCCCGTGGTGTGCAACGTCACGCGGCTCAGCTGGTTCGCTCACGAACAGTTCGGATGAGGCACAACTAGGCCCCCTTCGCGGTCACGATCCAGATCGCGCCCTGCAACGCGACGCTCTGCCCCTTCAATAACGGCGCCAGCATCTCGCGTATCGAGGCTTTTGCGGCGGCATAGGTCTCCGGCGGATGGCCCTGCAGCGCGCGGCTGGCGGGGCCGATCTGGAGGGCGCCGTCGACCGCCGCGTCGAGGCCGCCGCCGATCGCGACGTCCATCGCCAGATTGTGCGGCTCCATCGCGACATCCGCAAAGCCGGCTCCCTTCAGGATGCGCGTCACACGCTCTTCCGAGGCGAAGGCGAACGGGCCCGGCTCCTCGGGCCCGACCGGCGGCATTTTCGGCACGTGCTTGTAGACCGCCATCAGCGGCGCCATCATCCACGGGTTCTCCTTCGGCTCGCGCCAGCAGGCGAAGGCGAGCCGCCCGGTCGGCTTCAGCGCGCGGCGAAGGTTGGTGAAGGATGCAACGGGATCGGCAAAGAACATCACGCCGAAGCGCGAGGTCAGCAGATCGAAGCTGGCCGGCTCGAACGGATGCACCGTCGCATCCGCCTGCACGAAATCGAGCGGCAGGCCCTTTGGCGCAAACGCGCGCGCCTGTGACAGCATCGGCTCCGACACATCGAGGCCGAGCGCGAACCCATCGGGCGCCACCGCCTTGGCGAAGGCGAACGTCGTCGCGCCGGAGCCGCAGCCGACATCGAGAACGCGCTCGCCCGGCTTTGGCCTGGCGCGATCGATCAGCACCTCGGCAATCGGTCCGAGCAGGCTCTCCTGCGCCGCATGGCGATCAGCCCAGCGCTGGCCGCTCGGGCCGTTCCAATAGGCGATCTGGTCGGCGTTTTGTTCGTGGCCGCTTGGCTGTTGCATCGGGCTCCTCAGTCACTTTTCCCCAGCGGTGATATCACGTCGGAAGCCGATCGAGCGGTCAAATGGGCTGGATCTTCGCTCTTGCGGCCCCTTGCTCCTCCCCCCGCCGGAGCGCTAAAGAGGGCGCCGAGGGGCGGTTAGCTCAGCTGGTTAGAGCATCTCGTTTACACCGAGAGGGTCCGCGGTTCGAATCCGTGACCGCCCACCAGCCTTCGCTCGCTTCGCGAGCTACGGCTCGGCAGCCCAGCCCTTCCTCAATCCCCCGGCCTGCCCGGCAGCAGCGGCACCGCGTCGATCCAGACCGCCGCGGACTGACACCAGATCTGCCGCACAGGCCGCAGCTTGTCGCGCTGGCGGATGGAGCCCCAGCGGACGCCCCAATCGTCGGCCTGGTCGCCCTCGCCGCTGGTGAACAGCGGGGAACCGCAATCGGCGCAGAAGTGCTGGAAGCGCATCCGGCCGTTGTCGCCGCGCTTGCCGTAGATTTTTGGCGTGCCGGCGGTCAGGCGGACATCGGCCTTGGTGCAGACGGCCGTCACCCGGAGCGGCGAGCCCGTCAGGGTCTGGCAATCGGTACAGTGGCAGACCGACACGGCCTCGGGATCGACTTCGGCTTCATAGGTGATCTTGCCGCAATGGCATTGCCCCTCGATCTGCATCGCCCTCTCCCCTTGGCCGTAAAACAAAAACGGCGCCCGAAGGCGCCGTTTTATCATCTTTCGCGATGGCCTAGTGAGCGGTCAGGCCGCCGGCGGCTTCGTCGCCGTCCGGCTTCACCGTCACCTTGGTGTCCTCTTCCCAGACGATCGGCACGGGCTTCTTCACCAGCGCCTTGGCGACGACGTCGTCGAGGCGGGAGACCGGGATGATCTCCATGCCGCCCTTGATCGCATCGGAAATCTCCGTGAGATCCTTGGCGTTGTCCTCGGGGATCAGCACCGTCTTGATGCCGCCGCGGGCCGCAGCCAGCAGCTTCTCCTTCAGGCCGCCGATCGGCAGCACGCGGCCGCGCAGCGTGATCTCGCCGGTCATCGCGACATCGTGGCGGACCGGGATGCCGGTCATGACCGAGATGATCGCGGTGGCCATGGCGACACCCGCGGACGGACCGTCCTTCGGCGTCGCGCCTTCCGGCACGTGCACGTGGATGTCGCGGCGGTCGAACATCGGCGGCTCGATGCCGTAGTTGATCGCACGCGAGCGGACGTAGGACGCCGCAGCCGAGATCGACTCCTTCATCACGTCGCGTAGATTGCCCGTGACCGTCATCTTGCCCTTGCCGGGCATCATGACGCCTTCGATGGTCAGCAGCTCGCCGCCGACATCGGTCCAGGCAAGGCCGGTGACGATGCCGACCTGCGGCTCGCTCTCGATCTCGCCGAAGCGGTACTTCGGCACGCCGAGCAGCTCTTCCAGAGTCTTCTCGGTGACCTTGACCGACTTCTTCTTGGAGATCATCAGCTCCTTCACCGCCTTGCGGGCGAGTGTGGAGAGCTCACGCTCCAGGTTACGCACGCCCGCTTCGCGGGTGTAGCGGCGGATCAGAAGCAGCAGCGCGTCGTCGTCGATCGAGAACTCCTTGGAGTCCAGGCCGTGCTTGGACACCGCGTTCGGGATCAGGTGCTTGCGCGCGATCTCGACCTTCTCGTTCTCGGTGTAACCCGCGATCCGGATGATCTCCATGCGGTCCATCAGCGGGCCGGGAATATTGAGCGTATTCGCGGTCGTGATGAACATCACGTTGGACAGATCGTAGTCGACCTCGAGATAGTGGTCGTTGAAGGTGCCGTTCTGCTCGGGGTCGAGCACCTCGAGCAGAGCCGACGACGGATCGCCGCGGAAATCGGCGCCCATCTTGTCGATCTCGTCCAGCAGGAACAGCGGGTTGGACGACTTGGCCTTGCGCATCGACTGGATGATCTTGCCGGGCATCGAGCCGATATAGGTGCGGCGGTGACCGCGGATCTCGGCCTCGTCGCGCACGCCGCCGAGCGAGACGCGCACGAATTCGCGCCCCGTCGCCTTCGCGATCGACTTGCCGAGCGAGGTCTTGCCGACGCCGGGAGGCCCGACGAGGCACAGGATCGGGCCCGTCAGCTTGTTGGCGCGCGACTGCACGGCGAGATACTCGACGATGCGTTCCTTGACCTTCTCCAGCCCGTAGTGATCGGAATCCAGGATGGCTTGCGCCTGCTCCAGATCCTTCTTCACCTTGGACTTCTTGTTCCACGGGATCGACAGCAGCCAATCCAGATAGTTGCGCACGACGGTCGCCTCCGCGGACATCGGCGACATCTGGCGCAGCTTCTTCAATTCATGCTGCGCCTTCTCGCGCGCTTCCTTGGAGAGCTTGGTCTTGGAGATCTTCTCTTCGAGATCGGCGAGCTCGTCGCGACCGTCGTCGTCGCCGAGTTCCTTCTGGATCGCCTTCATCTGCTCGTTGAGATAATACTCGCGCTGGGTCTTCTCCATCTGGCGCTTGACGCGCGAGCGGATGCGCTTCTCGACCTGCAGCACCGAGATCTCGCTCTCCATCAGGCCCAGCACCTTCTCCAGGCGCGTGGTGACCGACAGCGTCTCCAGGATGCCCTGGCGATCGGCGATCTTGACGGCGAGATGCGAGGCGACGGTGTCGGCGAGCTTGGCGAAATCGGTGATCGCCTGCACGACGCCGACGACCTCGGCCGAGATCTTCTTGTTGAGCTTCACATAGCTCTCGAAATCGGACACGACCGAGCGCGCCAGCGCTTCCGCCTCGACCGACTTCGCATCGGTGTCGGCGAGCGCGATTGCGGTCGCTTCGTAATAGTCGGCGCGATCGGTGTACTTCTGCACGCGCGCACGCTCGAGCCCTTCGACCAGCACCTTCACGGTGCCGTCGGGGAGCTTCAAGAGCTGCAGCACGCTGGCGAGCGTACCGGTCTCGTAAATGGCGTCGGGCGCCGGATCATCGTCGGACGCGTTCTTCTGCGTCGCGAGCATGATCAGCGCGTCGTTCTTCATCACCTCTTCGAGCGCGCGGATGGACTTCTCGCGGCCGACGAAGAGCGGAACGATCATGTGCGGGAAGACGACGATGTCGCGCAGCGGCAGCACGGGATAAGCGTGCGTTTCGCCATGGACGATGGTTGGCCGCGGTTTTGGATTAGTCATGGCCTTTTCCTTTTGCTTTGCCCCCTTGCACGCAGCCCGCCGTCGTCATGCGCAACCGCCACAAGGTGCCGAGGTGATCCGAGAAACCGGCCTACCAATCGAAGGTTGGACCGGGCTTGCCGGATCGGAACTGAGGCGAATCTTGAAGAGAATTTTCGCTCGCCGCCGACATTAGGTGGCTATCGACCCGGGGGGTGTCAAGTCATTGAAAAACGCGCGCCATCAGGCGCTTACGCAACGCGGTAAGCGACGCAACACCGGCTGCGGAGATACTCGTCCGCAGCCCGACTTGAAGGTAGGATTGGAGCGTTCCAGCGCCGTCAGATCAGGCGCTGGCGTTCTCGACGGCGCGATCGGACCGATCGGCGTAGATGTAGAGCGGACGCGCCGTGCCTTCCACGACTTCGCGGGAAATCACGACTTCTTCCACACCTTCCAGGCCCGGCAGGTCGAACATGGTCTCGAGCAGGATCGCTTCCAAGATCGAACGCAGACCACGCGCGCCGGTCTTGCGCTCGATCGCCTTGCGGGCGACCGCGCCAAGCGCCTCGTCGGCGAAGGTCAACTCGATGTTCTCCATCTCGAACAGCCGCTGGTACTGTTTCACCAGCGCGTTCTTCGGCTCCGTCAGGATCTTCTTCAGCGAGGTCTCGTCGAGGTCCTCGAGCGTCGCCACGACAGGCAGACGGCCGACGAATTCGGGGATGAGGCCGTACTTCAGGAGATCCTCAGGCTCGACGTGACGGAAGATCTCGCCGGTCCGGCGATCTTCCGGCGCCATCACTTGGGCGGCGAAACCGATCGAGGTCGACCGTCCGCGTGCCGAGATGATCTTCTCGAGCCCGGCGAACGCACCGCCGCAGATGAACAGGATGTTGGTGGTGTCCACCTGCAGGAATTCCTGCTGGGGATGCTTGCGGCCGCCCTGCGGCGGGACCGAAGCCACCGTACCTTCCATGATCTTCAGCAGCGCCTGCTGCACGCCCTCGCCCGACACGTCGCGCGTGATCGAGGGATTGTCGGACTTGCGACTGATCTTGTCGATTTCGTCGATGTAGACGATGCCGCGCTGGGCGCGCTCGACATTGTAGTCGGCGGCCTGGAGCAGCTTCAGGATGATGTTCTCGACGTCCTCACCGACATAGCCGGCCTCGGTCAGCGTCGTCGCATCCGCCATGGTGAACGGCACGTCCAGGATGCGGGCGAGCGTCTGTGCGAGCAGCGTCTTGCCCGAGCCGGTCGGACCGATCAGCAGGATGTTCGACTTCGCGAGTTCGACGTCGTTGTGCTTGGTCTGGTGGTTGAGGCGCTTGTAGTGGTTGTGCACCGCGACCGACAGGACCTTCTTGGCATGGCTCTGGCCGATCACGTAGTCGTCCAGGACCTTGCAGATTTCCTTCGGCGTCGGAATGCCGTCGCGCGACTTGACCAGCGAGGATTTGTTCTCCTCGCGGATGATGTCCATGCAGAGCTCAACGCACTCGTCGCAGATGAAGACCGTGGGACCCGCGATCAGTTTGCGGACTTCGTGCTGGCTCTTGCCGCAGAACGAGCAATATAGCGTGTTCTTGGAGTCGCTCGTGCCGACCTTACTCATTCATGTCTCCGTCCGCGGTTCGATCCCGTTCCGCTCGATCGCTCCATTCCGACACGATGGCCGGCATGAAGCTTAAGTAGAGCAAATTCCGTACCAAAAAAGACCCTACGCATTACATCCCGTGCGAATCACGGTCGCTCGATTCTCCGCGATCATAGCCGATCATTCGTAGCCAACCATGCTGTCACCCGACTATCAAGAATTCGCTAATCGGGGGTCGCCGGCTACCCGTGACAATACCGTGATTTCCGGTCTTGGCACGGGCGAAGTGACCGAAATCACCACGGCGTTGCTGGATTGCCACGAAAAACAAGCACGAAAGCGGAACTTTCTGCCTGTCGCAGGGCGCAAGACTGCGTTTTGCAAGCGCACACGCGACCATAGCGTGAACGCCACCTGATAAGTCACCGGCGGTCCCAAGGGCTTGCCGAGGGATCGCCGTCATCCCAGTAGTCTTACTGGGTCTTCGCGGCTGCCGGCTCCTCAGCGCGCTTGTCGATGACCTTGTCGACCAGACCGAACTCCTTGGCGTCGTTCGCGGTCAGGAACTTGTCGCGCTCCAGCGCGTCCTCGATCGCCTTGTAGGTCTGGCCGGTGTGCTTGACGTAGATCTCGTTGAGCCGCTTCTTCAGGTTCAGGATTTCCTGGGCGTGCAGCATGATGTCGGTGGCCTGGCCCTGGAAGCCGCCGGAGGGCTGGTGCACCATGATGCGCGCGTTCGGCAGCGAGAAGCGCATGTCTTTCTCGCCGGCGGCGAGTAGCAGCGAGCCCATCGAGGCGGCCTGCCCCGTGCACAGCGTCGAGACCGGCGGGCGGATGAACTGCATGGTGTCGTAGATCGCAAGCCCCGACGTCACCACGCCACCCGGCGAGTTGATGTACATCGAGATTTCCTTCTTCGGATTTTCTGCCTCGAGGAACAAGAGCTGGGCGACGACCAGCGTCGACATACCGTCCTCGACCGGCCCGGTCAGGAAGATGATGCGTTCCTTCAGGAGGCGCGAGAAGATGTCGTAGGCGCGCTCGCCACGGTTGGTCTGCTCGACCACCATGGGCACGAGGTTCATGTAGGTTTCAACCGGATCGCGCATGAGTCACCTAGGGTTTTCGGAGACGGACATCGCCGGGCAGGCTGGCCAGTTTGGCTGGGTTTGCCGGAAGGGCGAATGGACGTCCTGTGATGCAGGAACTTGGGTAAGAAGCAGAAGGCGTACCGACAGATATAGCCCAATTCGCTTCTGACAAGTGCGGAGCGCATTAAGGCTTAATCCGTCGGGCAGTTGAAGCTGATTCGCACAAAGAGGCCCAGCCGGCCATCTGGCTAGCTGGGCCTCTTTGCCGATCATCCTTAATAGATGACTTCGTCAAACCCTTCAGGCTGCGGTCTTTTCCGCATCGTCGTCCTTGTAGAGGTCCTCGCGCGAGACCTTCTTCTCGGTCACTTTGGCGAGCTCGAGGATGAAGTCGACGACCTTGTCCTCATAGATCGGTGCGCGAAGCTGGGCCAGCGCCTGGGCGTTGCTGCGGTAATAGTCCCAGACTTCCTTCTCGCGGCCGGGCATCGAGCGCGCGCGCTCGATCACAGCGCGGCCGACCTCGTCGTCGGTCACGGTGATCTTGTTCTTCTCGCCGATCTCGGAGAGCACGAGGCCGAGCCGCACGCGGCGGTCGGCGATCTTGCGGTACTCTTCCTTGGCCTTGTCCTCGGTGGTGTCCTCGTCGGCGAAGGTCTTGCCGGCGGAATCCATCTCGGCCTTGACCGAGTTCCACATCAGATTGAACTCTTCGTCGACCAGCGAGGGCGGCGCCTCGAAGCGGTGCGCTTCGTCGAGGCGGTCGAGCAGCGCGCGCTTGACGCGCTGGCGCGTCGCGCCGGCAAACTCGGCAACCAGGCGCTCGCGCGCGGCTTCCTTCAGCTTGTCCAGCGATTCGAGGCCGAGCGTCTTGGCGAACTCGTCGTCGATCGCGAGATCCTGCGGCGCCTCGATCAGCGTCGCGGTGGTCTCGAACTCGGCGGGCTGGCCGGCGAGCTTCTCGTTCATGTAGTTCTTCGGGAACGATACTTTCAGCGTGCGCGTCTCGCCCGCGCCGATGCCGATCAGCTGCTCCTCGAAGCCGGGAATGAAGGTGTTGGAGCCGATGGCGACCTGGATGCCCTCGCCGGTGCCGCCCTCGAAGACCTCGCCGTTGATGCTGCCCTTGAAGTTGATGGTGACGCGGTCACCCGAGGCGGCCTTGGCGCCCTCGCCCTTGTCGGCAAAGGTACGGTTGGTATCGGCGATGCGCTTGATGGCCTCATCGACGTCGGCGTCGGTGACGTCGGCGACGGGCTTCTCGACTTCGAAGGTCTTGAAGTCGGCGAGCGCAATCGCGGGAACCACCTCGATCGCGACCGTGTAGGTCAGATCGGTCTTGCCGCTGAGGAGCTCCTCGACCTCGGCCTGCTCGCTCGGCATGGTGATCTTCGGCTCGGTCGCAAGGCGGAAGCCGCGCTCGGAGAACAGCTGCGTGTTGGTGTCGCGGATGGTCTGGTCGATGGTCTCGGCCATCACCGAGCGGCCGTAGACCTTCTTCAGGTGAGCGACCGGCACCTTGCCGGGACGGAAGCCGTTGATGCGGACCTTGTCCTTGAGGTCAACGAGCTTGGCACCGGCCTTGGCGTCGAGATCCGACGCAGGGACGCTGATCTTGAACTCGTGCTTCAAACCTTCCGAGAGGGTCTCTGTGACCTGCATGGCGTCCAATCTTCTTCTCTTCGGTCCCGGCGCGCATGCGTCGGGACGCTGTCATTAATCGATCCGGCGCGAGGCAAACGCCTCAACGCCGGTGCTTCAATCGGACCGGCTCCCGGCGGACAAACATCCGCGCGAAAGCAGGTCTCGTAATCCGTGCAAACGCGATAAGCGCTTGGTGCGGGCGGAGGGACTCGAACCCCCACAACTTTCGTCACTGGAACCTAAATCCAGCGCGTCTACCAGTTCCGCCACGCCCGCGTGAAGTTGCATCAAGACCGGCCGCGATGCCGCGGGCGGCCGGGCTTATAACATGCGCCTGACTGTTCGCAGCAAAAAAATGGCCCGATGGCGGCAGCCTTCAAGTAGGCGCTGCGGCTGGACTTATCCAGCGCGGCGTGGTCCGGATCGAGGCATGAAATCTGGGATATTCTACCCGACCCGACGCGAGCTTTTGGCCGGGCTTGGCGCCTCGGCGGCCGGGCTGATCGCGGTGGGCGCGGGCCCGCCGGTGACCGCCCAGCTCGCCCTTCAGGCCAGGCCGGCGACGCTGGCTTTGAGGTCGGGCCAGCCACCTACACCAATCTGGGAGCTGGCCGCCGTAAGCCATGTGCGTGAGGTCCGCCTCAAGCGCGGCGACCGCTGCGAGCTGGTGTTTCGGAACGACCTGCCTGTGCCGCTTGCGCCAGTCTGGTACGGCCTGAGCGGCGGGGCCCCGGCCGACCCGCTCCGGGGGCGCGCGCCTGCGCCGCCCAACGCGGTTGAAACATCAATTATTTCAATACTCAACGCAGGGACCCTGCTGGCCGACTTCCGCCTGTTCGAGGATGGCTTGAAGCAACCGGCGCGCCCGCTCCCGATCATCGCTGCCGAAACCGCCGGGGTCGCGGTCGATCGTGACGAGGTCCTGCTGATCGAGGAATGGCGCCTGCGCCCCGACGGCACCGCGATCCCGCCGGGCCAGGAGGCGAAGGACGCGACGCCGCTCTACACGATCAACGGGCAGAGTTCATTCGAACTCTCAGCCGCAGTTGGGGAGCGGTTGCGCCTGCGCTTTATCAACGGCTCCCAACGTACTGTTCTAGCAATCAAATTGGAAAGCCATGACGTCCGCATCATGGCGCTGGACGGCCAGCCGGCCGAACCGTTTTCGGCGCGCAATGGCGCCCTGGTGCTGGCGCCCGGTGGACGTGCCGACGCCTTCGTGGATGCGGCCACATCGGCCGCATTGCTGCTGCATGACGGCAAGGCCTCCCGGCAGGTCGGCAGCTTGAAGATATCCGGCCAGCTGGAGCGGCGCGTGCCCCTGTTGCCGGCGCAGCCGCTGCCTCCGAACGACCTGCCCGAGAAGCTCGACCTGAGGGGCGCCCTGCGGTTCGATGTCGCGCTCGGCGCAACAGAGGCCGGCTGGGTACGGCCGGCAGGCTTCTCGACCGCCTCAGCGCCCGCCTTCCGCGCCAGGCCCGGCCGCACCGTCGTGCTGGCCCTCAAAAACGCTGCTCCCGCAACAACCGTGTTCCACCTGCACGGCCGACCCTTCCGCCTGCTCGACAAGCTCGATGACGGCTGGAAGCCCTACTGGCTCGACACGCTCGCGATCGAGCCCGGCCAGACCCAGCGCATCGCCTTCGCCGCGGCCTCTCCCGGACGCTGGCTGCTCGAATCCGTCGCCACAGACTGGGCCGCGCCGCGGCTGGTGCGCTGGTACGGGGTGGAGTGATACACGCAGCTAGACGTGCGGCTTGGCCGTAAGCTCGATTCCCAGCGCCTTCATCACCGCGATCGTCGTCTTGAGCGTCGGATTACCGTTGGTGCTGAACGAGCGATAGAGTTGCTCGCGTGACAGGCCGGTATCCTTGGCGATCTGCGTCATGCCTTTGGCACGGGCGACGACGCCAAGCGCATGTGCGATATAGGCCGCATCCTCCGTCTTGAACGCCTCCTCCATGAAGACGGCAATCGCCTCGTCGGACTGAAGGTCCTCGGCCGGATCATAAGTCGTCAGCTTCTCGGCCATGTCATTTGCTCCACATGGCGGCAAGGCTCTTTGCCGCCTTGATGTCTTTCGCCTGCGTGCTCTTATCGCCACCGCACAGCAAAACGATGATCGTATTGCCCCGCTTCTGAAAATAGACGCGGTAGCCGGGCCCATAATGGATACGCAATTCGCTTATTCCATCGGCCCACGGGCTCGACGTCGCCGGGGTGTCCCTGAGCCAACCGATCCAGGCGCGAGGAAATCGACGCTCTGGCTCGCTGATCCCGGAGACGCGACCGCCACTTTCGTAACCTCTCGGTTTGCTTGAGCTCAACCACGTGTAGTTTTTAAACTACCATCGACCGCGGATCAAGTGGCCCACGGGTCCAGAGGTAGCGGACGTCGGGCTCCCGCTCCTCGTTCCTCGCCCCTTCGGTTTGCTCCACCTGCACGAACCCACGCGCCTCGTAGAAGCGCCGCGCCAGCGTATTGCGCTGGAAGGTCCAGAGCTCCAGCCGTTCGCCGGCGTCCTTCGCGATGTCGAGGAGCTCGGTGCCGGCACCGCGGCCCTGGACTGTAGGGAGCACGTAGAGCTGCTCAATCCACCCCTCGCGGAACGCGATGATCCCGATCAGTTCGCCACCGTCGAAGCGGCCCCACACTTGGCACGTCAGGAACACACGCTCGCGGTAGAACCAGCGGTCCTCATCCGGCGTGTGCAGCCCGGCGAGCCATGGCATCGCGAAGTCGAACGCAATCCGATGGATCTGCGCCGCCGCGTCCATATCGGCGAGCGCGAGCTGCCGAAGCACTAGTACTCCACCCCCAGCGCGTCATAGATCCGGCGGTGCACCGCGGGCAGCGTCTCGGTGAGGTCTTCCGCGATCAGTCCCGGCCCCGCCTCGCGCGCCGCCTCGCCGTGCATCCACACGCCGATGCTGGCGGCTTCGAAGGCCGGCACGCCCTGCGCCAGCAGGCCTGCGATGATCCCGGACAAGACATCGCCGGCACCGGCGGTGGCGAGCCAGGGCGGCGCGTTGGCGGCGATGGTGGCGCGGCCGTCGGGGGCCGCGATCGTGGTGTCCGGCCCCTTCAGCAGCACGACGGCACCGCAACGCTCGGCCGCGGCGCGCACGCGCTCGAGCTTGGAACGGCCCGGGAACTTGTTGCTGAGATCGGAGAACAGGCGCGGAAACTCGCCCTCGTGCGGGGTCAGCACCACCGCCTTGTCACCGGAGGACTTGATCGATTCGAACAGCAGCTCGGGCCTGGCGGCAAAGCTCGTGAGCGCATCGGCATCGAGCACCAGATGCCGCTGCGCGCTCAGTGCGGTGTGGACGAGATCGCAGGTGCGCTCACCGACGCCCGCACCGGGGCCGATGATGCAGGTGCCGTAGCGCTTGTCGCCGAGCAGCTCGCCGAATTCGATCGCGGTATCGACGGGCCGAACCATCACCGCCGTCAGCGCGCCCGCATTGATCGCGAGCGCATCGCGCGGGCTTGCGAGCGTGACGAGGCCCGCACCCGCTCGCAACGCGCCGCGGGCGGCAAGCCGCGCCGCGCCGGTGGCGGCCGCATCGCCGGAGACCGCCAGCACATGGCCGCGCGCGTATTTGTGGCCGTCGATGCGCGGCACCGGGAACGCGGCGCCCCAGGCATCCGGATCATTCTCGAAGGTCTGCGGCGCGATCTCGTCCAGCACCTGCGCGTCGATGCCGATGCCGGCGACGCGCACCCGGCCGCAATGCATCCGGCCCGGCAGCAGCAAATGCGCAGGCTTCTTGCGGAAGAAGGTCACGGTCTCGGTGGCGTTCACCGCCGCGCCCATCACCGCCGCGCTGGTGCCGTTGATGCCGCTCGGCAGGTCGACCGCGAGCACTGGCGCACCGTTGGCATTGATCGCCTCGATCATGGCGTGCGCCTCGCCGTCGACGGGACGGCTGAGGCCGGCGCCGAACAGCGCATCGACGATCAGCGCGGGCCGTCCGATCGCCTGCGGATTGAACGGCAGCAGCGGATGCTTCCAGCCGCGCGCGGCGGAGGCCGCATCGCCCTGGAGCTGGTCGCGCTCGCACATCGCGATCACAGAGACCTCGCGCCCTTGCGCGGCGAGCTCGGCGGCTGCGACAAAACCATCACCGCCATTGTTGCCGGGCCCGGCCACGATCAGGATCGGCCCCTCCTCCACCAGCGCCTGGGCGGCCTCCGCGACCGCCTGTCCTGCGCTCAGCATCAGCTTGAAACCCGGCGTGCCAGCCGCGATGGCGAGCTGGTCAGCCCGCTGCATTTCGGCGTTGGTTAGAACTTCCATGCCACTTCCCTAGTACAATCGCCTTTTCAACAGGCAGCTCCCCCGCCGATCCGACGCCAGGAACCAACGATCTGCACACATATTGAACCGTTTGCCTATTTCGTAGTCTTCGGTATTTTGTGCAGGTCGGCGCCACACTCAGAGTTGCCAGTTAAAAGGCTGATAACGTTCCAATAATCAGGGCATTTGCAACTTGGCATAGACCCTGCTTTCGAGGAAGCCGCTTCGGTTCGTCGTGCTCACTGGCCTTTATCAGGGTGTCGCCGGCCGTTGTTGCCGGACAGGTCAGGGATCCCGGCTTAGCGAAGACAAGATCGTGCGTTAAGAAAAGCGCATCCTGACGACGACGTTGCTATTTGATTGAAAAGGCCGGGAGGCGCGCAGTGAAGAAAATCGAAGCCATCATCAAGCCATTCAAGCTCGACGAGGTGAAGGAAGCGCTTCAGGAAGTCGGCCTTCAGGGCATCACCGTGACCGAAGCCAAGGGCTTTGGCCGGCAGAAGGGCCACGCCGAGCTCTATCGCGGCGCAGAATACATCGTCGATTTCCTGCCCAAGGTGAAGATCGAGATCGTGATCGGCGACGATCTGGTCGAGCGCGCCATCGACGCCATCCGCCGCGCCGCGCAAACCGGCCGCATCGGCGACGGTAAGATCTTCGTCTCCAACATCGAAGAGGCGATCCGCATCCGAACCGGCGAATCCGGGCTGGACGCTATCTGAGCCGGGTGCTATCCCGAATTTTGCGACACTCCGACTAGAATGAAGGCTGCTTCGGCGGCCTGATTTCGTTTGTGCGGTCGCGCAAAACTCGCCCGAGCGAGAATAATTTTGCTCATCTGGAAACCGACCCGCAGAGCCAAAAGGGGTATGCATGAAGACCGCCAAAGACGTCCTGAAATCGATCAAGGACAACGACGTCAAGTACGTCGACCTGCGCTTCACCGATCCGCGCGGCAAGTGGCAGCATGTGACGTTCGACGTCAGCATGATCGACGATGACATCTTCGCCGAAGGCACGATGTTCGACGGCTCCTCGATCGCCGGCTGGAAAGCGATCAACGAGTCCGACATGTGCCTGATGCCCGACCCGGTCACCGCGACGATCGACCCGTTCTTCGCCGAGACCACCATGGTCATCACCTGCGACGTGCTCGAGCCGACCACCGGCGAGCCTTACAACCGCGACCCCCGCGGCATCGCCAAGAAGGCCGAGGCCATGGTGAAGTCGATGGGCGTGGGCGACAGCGTGTTCGTCGGTCCCGAAGCCGAGTTCTTCGTGTTCGACGACGTGCGCTATTCGGCCGAACCCTACAAGACCGGTTTCCGGCT